>ERZ777305.2351-NODE-2351-length-16521-cov-6.325944_pt1 | contig 16521 bp, 17 predicted proteins | sample MGYA00374965_ERZ777305 | MGnify/ENA primary metagenome ERZ777305 (study PRJEB29328, sample SAMD00013331) | mouse gut metagenome | study: EMG produced TPA metagenomics assembly of the Metagenome analysis of fecal microbiota from mouse which was promoted... | reverse complement strand
TGAAAGGGCAGTAGAATTTACTCCTGCACTGGAATTTACTTTTGCAATTAAGCAAAATCAGAGATTTCTCAACCGCGGTTTTTTTAACCACTTGCCTATTATTCGAATCAATGTTAAAATATGGATTGCAGACGCAACTAAATTTGGGAGGTATTTGTATGAGTACATGGGCAATCGTATTATTGTGTATTATGGCCGTTCTTATCGTTGCTATTGTCGTCCTGTATTTTCTCGGAAGAAATATGCAGAAGAAACAGGAAGCGCAGCAGGCACAGATAGAGGCGATGAAACAGACCGTCTCCATGCTGATAATCGACAAGAAACGGATGAAGATAAAAGACGCGGGTCTTCCTCAGGCGGTTCTCGACCAGACACCCAAACTGCTGCGGAATTCCAGGCTGCCCGTCGTTAAGGCAAAAGTCGGACCGCAGATAATGACTTTGATTTCCGAAGAAAAAATTTTCGACACCATTCCTGTCAAAAAAGAAGTAAAGGCCGTTGTCAGCGGCATCTACATCACGGACGTAAAGGGAATCCACGGAAAAATCGCCCCTGCCGCGCCCAAGAAAAAAGGCTTTTTCAAACGTGCTCTTGAAAAGGCACAGGAAAAAGCCGGTGCAAAACCCATTAAATAATTTTTTCAATACTGCCCCGCGCTCTGATATCCAGAACGATTTGGCAGTCCGCAAGATATTCATAATTAATATCCAGCGCATAATCCACATTCACCGTGATTCTTTCAGATTCCTGTGCAATGTGGATTTTTTTCGTATTGATTCCGATTAAAATATTTCCGTACGGCGTATTATAGCTGGTCATGTTTTTCCGGTTCTCTTCAAAAAGCATATGAACATTGACCGCACCGCTTCTTGTCAGTTCCAGAGCATGTTCTCCGAACTTAATCCGGTTCTTCACCGGCTCCGTGAATCCTTCCATTATTTCATCGAACAATATATAATGATTTCCGTTTTTAAAATAATAGCTCCCCGCCATAATCGTTTCAATTTTCTCGGCATCACCGTCGTTCTGGTCGAACTGTAAGCCGCGCAGGGAAATCAGCACATCTTTTGTCATGTTAAAATTCCTCAATATTTATTACTTTCGCGGAAAGGATTCCGTAGGGAAGAATGGAATTGGCAAATTTCTGGAATTTATCCGCCGCATCGCTCACAAAAAAGCGGTACAGCTCCGTACCGAGCCCCGGCCTTTTCTCACTTTCCAGACCTTTCTTCTCCAACAACTGCTTCAACGCTCTGGCGGTCTCATAGGCAGGATTGACAAGGCAGACCTTCTCCCCCATAATTCTTCCTACCGTAGAACGAATCAGCGGATAATGCGTACAGCCGAGAATCAGCGTATCGATGCCGCTGTCAATCAGTTCCGCCAGATATCTTCCCGCGATTTCATCCGTTACCGGGTCTTCCCACAATCCTTCTTCCACAAGCGGCACAAACAGCGGGCAGGCTTTGCTGATTGTACTTACGCTCTTGCCGCTTTCTTCTATGTACCTTTTATAAATACCGCTGCAAATTGTGGCTTCCGTTGCAATAACGCCGATTTTGCCGTTCACGGTCGTTTCAAGCGCCGTTCTGGCCCCCGGCCTCACCACGTCAATAATCGGAAGATTCGTTTCTTCTTCCAGCGTCTCCAGCGCGCAGGCACTTGCGGAGTTGCAGGCGATGACGATTGCCTTGACCTGCTGTGTCTGCAAAAACCGCACGATTTGACTGGAATATCTCGTAATGGTCTCCGGCGACTTACTGCCGTAAGGCACGCGCGCGGTATCGCCAAAATATACGATTCTTTCGTTGGGAAGCTGACGCATAATCTCCCGCGCTACCGTCAGGCCGCCCACTCCCGAATCAAAAACGCCTATCGGCGCATTATGAAGCATCTCTTTGTCATTCATCTTTAATACGGACTCCCGCTGTTTCTATTTTGTATCGCTATACTGCTCCAGCCATTCAAGCAGTCTGCTCTTTACTATAACCTGTTCTCCCTCCGCCTGCAAGAGGCTTTGGAAATTTTCTTCCTCCATACCGCCTGCCGCCTCGTAAGTATCCTGCGGAAAACACAGTTCCGGATAAAGCACGCACCACCATACCAGCGCGCCGGCCAGAAGACCTGCTGCCCGCAGTACGGATTCTTTTCCGCCCCATGTAATCCTCTGTTCCGTTCTTTTCCAAATACCCATTATCCTGTTCTTCATCGTCAATTCTCCTTGTTTTCACGCCTTTCGGCTCTTCTTTACAAGGAGTATTCCCGATAATTGGCCATCTATTCGGTTATCATCCCGTCCGTCTGCCCCTCATGGCCTGCGGCCGGCATTCCTTCCGGTAAATACGGTTCACGAAATATTCTCTGCCCGGAGTTGTCTGATAATAGACTTTTCCTGATTATCAATATGCAGCTTCGTTGCTTTCGCCGCCCCTTCCTTATCCCGCCGGACAATGCTTTCATAAATCATTCTATGCTCTTCCACCAGATTATTATGCTGATTCTCATCTTTAATATATTCGAAACGATATCGGTACATCTGCTCCGAAAGATTATTAATCAGCTGAATCAGCCGTTGATTTCTCGTCGCCGCGACGATGATATCATGCAGCGCCACGTCCGCCGCCGCAATAATCGTTGCATCCGACGTGGCGGTTGCCTTTTCGAACTCGTCGCAGGCCGCTTTCAGCTGTTGCTTCTCTTCTTCCGTTATCCGTTCACAGGCAAGTTCGGCGCAGAGCGCATCCAACGCCCTCCTGACTTCCAGCACATCCCGCAGGCTCTTTTCCGTAATCTGCGCCACCTCAGCGCCGCGCCGCGGCATCATGATGACCAGCCCTTCCAGCTCCAGTTTTCTGATAGCTTCTCTGATAGGCGTCCTGCTGACGCCAAGCTGATTTGCAAGATGAATCTCCAAAAGCCGTTCACCCGGTTTTAATTCTCCTGTCAGAATCGCTTTTCTGAGCGTATTAAAAACAACATCCCGAAGCGGAAGAAATTCATCCATATTCGCCTGAAACTGAACCCCCATATACATATACTCCTTCCTGACCCATGAATGCCGGGCCTCACAACACACCTGCTTTTCTAATGAAATCCGGTCACAAAGACCTGGCCCGCCAGACTCCGCTCCAGAATCTGCTCCGCCGCCGTCCGCGCCTTTGATTCCTCCGTAAATATACCGAATACCGTCGGACCGCTGCCGCTCATCAGTGCATTTTCGGCTCCCGCTGCCTTCATCAGTTCTTTTATTCCATCGATAACCGGATATTCCCGTACCGTAACGGTTTCCAGTACATTGCCCATCCGTTTTGTAATGCCGTCCAGACTGCCGATTCGGATTGCCGCTTCCATTCCGTCAATATCCGGGTGACAGGTCAGCGTATCGGCATGCAGATTTTCATAAACGAATCGGGTCGAAACATCAATGTCCGGCCTGGCAACTACCAAAACACACGACGGCGGCGCCGGCAGTTCCGTTAAAATTTCTCCAATCCCTTCCGACAAAGCCGTTCCCCCCATCAGGCAATAAGGAATATCCGCTCCCAGTTTCACCCCAATGGCCTGCAGCCGTTCCAGCGAATACCCCAGTTCAAACAAATCGTTTAAGCCATGAAGAGCCGCCGCCGCATCGGTGCTTCCTCCCGCCATGCCGGCCGCAATGGGAATCCTTTTTTCCAGTAAAATCTCTACTCCCGGAGAAATGCCGGCCTCCGCAAACAGTTTTTCTGCCGCCCTGTAAATCAGGTTGTCCTTGCCGGCGTCCAGGCCTTCCCTGTCGATTTTCAGCACGATGCCCGGCTCCGCCTTCTTGATAAAAGTCAGCGTATCATAAAGCCCTATCGTCTGCATAATCATTTTGACCTCATGATAGCCGTCCTCCCTGCGTCGCAGCACATCCAGTCCCAGATTAATTTTCGCATACGCGTTCCGCACGATTTGCTCCATGAAAATCCTCCATTCCCACTCAGCCTGCGGCGTCACCGCCGCATTTCTGTATTTTTATGTATATTGTATTCAAAACAAAGATTGTACTTAATTTTATACAATCCGGGGGTGTTTGTCAATGTATAATAAACACAGGAGGGCGGACTTATGAAACTGAATCGTACAAAGCTTGCGCGGCTTGCAGATGTATTACAGGAAATGGTTGACACCGGATTTGTGGCCGGCGTTACCTGCATGGTCTTACAGGATGGTGAAGAACAATGCTATTATGAAGCGGGATTTCAGGACAGCGCGAACCGGATTCCCATTGCACGGAATACCATTTTCAGACTTTATTCCATGACGAAACCGATTACTTCCGCGGCAGTCATGATGCTGCTGGAAGACGGAAAACTCGATTTGCTGGAACCTGTCAGCAAATATCTGCCCGGCTTTTTAAATCAGACTGTCATCCGAAACGGCATGGAAACGCCAGTTTCCCGTCCCGTTACGATTCAGAATCTTTTAAATATGACTTCGGGCCTCACTTACGACGGGCAAAACTGCGTCACGGAAGTCAGAACCGGCGCCCTTTTTCAGGAAGCGGCGGACAAACTGTCCTCTCCGCATCCGCTCTCTACCGTCGAATTTATGAACCGGCTCGGAAAGATACCGCTTGCATTCGAGCCCGGCGAAAAATGGCAGTATGGAGCTTCCGCAGACGTTCTCGGCGCCATCGTGGAAATCGTATCGGGTATGCGTTTCGGAGAATTTCTGGAAAAAAGGATTTTTGCGCCGCTCGGCATGAAAGATACGGCTTTCTATGTGCCGCAGGACAAACAGTCCCGGCTGTCCAAAGTTTATGAGGCGACGCCGGACGGTCTGAAAACATATCACGGTTCCCATCTGGCTGTCCAAAACCGCATGGAACGTAATCCGGCTTTTGAATCCGGCGGTGCGGGACTCGTTTCCACAATAGACGATTACGCCGCTTTTGCCCAAATGCTTTTGCAGAACGGTTCCTGCCTGCTCTCTCCAAAGACAGTGGAATTTATGACAGGCTCCCGTCTGATGCCTGCTTTACAAAACGATGTGAACCGGTGGGAAAGTATGCCCGGATATACTTATGCCAATCTGCTCCGCATCATGACAAATCCGGAAATCGCCGTTTCTATGGGAAGCAGGGGAGAATACGGGTGGGACGGCTGGCTCGGCCCATACATGACGAATGACCCCGCCAACCGGCTGACGCTTCTGATTATGCAGCAGAAAACCGGCTCCGGTACAACCGAATACACGAGGAAAATCCGAAATGTAGTCTTTTCGTCGCTCACATAAAAAACGCAGGCTGCTGAGATTACAGCAATTTCTTATAGCGTAAAAAAACTCCCGCCGGCAGAAATTTCTGTCCGTCGGGAGTTTCTTTATTTTCGTCAGTTCGTAGTATCGGTTGTAGTATTTGCCGCCGCGTCCGTCGTCGTTTTGGCATCCTCAGCCATCTTATCGAAGCCCGCCATAACAGCATCGTATGTTTTCTGGGAAATCTCCGGCAGTTTGCCGCCCCATGTATCCTCAGCCTGCTTATAGCCTTTCTTGAACGCTTCCCTCATCTCTTCGATTTTATCCGGGTCGCCGCCTGTCAGTGCGGTCGCAAAATCAAGGATTCTTTCCGATGTCTGTTTTACACCCCAATAACCATCTTCCGCGACATCTTTCTGCGCCTGTAACCGGGTAGCTTCATCCACTTCAAGCTTACCGCCCGCAAGAATGCTCCAGATACCGTTTGCGCTGTTAAATGTCTGGCCCTGTTTTGTCATCAGCTGTTCAACGATACTCTGCAGCTGTTTCTGTCTTTCTTCCTGGTCCGCTTTCATTTTAGAAACGAGCGCTGTATTCTGGGTATATGTTTTCTTCACCGAATCCGTCGGTTTCTCATTGGACGGTTCATAAACAGCACCTGCATCCTCTTTCTTGGATGCTCCATCGGTTGTGACTTTGTCCGCTGCCTGCTCCGGTGCTTTTACATCGGTCTGGCTTGTCTGATAAGCTTCATATGTGCTGGCAGCACTGGTAACTCCGTTTACACTCATGCCTATCCCTCCTTGGAATTTATAATCTTAATCTTACGAAATCTCCTGATTTCTCTATTTCTGTATATTATATCGTACCATTTTTCGGTAAATATTAGGGGCCGGCGGAATTATTTTCTAATTTTTTCGGCCTTTCATTACCATGATGATGCCGTTCCTTACATCAGGCATGTTATTTTCTTTTCTCTGGCCTTCCTGACTGGCTGCATGCGTTTTCTGCAAAAGGAAGCCAGCATTTATGCCTTAAAAACCACTTCCCGCAGCCACGTCTCCGCCAAAGACACCCAGGAAGTGCATTCTTTTTCCGTGCCGCTTCCATCGGCGCACATCGTGCGTTTATCCGCGAGGGCGAGGCCGTGCCCGCCCTTCGCATACAGATGCAGTTCCACCGGAATATGATGTCTGCGCAGCGCAAGCGTAAGAAGCAGCGAGTTCTCCGCCGGCACGGATTTGTCTTCATTCGTATGCCAGATAAATGCCGGCGGCGTATCTTCGCTGACCTGATGTTCCAGTGACATCTCGTCTTTCCGGTTTTCGTAGTTTTCACCAAGCAGCATATGGAAAGAGTCCTGATGCGCATATTCTCCTGAAGTGATGACCGGATAATGCAGAATCATCCCCGCCGGACGAAGTTCTTCAGCGGAAACGCCGACCTTTTCCGCCAGAAACGGTCTCTTCCAGAACATGCCGTAAGACGCCGCAAGATGTCCTCCCGCAGAGGAACCCTCCACCAGAATGCGCTCCGCATCCACATGCCACTCTTCGCTGTGCTGTTTTACAAGCTTCATGACCGTGGCAAGCTCCAGAAGCGCAGTCGGATAAATCGCCGGATGCACAGAATATTTCAGCACGACTGCATGATAACCGAGCGCGTTCCATTGTAACGCTATCATTTCTCCTTCCCGCTCGGAAACATAACGGTAACCGCCTCCCGGACAGATAATGATAAGGGGACGCTTCTGTATTTTCATCGCCTCCGAATGGGAAATCAGATAAGTGGTCATTTTGGCATCTTCTGCCGAGCCTTCCGCCCGAACCTGGTATTCCTGATATATCATCGTCATCCTCTCTTTCCGTCAGAATGCCTGCTCCCCGGACTGTCGGACACAATCCGCGAAACAGGCATCTGTCACTTAACCTTTCTGTATTTATAATAGCACAGCTTACACTCTTCTGTCATCCGAATCGTCAATTTGAGTGATTTTCTGCATTTTGAACGATTACATAATTAAATGATTGTTGAAGCGAAATATCCCTGCTGGATTTTTCCATTCTTTCCCATTATAATCTAACTAACAAAATCCCAAAATAAACAGAAAACGGAGGGTTATCATGAAATTCAATCACGGCTGCTGGCTGTTAAAAGAAGGAATCGGCTGTTTTTCACCCACACAGGTCTATCACGCCACAATCAAAGATAAGGAAGTGATTCTGTGCGCTCCCACGCACCCGATGAATAACAGGGGAGATACGCTCGGCGGAGCAAATCTGACAATCCGCATCACCTCGCCGCTGCCGGATGTTATCCGCGTGCAGACCGTGCACCACATGGGAACACTCCCCAAAGGCCCTGCCTTTGAGCTGCAGCTCGGCACGCCACAGACCCTGCAGACAGATGATTCCGAAGATACGCTCACCGTCACGAGCGGTTCGCTTTCTCTGGAAATCGGCAAAAAGAACTGGTACATGCATTATATCAGGGGCGGTAAGACCATCACCGCAAGCGGCGCAAAAGACCTGGCAATGATGAAAGAAAACTGGACGGGCGACTGCTTTGACCTGGACGGCGACCTTCATGATACATGGATGCGCCAGCAGCTAAGCATCGGCGTAGGCGAACTGTTTTATGGCACGGGCGAACGTTTCACGCCGTTTGTCAAAAACGGGCAGACCGTGGAAATCTACAACGAAGACGGCGGAACGAGCACCGAGCAGTCCTATAAGAATATCCCTTTTTACCTTTCCAACAAAGGTTACGGCATTCTCGTGAACCATCCGGAACGGGTGTCCTTTGAATTTGCGACGGAAAATGTCACAAAGACTTCCTTTTGCGTCAAAGGCGGAAGCCTCGATTATTTCTTTTTCAACGGACCGACCATGAAGGAAGTTCTGATGCGGTACACCGACCTGACCGGGAAGCCGTCTCTTCCGGCTCCGTGGACGTTCGGCCTGTGGCTCTCGACCTCTTTTACGACCGATTATGACGAAGAGACCGTCATGCGCTTTATCGACGGCATGTTGGAGCGGGATATTCCGCTGCGCACGTTTCATTTTGACTGTTTCTGGATGAAAGGATTCCACTGGAGCGAGTTCGTCTGGGACGATGAAGTATTTCCCGACCCCGTCGGCATGCTTCGCAGAATCAAAGAGAAGGGGCTGAATATCTGTGTCTGGATAAATCCCTATATCGGTCAGGAATCCGTGCTTTTTACGGAAGGAATGGAAAAAGGATATTTTCTCAGACGGCCAAACGGCGACGTCTGGCAATGGGATATGTGGCAGCCGGGCATGGCGCTCGTTGACTTCACCAATCCTGCCGCCTGTAAATGGTATCAGGACAAACTGGAAGCGCTGCTCGACATGGGCGTTGACTGTTTCAAGACCGATTTCGGCGAACGTATTCCGGAAAACTGTGTCTATCATGACGGTTCTGCGCCGGAAAAAATGCACAATTTTTACACATACCTCTATAACAAGACCGTATATGAACTGTTGGAAAAAAAGCGCGGCAGGGACGGCGCAGTTCTGTTCGCCCGCTCCGCCACCGTGGGCAGTCAGAAATTCCCCGTTCACTGGGGCGGTGACTGCTGGTCCGATTATGAATCGATGGAAGAAAGTCTGCGCGGCGGCCTGTCCCTGTTAATGTCCGGCTTCGGTTACTGGGCGCACGATATCGGCGGCTTTGAAAGCACTTCCACCGCCGATGTATATAAACGTTGGGTCGCTTTCGGCCTTCTTTCTTCCCACAGCCGTCTGCATGGAAGCCATTCTTACCGCGTACCCTGGCTGTACGATGAGGAAGCCGTCGATGTTGTCAGACATTTCACAAAGCTGAAAGCTTCGCTGATGCCTTATTTATTTACGACTGCCGTAGAAACTTCCCGTTCCGGCATTCCGACCATGCGCAGCATGGCGCTGGAATTTACCCAAGACCGGAACTGCCAGTATCTGGATAAACAATATATGCTTGGCGGCAGTCTGTTAGTCGCTCCTGTCTTCAACGACGAGGGCAGAGGAATTTTCTATCTCCCGCAGGGAACCTGGACGGACTTTTTCACCGGAGAAGAAACGACCGGCGGCGTCTGGGTGGAAAAGGAATACGATTACCTCCGTCTTCCGCTCATGGTAAAAGAAAACAGCATCATCGCAACAGGGCGGGACGACCGGCCGGATTACGATTACGCGGCGGATGCGGAAATCAGAATATACTGCTTAAAAGAAGGTGCAGAGACTTCCGGCGTTATTTATAACGGGAAAGGCGAAAGTGATTTGAAGATTTCCGCCAGAAAGCAGAACGGTGAAATTCTTTTACAGGCTACCGCTTCCAAACCTTATATCGTCCGCCTTGTCAATGTAACGGGCGTTGTCGCGTCAGGAGCTTCCGTCCGGCCCGACGGAAACGATACCATTCTCATTCCTGACGGCGGCAACAGCATCGTCATCAGACCGGAATAAACCGGAAAATAAAACAGAGCCTTTGGCATGTAATTCTCACAATCACATGTCGATGGCTCTGTTTCTATGTACGCAATCCGCGCTTTCCTGTCTGCTCTTTGCAAACGTTTTTAATATCTCTTTTTATTATCCGCTTCCATCGGCGCTTCGTTCGGCTTGTTCTTATCCTTGTCCTTGTCTTTGTTGTTATCTTTATCATAGATAGATGACTTGGTATCGGCTGCTGTCGTCATCGTACATCTTCCGTCGAAGCAGGCGTCTTCATCCACTACAAGCGACCTTGCGATAATATTGCCGACCAGTTTACCCGTAGAAAGCAGTTCCAGTTTTCCGCTGGCTGCAATATCCCCTTCCACTTTACCGGAAATAATAACGTTCTGAGAAGTGATGTCTCCATTTATTTTTCCTTCTACGCCTACAATAAGCAATTCCTTGCAGTTACAGTTCCCGTTTATCGTTCCGTCCACCCTGACAGACTCAGGCGTTTGAAAATTACCGTCAAAAACCGCACCAGGTCCGATTACCGTACCGATTTTGGCCTTTAACTCCATTGCGTTGTTTTTGTTCTTGTTCTTATTCATCATGATTAAATTCCTCCTTTTATCCTTTTGCCTCTATAACTGTAAGCGGGTCTATCGCTTCTTCCTCAAAAAGAATCTGATAATCCAGCTGCGTCTCATCTGTCGTAATCGTAAAAAGCGTATCTCCCGCATCGACCTGCGCGCCTTCGCTCGCCTTTACTTCCGCATCCTGACGGCACAGATAACGTGTTTTATAGCCCTTCTCATGTTCCACCTCAACAATAACTGGATAGGTGTCATCGGATGAGACCGTAATGACCGTTCCTCTGCCGGTCGCTACAATATTTCCTTCTTCGTGCATACTAATCGATAAATATGGCTCTTCTTCCGAGTAATTTGATAACAGACTGCTCGTAGACGAAGACGGGTATCGTCTTGGGATTCCGTCATCCGACGCGTCCGCTTCCTGCGGCTCTTCGGTTTCTTCTTCCTTATCCGGCGCTGTCTCCGCTGCCGTTTTACTGCGCAGTTCTTCATTTTCCTGCGCGAGCGCCTGCATTTCATTGTTCAGGCTTTCCTTTTCCGTCTCTAACTGCTGAACCAGCTGCGTCTGCATATTTAATTCCGCACGCAGATTATTCTGCCCGCTTCCCGGCAAGCCGCCCTGATAAATCATCCACCCGAGAACGCCGGCGCTGCCAAAAAGTACCAGTAGCACGAAAATCAGCAAAAAGAGAATAACGCGGGATGCTGTCTGTGAAATATTAATCTGTCGGTTTTTCTGCCCCGCATGGGAAATAAACAGTATGGAAAAGGATTCCTTATGGTCGTGTCCTTTGCGTTTCATATTCTTTCCCCCTATTGGCTCGTATAAGCTGAGCAAGATTCCTGTACTATCATATCATATGTTTCCGCAAAAGTAAAAGGAAAAAGCACAAGCCGGCCGGACAATGCCGGCCAGCCTGCATTTTTTCAGGAAACACCCTTTACAACAAGGATTTTATCCCCCGCCTTGATTTCTTCCGAAACAAGCTCATTGACCTCTTTTAACTGTGCAATCGGCACATAATACTTCTTGCCGATATCCCATAAGGTATCCCCCGTACCCGCTATATAGATAACGATTCCGGGAAGCTCGCTGATTTTGTTCATATCAAGCGCTTCCACTTTGATATCCGTAACGAGATTCGCCTTTTTCGATGTAAAGACAAGCGCTTCAAAATTTAATGCCGCCTTGATATCCAGCTCGTCGCTGTCCAGCATTGACACAAGAAGCTGTTCCAGATTCCAGTGGATATGACATACACAGGACTCCGTAATGCCCGGCACTTCGATAACCTGTTTAAAAGGCAGCGAACTCTTCGTCGCATACAACGTATTCTGCCCGTTGGTGCAAAGATAGATGGTCGTCACATGCAGCGTTCCGTTTACCGCTATGCCGTTCTCCACGACGGACTGCTCCTCGATTTGAATTTCTCCCTCGCTGTGTATGAGCTGGTAAATGTGCATTTCCGTATTCTGGATTCTTGCATGTTCCGCTACTTTGCATTTTCCGCTGCTGTGCTGCAGCAATCCTTTTAACGATACTTCGGTCGTCACCGCTTCAATTTCCTTCGATACGCCGTAAATATCCGACAGCACCTCCAGATTTTCTTCTTCGTACAGCCGTATCTCCAGGTCGAGCACATTCTCTACACAGAAAACTCTTTCTTCCCCGTCAAAATCCGGCTTAATTTCCACGTTGCACTGAGAAGTCGTATAACGGATATCCGGTATCATGTTTTCCCGGCATCCGTGACACTCTATCATACCGCTGAACGGAACCGTATTTTCATACCAGAGCGTTTTATCGTTATCCCCTTCCCCTTCATACAGGTAAAAGGCTTTCATTTCGCCCTGCAGCGCGATTTTCTCATCCAGCGCACGAAATTCTATATTGTGTAACGAAATGCTGTGCCAGATAATCTGAAACGCATTGGGGAGATTACTGGGCAGTTCCATTTCTTCTTTGATGCGGAAAATATCTTTTTTATTGACCGCCATCTGTAACAGCGGATGAACCTGTTTACGATATTCGACAGGTTCTTCATGGTAAATATCCACCGCCGCTTCCTGCTCCGCCTTTTCTTCCAGCTCAAGCTCGAAAGAAATCATCGCCTGCACGCTGATTTTCCTGGAGTTGATAAGGCCGACCGTCAAATCTTCGATAATCCAGGATGGAAGCACCGTATCACCGTTATGCACACCCTCCATATTGATTTTTTCTTCCAGCGGAAATTCCGCCTGCATACTGGCACACATGCCTTCCTCTTCCGTCAGATACAGCATCTGCGCCTGCAGTCTGCCTTTTAAGCTGACGCGGTCGTCACTCACGCGGATTTCATCCATGACGACATCCCCTTTGACAGCGATTAAATGACTGGCATCCGGTCTGTTATCCGATATATTTACATCCTCTTCCAACACCATCTGGGTTCCGGCTTTACTGGCGACGCGGTCCATATGTATCTTCTTTTTCACTAATTCCACAAAAATACCTCCATGCGTATACTTATTGTATTGTATGCCGCATGAAGGCTTGTTATGACTGTCATTTCATTTACCCGACCGCCCCGATAAGCGCGTTCACATCGTCCACGCCGGTCTGTTTCATATATGCCTCGATTCCTTCTATCACTTCCACCGTCGCATAAGGATTGACAAAATTCATGGCGCCGACCGCCACCGCCGTCGCGCCCGCCAGCAGAAATTCCACGGCGTCCTCCGCCGTCGCGATGCCGCCCATGCCGATAATCGGAATTTTAACGGCTTGCGCCGCCTGATATACCATGCGGACAGCCACGGGCTTGACTGCCGGACCGGAAAGGCCGCCCGTCTTATTGGCAAGAACAAATTTTTTACGGTAAATGTCGATTTTCATGCCCGTAATCGTATTTATCATGGAAAGAGCGTCCGCGCCCGCGGCCTCCGCTGCTTTGGCCATCTCCGCTATATCCGTTACATTCGGGCTGAGCTTCATAATAACCGGCTGTTTTGCCTTCTTTTTAATTTGGGAAGTAATGTCATACAATGCCTCCGTCTTCTGACCGAAGGCGATTGCCCCCTCTTTTACGTTCGGGCAGGACACATTGATTTCCAGCATATCGACAGGTTCGTCCCCGAGCCGCTCCACTACCTCCAGATAATCTTCCACGGTCTTTCCGCAGATATTGACGATGATTTTCGTATCATATTGTTTCAAAAAGGGAATGTCTCTTTCTGTCAGCACATCGACGCCCGGATTCTGTAATCCGATAGCGTTCAGCATTCCTCCGTATACTTCCGCCACTCTCGGCGTCGGATTGCCCGGCCAGGGCACATTGGCAACGCCTTTTGTTACGACGGCTCCCAGTCTGTTCAAATCTACAAATTCTCCGTATTCCATACCGGAGCCAAAAGTGCCCGACGCCGTCATGACCGGATTTTTAAATGGTACTCCTGCAATTGTAACCTTCGTATTCATCAGATATCCACCTCTTTTGCTTCAAATACGGGACCGTCCGTACAGATGCGCGCGTTGTGCACATGGGAATGATGGTCCACTTCCTTTGTCTTGCAGACACAGCCGAGACATGCGCCCACGCCGCAGGCCATCCGCTCTTCCAACGACAGATACGCTTCGATTCCGTTTTCTTCCGCATATTTTTTAATTGCCCGGAGCATCGGCATCGGACCGCAGGCCATGATGACTTCCGCTTTCAGACCGTTTTCGCGAACCGCATCCATCACATTGCCGGCGCATCCTGCGCTGCCGTCTTCCGTCGCAACATAAACCGTTCCGTTCTCCCGCAGTTCGTCTGCCAGAAATAAATCCCGGTTGCGGTAGCCGACAATAATTTGTTTCTCCGCCTGTAATTCTTTTGCAAGCTGCAGCATCGGAGGAATCCCGATTCCGCCGCCCATCAGGAAAACCTTCTTTCCTTCCGCCTTATCCAGTGGAAAGCCGTTGCCGAGAACACCGAGCAGCGCCGCTTCCTCTCCTGCCCGCCAGGCGGAAAATTCTTTCGTTCCCTTTCCGGCGATGCGGTATACGAGGCGCAGTCTGTTATTTTCTTTATCCGCTTCGCAAATGCTTATCGGTCTTGGCAGCAGCGTCGCTTCGCTTTTCGGATAGAGCGCAACAAACTGCCCGGGGCGGGCATCCTGCGCCAGTTCCGTTTCCAGCCATAAATCAAAAATCTGCGGTGCGATTTCTTTCTGCGATACGACCTTCGCCGTTGTTTTTTTCTTCTGTGACACTTTAATCTCCCTGCCTTTCCCTGTGGTACTTTATCTTTCCGCCGCATATCGTCCAGGTAACGACGCCCGGCATCTCTTCCCCGATAAACGGAGAGTTGACCGCCTTCGATGCAAATCCGTCCTTTTCCACCCGCCAGACCGCGTCTTTATCAAAAATCACCAAGTCCGCGGGCTCGTTCTCCGCCAGATGGCCGGCGTTCAAATGATACAGGCTGGCCGGCGCACGGCTCATCTTATCGAGCAGTTCCATCATCGTCAGGTGTCCCGGCGCGACCAGTTCCCGAATGCCGAGTGACAAAGCCGTTTCCAATCCGATAATCCCGCTTGGCGCCTCGGTAATCGGCTTCGCTTTTTCTTCTTCGCTGTGCGGCGCGTGGTCGGTCGCTATCATATCAATCGTGCCGTCTTTCAGCCCTCTGATAATCGCTTCTCTGTCGCTTTCTTCCCGCAGCGGCGGATTCATTTTGGCCAGCGTTCCATGCACAATCGCCGCTTCTTCCGTCAGCGTAAAATGATGGGGCGTTGCTTCCGCCCAGATGTGCGCGCTCTTTTTCTTCGCCTGCCGGACGAGCTCCACCGCTTCTTTCGTGCTGATATGCTGAATCGATACATCGGCTCCCTCTTCGAGCGCGAGCCGGATATCCCGCTCCACCATACAGATTTCCGCTTCTCTCGGCGAACCGCCGATTCCGTAATGTGCCGCCGCCTTACCGGCATGAATGCCGTTGTTCGTGATGCGGGCCGGTTCCTCCTCGTGCAGACTGACAGGCTTATGCAGCTTTGCTGCCCGCCGGAACGCTTCCCGCAATACCCTTTCGTCCAGTATCGGAACGCCGTCATCCGTAAAGCCTGCCGCGCCAGCCTGGCTCAGCGCTTCCATATCCACAATTTCCTGTCCTTTCATCCCCACGGTCACATTGGCGCATGTATGAATGTGAAGCCCGGTCTCCCGCCCCTTGTCGAGCACATAAGAAAGCGTTTCCGCATTGTCCACAGGCGGCTTCGTATTCGCCATCAGCACAACGGACGTAAAACCGCCTTTCGCCGCCGCTGCCGCTCCGCTTTCGATATCTTCCTTGTAGGTAAAACCCGGGTCCCGGAAATGTACATGAACGTCCACGAGACCCGGCGCGATAATCTGCCCGGCCGCGTCGATATGTTCTGCTGCTTCCGCACGCTCCTTCCACTCCTGCATATCCGGTTTCTGCCCGGACATGCTGCCCTTTCCGGATACCCCGGCCCGCTGCAGCAATTCCGTAAGCGGTGTGCCACGCTCCGCCATTACCGCTACCCGTTCATCTTTTATCAGGATATCGCGATATCCCTCAAATTCTGTCTTCGGGTCTATGACATATCCGTTCGTAATATGAATCATTATCCGATAATCTCCTTTCCGGAACAGGCTGTTTATCCTGTTTCCGGTCTTTTCTATCAGTCTATCACAAATGTCAAATTTCAGTCAAATACTACCGACTTATTTACATTTTCCGTTTTCACAACAACATAAGGATATGTAGGCGTGAGTTTTCCTTTTTCTTCGGGACCAGGCCCAATCAGATTTGTATCAATATAAACCGCGTTTCCCGTTTCATACAGCGCGTTGACCGCAATGCTGTATCCCGCCGTCTCCTGCTCTCCGTATCCGACACAGATATACAGAAATCCCTGGTCCTGAAAAGTTATTTTAAAAGGTGACGCCTTCTTTTCTTCAATCATGGCAGACAGTTCTTCCGGCAGTTTATCCTCCGCAATAACGGTAAATTCCAAATCCTTAATTTTCTCCATCGGGTCCTGTTTGGCCCCACAAGCGAGCACGCCCGCGCAGAGCAGACATACGAGCAGGACGCTGAGCAGCCTTTTTTCCAATCCATTCATCCTGATATTTTCCTTTCCATGCCAACCTGTAACGATATGGCTGAGTTACTAATAATTTATTAGGCAACCGGAAAGTCTATTCCTATTGATTAAAAAAGGATAATCAGATATAATCCCGTCTTTGACAGTTTGTTAAGTATAAAAACCGCTGTAGACCA
>ERZ777305.2350-NODE-2350-length-16529-cov-3.114969_pt1 | contig 16529 bp, 13 predicted proteins | sample MGYA00374965_ERZ777305 | MGnify/ENA primary metagenome ERZ777305 (study PRJEB29328, sample SAMD00013331) | mouse gut metagenome | study: EMG produced TPA metagenomics assembly of the Metagenome analysis of fecal microbiota from mouse which was promoted... | reverse complement strand
AAAAAGCCATGCTTGCCACTTATTTCATAAAATTTTACTTTTCTTTTTTAAGAATAGGCATTATAATGTTTCGTAACAATAATATCGGGTGTAACTTATTCGCCACAGATATAAGGAAAGGAGACCGAAATGAAAAAATTCGGAAAGTTTTTATTCAGTACCCTGTCCGCTGCTGCGGCAGTCGGCGGAATTTACTGCTTATACAAGAACCATTTGAACAAAGCGGCTGATCTCGATGATTTCGACGATACGGACGATGATTTTGAAGAGGATGCAGAACCGGAAAACAGAGAATATGTATCCATCAATATCACCACGGAAACCGTTGCGGACGAAGCATCCGAACATGCCGCAGGCTCGGAAACCTCTGCCGCTTCCGAACCGGACAGCGCCGAAGAAACTTCCGCCGTTACCGGCACGGAAGCCGTTTCCGAAGCCTTCCGCACCGTGTCCGGCACCAGCCAGGGGACAGAAATTTAAGTCCCGCCGCTTTCGTTTCATTCCGCTCCTTCAGGCGCACTGCCCTGAAGGAGTTTTTACTGCGCCGCATCCCAGAGTCGTCCGGCTTCCTGCCACGCCTCCAGCGCATACCACAAACGATCTCCCTGCTCTGTCAGACAGAATTCCACTCTCCCGCTCTCGTAAACCCGGCAGCTCAGCGCTATCTCCCCCCAGTCGTACTCCAGAACCCGGAACTTCATTTCATCATTCGGCGTCCAGCCGGTCAGCTCCTTCAGCAGGCTCTCCGTCTCTTTAGCGCCGCAGCCGTTCTTTTCCGCGCGCGCCATATCCCGCAGCTCCTCCAGCAGCGCTGAAAGCTGCTCGTTTTCCGAAGATTCATCCGGATATTCCGGCATTTCTGCTCCGGTTCCGTCCGGAAAGATGTCCGGCTCCTTCGCATCGGACGAGGAGGATGAGCTTCCCTCAGCGGGTGGATTCCATGGTTCCCCGTCAGGGGATAAACCCGGGACAGTTCCTCCGCTGCCAGAACCGCATGATTCTTTATCGAAGGAGAAGCCTAGAGCGTTCCCTTCCCCGGCAGTCGTGCCCGACCAGTTTCCGTCCGCCGCATCTCCCATCAAATCATAATCCAGCTCCGGGGCAAGGCTTTTTCTTGGCGTATTGACCAGGCTCGCTCCCAGCACAATAATTGCCGCGCAGGCTGCCGCCGCCAAAATGCGGTTTCTGAGCCGGCGCTGAGCGGATTTTCTGTTTTGCTGTCCAGGAGTTGTTCCGAGATCCAGATCCGCCTGCCGCCGCACTGCATGGTTCGGCTCCGGCCGGCCTTCCGCCGCATTTTCTGTCCCTGCCTGTTCCGGTACTTTCTGTTCCGGCTCCGCATGGCATACAGCCCGGCCCGGCTCTTCCCGGCCTGCTGCTGCCATTGTCCTTTGAATCAGCTCTTCGCCCGCACGGATGCCGGAAAGCTCCTCCTCGAGCTGATGTGCTATATACCGGCCAAATTCATCCTCCGAAAGCGTATCCTTCCAAAGCACATCCTCTTGAAATCCTTTTCTTTTCCCGTCACTCATCGGAAAGCCTCCCTTCCAGTGCTGCCCTCAGCTTTTCCTTCGCCCGGGACAGCCTGCTTTTTACCGTTCCGGTGCTCAGAGCTCCTGCGCCGTTTCTTCCATGCCGAGCTGCCGGAAATAAACGCACAGGACAACGGAGCGATAGTGCTCCGGCAGCATCATGACCGCCTCTCTCACGGTTTCGGCCCGCTCTTTTCGCTCTGCCTGTTCAAATACAAGCCCTTCCTCCGCTCCAAGCTGCTCCTGTGCAAAATCATACATGGGCACGACTCTTTTCCGGTAAGCGCTTTTCAGATAATCCCGGCATGTATTCATCGCAATGCTCAGCAGCCATGTTTTTATATGCGATCGTTCCTCGAAGGTTCCCAGCCTCTGATTTGCCTTCAGAAAGGTCTCCTGAAATATATCCTCCGCCGTGTGAATATCCTTAACATAGAGATAAGCCAGCCTCAGCACCGCGTCCCCGTACTCGCGCATCAGTTCCTCCAGAGTATACTCCTTCTGTGCGGGATGCTGCTGCCGGAACAATCCGTCCTGTCCCATACTCCCCCCATTTCCGCCCGCCCCTGCGCTCTCTGCAGCGGCATTCTCTCCTGCTTATTAGACGATGCAGGCCGCTCTCCGGTTCCCTGCAGGAATTATACGCAGCCGAAAAAGAGGCGGCTGCATTTTGCAGCCACCCTTCTCTCATCTCAGCAGATTCAGCAGCAGACCGATATTTCTGATCAGCCCGCTTTTAAAGAAACGGTACTTCAGTGCCAGACGGATGCGCCCGGCCCGGCCTGCTTCCGGCATACGGCAGAACGCATCCAAAAGCTTCTTCTTCCTGCCGTCAAGTTCCTCCATACAGCAACTCCGAAAAGCCTCCGCCTGTTTCCAAGTCGCTTCAAGCGCCCGCCGCTGCTCCTTCCAGTCTGCCGCCCGCCGCTTTACATAAGCCCCGAAGTGTTCCGCGCCGACCACATTGCTTCCGTGCAGCCGATACTGCATGGTCGGCTCCGGCAGATAGCTGGTACATCCGAAAGCAGCTGCCGTCAGCGCTGTCCACCAGTCATGATAACGAACCGGCCAGAAGCCTTCCTCCGGCTCCGGCAGACGCATTTTCCGGGCCAGCGCATCGTTCAGCATCATTGTACAGCCCTGGCAGACATTTTCCATCAAAAGATGCGCCAGACTCCGTTCCTCCGTCCTCAGATGCTGCAGCTTGCAAAAGGAAGATGCGATCACCCTGCCGCCGCTGTCCACCACCTCCGCATCCGTAAAAACGAGCGCAGGCCGCGCTTCCCCGTACCGGGCCTCAAGCTGCTTCATGCGGCGCAGTGTCCGGCGCACCTTGTCCGGCATCCAGATATCATCCTGATCGGCAAACATAAAATAGGTATGCTCTGCGTTGTGTTCCTCTGCCTGCTCCGGACTGCTCCCGGACTCTGCTTTCAGCAGCGAGAGGAAATTTCCTGCCGCTCCCATATTCTGCAAATTCCGGCGCACCGTGATTTTATCCGGGAAACGCTCTGCGCAGGCGGCCAGAAGGGACGGGGTAGAATCCTGGGAATTATCATCCTGCACGACAAGCCTTACCCCCGGGCAGTCCTGCGCCAGTATCGAATCCAGCTGCTTTGCCAGATAACGCTCCCCGTTCCATGTCGCCATCAACACTACAATTCTGTCCATAATTTCCTCTCTTTTTTGCATCCGCATACATTTGATTATGCCGCATCTCTGCTTCCGCCGTTTGCAAATGGCATAAGGCCCCTTATTCTTCTTTCTGCCGCTTGCATTCCGCCGGCTCATGAGATTCAAAATAGCCCGCGTTTCCCGTGCAGGTCAGCAGAAGCTTTCTCGGCAGCATCCGATACCGCTTCCCGAGAAAAAATCCAAGATACTTTGCCCCGCTCTGAAGAAACAGATCCAGTACATCCAGATAACGGCGCTGCCCGATCAGATATTCCAGCGTGGCGCGCACCAGGCGAATGCCCTCCCGGCCGGCAGATACCCCGGCAAATACCTGCCGGTTTTCCGTGTGGGAAACTCCGAGATCAAAGTTGCGCCGGAATTGTTCCGCCAGCGTATAATTATGCGAATGAAAGACCCGCGCCTCCGCCACATAAGCAATGCTGTAGCCCAGTTCGGTCAGCCGCGCGGCGATCAGCATGTCCTCGTTGAAAATCGTCCGTTTCACAAAGCCGCCCGCCTCATTGTACGCATTCCGCCGGTAGACAGCGCATACGTCGGAGCAGAACCAGGTTTTTATGCCGAGCCGCGGCAGATCAGCCTTCGTCTTTTTGCAGCTCACGGTCGGATAATTAAACAGCCTTGTATACTGCTCGACAAGGCTCGCATTGAACGGCGCGCACTGCCTGGCATACGCAGCCCCGCAGTCCTCCTCCTGAACTGCCCGGAGCAGCCGCTCCAGCAGATAATCGTCCGCCGGCACTGCGTCCTGCGTCATCATTACAAAATAGTCTGCACTGCTCAGTTCTACGGCAAGTCTGCGCGTACCGCCGTGATCAAATTCCTCCCGGCGCACCGGAACAAGCCGAACCTCCACCTGCTTTTTTCCGTACAGCCTCTGCCGGCGCATCAGCCTCCGCAGACGCTGCGCCAGGGTGGCGCAGGAACAGCCCTCCGCCTCGGTATTCATCAGAATAATGCTGTCCGGCTTTACCGTCTGCGATAAAAGGCCCACAAAAAGCCTGTCAAACTTTTTCCCCGGCCGGTACACCGGAATAATCACATCCAGTCCCATTCTCACTCCTCCTCTCTTTAACCAATATTGCGGGAGCCCTTTCTCTGAAATCAATTCCTGGAAAACTCTTCCATCTTCAGATTTTTATTGCGGTCCTGCACGGTTCCGATGCTCCACGCGTGAACGAAAAGAAGCAGCGGATTGCCTTTCATATCCTTGACCCGCTTCGCATCCGAGGTCAGCGAGAGCGCGGCGACATCAAGCTCCGTCCAGTTCTCAATCCAGCGGATATGCTCGTATGGCAGCGGTTCCAGGCGGATTTCCACATTATATTCTGACTCCAGACGGAATTTTAATACGTCAAACTGCAGCACGCCGACCACCCCGACAATAATTTCCTCCATTCCGGTATTGAATTCCTGGAAGATCTGGATCGCGCCCTCCTGCGCAATCTGCGTCACGCCCTTGACAAACTGCTTGCGCTTCATTGTGTCAAGCTGGCGTATCTTGGCAAAATGCTCCGGCGCAAATGTTGGAATTCCCTCGTAAGCAAATTTTTTCCCCGGCATGCAGAGTGTATCGCCGATCGAGAAAATGCCCGGATCGAACACTCCGATAATATCGCCCGCATAAGCCTCGTCAAGAATCCTGCGCTCCTGCGCCATCAGCTGCTGCGGCTGCGACAGGCGGAGCTTCCTTCCCCCCTGCACATGGAAGACCTCTTCCTCCGCGTCAAACTTTCCGGAGCAGATACGCATAAATGCAATGCGGTCGCGGTGCGCCTTGTTCATATTTGCCTGAATCTTAAAAACAAATGCGGAAAAATCATTCTGCACCGGATCAATCACGCCGGTATCGGCCGTGCGCGGCAGAGGCGGCGTTGTCATCTGAAGGAAATGCTTCAGAAAGGTTTCCACGCCGAAATTGGTGAGCGCCGAACCGAAAAACACCGGCGTCAGTTCCCCGGCCCGGACAAGCTCCAGATCAAATTCCTGCGCCGCGCCGTCCAGCAGCTCAATCTCCTCCGAAAGCTTCTCGTGAGCTTCCTTTCCGATCACCGCATCCGTCTGCGAATCCCCGATCGTCACCTCGACGGAATCCACTTCCTTCATGCCGTTATTCGCCGCGGTAAAGCGCGAAATGGTTCGCGTATTGCGGTCGTACACACCCTGGAAGCGCTTGCCCGAGCCGATCGGCCAGTTTACCGGGCAGGTCGCAATGCCGAGCACCGTCTCGATATCGTCGAGCAGCTCGAACGTGTCCTTTGCCTCGCGATCCATCTTGTTGATAAAGGTAAAAATCGGGATGCGGCGCATCACGCAGACCTTGAACAGCTTGATCGTCTGCGCCTCAACGCCCTTGGAGCCGTCGATCACCATGACCGCGGAATCCGCCGCCATAAGCGTCCGGTAAGTGTCCTCCGAAAAGTCCTGATGTCCCGGGGTATCCAGAATATTGATGCAGCAGCCGTTGTATTCAAACTGCATCACGGAGGAGGTCACGGAAATACCGCGCTGCTTCTCGATCTCCATCCAGTCGGACACCGCGTGCCTGGCCGTCTTTTTCCCCTTCACCGAGCCTGCGAGATTAATGGCTCCGCCGTAGAGCAGAAGCTTTTCCGTCAGCGTGGTCTTCCCGGCATCCGGGTGCGAAATAATCGCGAATGTTCTTCTCCTGTTTATTTCCCTGGAATAATCCTGCACTTTCAATTCCTCCAAACCTCTTCTGAAATATTTTCCGCCTGCCCTCCGGCGTTCCCGGCACAGCGGATGCGTCCGTTTCCGGCCGCAATGTTCTTTTCCCGGCTACAATACCTTCCAATACCTTCTGCCGGCGGATGCCTCAGTCTTCCCGGCCCGAACTCTGCTTTACCTGGCAGCCGGCCCCTGCAAAACTACCGGCTGCAGCAGGAATCCCCCGCCGCAGCCGGTCTCGCAAAACTATTGCTATCATAGCGTTTTTCCATTTATTTGTCAAGGTCGGCGGAGAGTCCTCTCACTCCTTCCATACGCCGTCATTGCCGGTTTCCATGTCATAAAACAGTATCCTTTTGTCCGCAGTATACAGGTAAACATACCGCGAGGTAAAATAACAGTACAGCGGATGGCCCTCCGCCTTCCACAGTGCGGCTTCCAGCTGCTCTTCAGCATTCCAGGAATACAGACTTCCTTCATGGAGCCCGTACAGAGTGCCGCCGGTGAATCTGGCGCTTTCCGAGTTCAGCGGCGTTTGAGTGCGCTCCCCGGTTTCCATATCCAGCAGCGCAATCCGTCCGGTATCATAATTCTGAAAGACAAGCGTTTTTCCCTGGAGCACAGCGCGCCATACCCTTTCCGTTAAAAACCAGGTTTTCCCGTCCTCCAGTGTATGGCAGAATACCAGACCGTTCTGCAGAAACGACAGATCGTCCGGATCCGTCAGCTGGTACACAAGCGCCGTCCCGCTCACCGTAAGCCAGATCGGATCGTATTTTCCGGTGTCGATTAATTTTTCCGAGCTACCCGACTCAAAGCTGTACCAGTAAACACCCCCGAAGCCGCAGTAATAAATCCCCTGCTCTGCCGCCGCGTAGCAGCCGGCCCCCTCGAAAAGCTGCTCGAAACCGTCCGCAGGCGTATAGCGGTACAAAAGGCGGGATTCGGAATCCCTGCAATACAGCGTATCGCCCCGCGCCTGCAGGCTCTCCATCGGCCCCTCCGAAACCTGCGTGCGGCCGCGGCCGTCCGCACTGCTGTGATACAGCCGCCCGTCCGCCGGGTCCGAGTAATAAACAGAACCGTCCGGCATTTCACACAAATAATAGAGATTGATGGTATTCAGATTTTGCTCAGCCTGTCTTTCATCCTCCGGAAAGATATAACGGCCGAAGGGGTATGCGCTGTATTCCGCTTTCAGCAGCTCTGCCGGGGAAGGTTCTGCGGGTTCTGCCGTAACCTTGCTGCCCTCCGGGAGAAAAGAGCCTGCCCCGGACGGCTGTCCCGGCACCGGTTCTCCAAAAGGCCCGTTCCCGGCCGGATCGCTTTCCGTCCGTCCGGCTTCCGAACCACTGCCTGGGCTGTCCGGATTCTGTGTACCCGGCACACCGTCAGGCTCTCTTTCCTTCCCCGTGCCTTCTCCGCAGCCTGCTGCGAAGCACAGGCAGAGTGTCAGAAAAAGCAGCATTTTTTCTTTTTTCATATCGTCCCCCTATTCAAACAAGTACGCATTCACCGTGCGTTCCAGCTCTGCAATTACCTCGTCCCGGTCCGCCGTACCAGCAATATCCCCCTCAAACAGCTTCTCCGGAAATGCTTTTCTGTAAACGGCGCCGTATATTTCCTGCGGCAGTATCTCCAGTATGCGGGCATCGGCGCAGGCCCTGTACAGTTCCTCCGAAAAGGAATCTTCCGGATAGACCGACCGCTCCGCCGACAAAAAGCTTTTCGGATCAGAAAAAACCTGTTTTGCCATCTGCCCTGCAAGCCGCGCTGCCTGCTCCCTGCGCTCTGATGCCGGATTCACCACCACCAGCCCTGCCCACGCAGTATACGCCGGAGCACCGCCCGCTCCCGGTATCGGACGGAGAGAAAACTGTTCTTTCCCGATAAATTTTTCATACTCCGAGGCATCCTGATAAAGGCATACGGCCTGCAGCAGAATATCCTGATAATATGCTTCCCTCGAGGCGGCAAACGCCTCGTTCGCCGCCTCCGACGCTCCTGCTCCCCCGGCAAGCGCACGGTTGTACGCCTCCTGATAAAGCTCCGGATACGCGTCCTCCGGAGAAACAGTATTGTATTGAAACGCTCTGCTCCTTATATACCCCGGTACGGTATCCAGAAGCTCATAGAATTCCTCTGTACGGAACGATATTTTCCCGCTTCCCCGCCGCTGCATTACATAATCCTGAAACAGCAGATCTCCGATCTCTTTGGCATGGATATCGCACCAGCCGGCTAACCCAGAGTCATACAGCTGCTCTGCCATTTCTGCCAGCTCCGACATTTTATTTATCCCCTCCATCGAACACCCGGCTTTCTGCAGATTTCTTTCCGAATATACAAGGCTCTGAAGATTCACCGCAAGCGGAAGGGCCCAGATATCCTCCCCGTTCCGGGCAAATTCCCGAACGCCGTCGAAGGCTTTGGAAAGCGGTTCCTCCAGTACGGAATTCAGCGGATAATAGGCTCCCACGCGTTTCATATTCCATGCCGCCGCCATCCCCGAATCCAATACAACAAAATCAAAATCACCGTCCCCTGCAAGAAGCTTGAGTGCCAGTTCTCCTGCGTACATTGTTTCCACCTCAACCGGATAACCAAGCCAGTCCGGTTCCTCCGCCAGATTGCTTCGATAGGCTGTAAGCGGTTCTGTTTCCCGGAAAAACAGCTCCGGCTTCAGACGGGTGATGGTTCCCGCTTCCCCCTCATAATCGGCAGTATTCAGCAGGTAGAGACAGCCCCTCGCATATTTGACCCCTCCGTTCTGAACGGAAAGACGGCTGGCTGCGTAGCGGTACGCTTCTTTCGGCCGCTCCAGCGTCCCGCTGACACACTGGGTACGATAAGCATAAGCCGCCGCATGAAACATGCCTCTTTCCTCGTCCCACGCCAGATAGCTTTTTTCCTGAAACCCGGCTGCAATCCGTTCTCCCATCGTTCCGTCAGCAGCAAGCTCCGCCAGGTAGAAGCCGTTCTTTTCATCAAAGCCCTCGATCAAAAAGCCCTGTTCCCCCATGGCCTCCACTGTCACGAGATAATGGAATTCCAGCATGTTCCACTCCAGCGTATCAAGGTCCAGCAGTCCCAGCTGTTCTCCCCCGCACCAGTAATTTTCCACTCGCTGCCGCCCGATATCCCTGTCACAGGAATCTCCGTCCAGATAATACATAACGGCCGCCGTTCTCCCCTGCACTGCAAGTTCACAGGCCCATAAGTCCAGCTCCGTGATCCGCTCCGGCATGCCCGTTTCCAGATCAATGCGCATCAGCTGCCAGGAAAGAATATAATACAGCTGCCCGCCGGACAGGCACAGACAGCGCGGCTCCTCCCCCTCCCTGCAGGCGGTTTCTCCGCCGTCCGCCCCGGTTTCCTCAGCGGAATAAACGGCCAGGATTTTTCCGTCCTCCGTGTATTTTCGAATGGCACGTTCCCCCGAATGGCTGACATACAGATTTCCATCCTCATCGACACAGTAGGCCCTGACTTTCTGAATCGGGAGGTGGACAATCTCGCTGTAAGGATCCTGATTTCCCGCTGTTTCTTCCCCATTTTTCTTCCATCGTGAAAGAAAAATAACGGCGACACAGACCATAAATACCGCAGCAGCAAACAGCAGTATGTAACGACGGTTCTTTTTCCAAAAGTCAGGTTTCAATTAATCCCCTCCCCTTTTATGCACTTATCCTTCTTTCGCACCACTGCTCTGACCGGCAGCCTACTGCTGTTTCCAAACAGGACTCTCTGGCAGCTACTTGCACAGACCGGTCTGATCCGGACAATATTCATGCCTGTACTCACATATCTTCGCTACATTGGTTGCAAGGGTAGCCCTGCAGCCGGCACAAAATTCATTATGAGTTCTGACAATCCGTGTGATAGCGCAAGTAACCTTGCCATTTGGCGTTTCATATAAAACATGACTATGACCGCCCTGCGACTGTGTAGAGGATAAATTACACGAAACGATTTTTGTCGTAGCACTGCAGCCTTCGACATGAGGCTGCGAATATGCCTTTGTACTCCATGCTCCGCTCATGAAAATCATCCCTGCTGCCACTGCTACAATAACCTTTTTGGACTTCTGCATTTTAATACCTCCCATTACATTTCTAAATTATTATCTAGTTACCAGTAATTAATATTATAATATATTATTAAAAAAGTCAATATTAATTAAATTATTACAATTAGTTAAAATAAAATTTTCCTTTTTAGCTCACCCAGAACCCTTTTCAGCAAAACCCCCGCCGCCGCCAGCCAGCCGCTCAGCGCGCAAGCGCGCACCCAGCAAAAACGTCTTTTCCGCAGAGCGATGCAGCCGGCTGTCAGCAGTATCGTTACCGCTGCCGTGCCGGTCAGCACCGACGCATTCTGTCTCCTCACCTTTTCCAGCCAGGGCGACCGGATTTCTGTTTCCGGCAGCCGCTTCCCCATCTCGTGATAAGCCACCCTCTCCAGTCCGACCGGAGCATAGACATGGTATTCCCTGCCCATTTCGCGCACTTCTGCAAAGACCGGAAAAATATTCTCTCTTCCCGAAACTCCCCCTGCCGGGCCGTCCGCTTCCCCTGACGGGCTGTTTCCGCCGGGAATATCCTCTGCCAGAACAACAGCGCAGGCAGTGCCCGACAATCCTGTTTTCTGCGCCATGTCCGCCGCGAGCAGCACCCGGTCACCGGGTACAGTTTCCCGGTCACTCCCGAGAAAAATCAACTGCCGAGCAGATATCCCACTGATAATTTCCGTATACCCTTCGAACGTTTCTCCCAGCTCCACGCTCACTGCTTCCAGCAGATACACGCCCGATGTCTCCGATTCCGTAAGCACCCACAGTTCATTTCCCTTCAGAAGCGAAACCGGAACTGCATTTCTTGGCGTCGCGGTCTGAATTTCCGTGCCGTCCTCCAATGTGATGGTAAGCGGAAAATCTCTTTTCTGCAGCCGCTCCCCCGCGACCTGCGGAAAGGTCAGCTGCTGGATATCCTCCGCGAACAGCGTCAGCAGAAGCATGGCTGTAAAAAAAAGAAACGCCAGCCTGTCGGCAGCTTTTTTTATCCGCATTGTCTTCCTCCTCCCAGTTTTAAAATCTTCACGGAACCACTCTATTCTGTACTGCCGTTATGCAGACTGTCCGGTGACCGGACTTTTGGGAAAGATTCCGCACTGTACAGACGAAGCCTTCTTTGCAATCTCCGGAAACCTCCGCACTGTGCAGACCGATTCTCCTCCTGCACTCCCTTGGAAATTCTGGCAAATCCATACGCCCTGATTTTTCCTGTAGTTTTCATTTTCCCCGCAGTACTGAGATTACAGCTTCATGCTCTCCAGCCCATCTTCGAGACTGTCATGAAAATAAAGGTATAATATAACAATCGGAAGCATAAATATCACCGAACCGGCCAGCACTTCTGCCACATTCAGCCGCCCTCCTGCAAAGAGCAGTACGGAAAACGGTTTGAGCGCATCCCCCTTCAGATAAATATCCGGCTGCTCCGCCATATTCCAGTTTTCCGCAAATACAAACAGAAACAATGCGGCAGCGCAGGCCTTGATCTGGGGCAGCACCACCTTCATCAAAATTACAAATACGGATTTTGTCTCCAACAGCGCGGCCTCCACCATGCTGTCCTCGATCCCCCTCATATACTGCGTCATCAGAAATACCGAAAACGGAGCAAAAAACGCCGGGAGCAGAATTGCAAACGGCGTATCCAAAAGCTTCAGATCACGAAGTCCGATATAATTCGGCAGGAGAGTCACCTGCAGCGGCATCATCATTAACACAATATATCCCGTAAACAACAAATTTTTTCCACGAAATTTTGTCTGCCGGAATGCGTAGGCTGCCGGGACGGAAACCACGATATTGACAAGCGTAATCACAACCGAATAAAAAACGGAATTCCAGAAATTCCGGTAAAACCAGTGATTTTCTATCAGAAGCCCGCGATAGCCCTTCAGAGAAAACGAGCCTGCTTCCGTCACCTCCCCGGCTCCGGTTTCCAGGCCCCCCACCCCGAAGGAATTCAGCACCGTCAGCGCAATGGGCAAGGCAAACACAAGGGCTGCAGACAGCAAGATAAATCTGTAAATATGTTTTTTCACAGCGCCACCCTTCTCTGAAGTCTTATCCCCACAGCGACAATCGCGAAGATCAACAGCGAGGTAAGTACCGCGCCGGAGGCCAGATACTGATAATTCAGCTTATAAAAATGGTTATTCATATAATATTGCAGCGTATAGCTGTGCTCCGGCGGATAATTCGTCCCGAAATACTGGTAACTCTCCCGGAAAATCCGGAAGCTGTACACAATACCGAGCAGCACAACAAAAAGCAGCGTCGGACAGATCAGAGGCAGCGTGATCCGCAGATGCAGCCTGAAACCATGCGCCCCCTCCAGCCTGGCTGCCTCCAGAGCCTCCCGCGGCAGGGTAGAAAAAGCCGCGCTGAAGAGAATTACCATCAGCCCGATATTTTTGTAGAGGAAAAGCAGATACACCGGAACCACAGATTCGTTCCCCTCAAAAAGCATCCGCCACACCGCGGCGACACTCGCCGTCGGCACAAGCATCGGGAAAAAGAAGGCCGCCCGCAGCAGACGCCAGCCGCCGGTCTGCCGCGTCAGAAGCACTGCAATCGCGAATGCCAGAGCCGTCATTGCCGGCACCGCGATCAGGATCAGCAGCATGGAATTTTTCAGCGCCAGCCGGAAATACTCGTTTTTCAGCAGCCTGATATAATTATCCAGCCCGGCAAAACGCTTTGTAAACTGATTTTCAATCAGGGAATAATAGATTACGCGCAGATAGGGCAGAACATAAAATACCGCTGTTCCGAGCAAACTCGGAACAAGCAGCAGCATGCATTTTTTTACGTATCGTTCCATTTTCGCACACCTCCGCTCAGGAATTCGCTGAGCGCATTGATTTCATCCGTATCTCCTCAGTTTCCCCAGATACCGCTGCTGCCCGACGACAGCTCATAGAAATAATAACCTTTTTGGTGATTGCACAAAAAGATCCTGTCCTCCGTCTGGAAAATATAATCTATGCTCCACGGCGCCTCGGCAAGACCTTGCTCCTTATGCCCGTCTTTTTCTGACTCTGCTTTTCCGGTTTCCGTTTCTTTTGACTCCGCTTTTCCGGTTTCTGTTTTTCCTGACTCCATTTTTCCGGTTTCTGTTTTTCCGGTTTTCGTTTTTTCTGACTCCATTTTTACAGTCTCCGTTTTCCCGGTTTCTGTTTTTTCGGCCGGCTCCAGCCGCTCCAGCCGGCGTTCCACCGTAAAGTACAGATCTTCTCCAACAAATACCCCCTTGTCGGTCGCGGCCAAAATTTCATATTCCTCCCCGTCCGGCCCCGTACTCCAGAAAACATCGGTTCTTTCTCCGGTTTCCATATCCATCCAGACAAGTCCGTTTGTCTCATAGCTCTGAAAGATCAGCCGGTTTCCGAGCAGCGTCGCCCGATAGCATTTTTCCGCAACCAGCGAAACCGTGCCGTCCTTTCGGGACAAGCAGTATACCAGCCCGTTCTGCAAAAAGGCGGGATCCTCCCAGGAACTCAGCGTATAAATTATAAGCTCCGGGCCCATCGTCATCCAGACCGGCGTGTACTTTCCGGTGTCCGCAAGCTTTTCCGTCCCTTTATCCGCAAAATTGTAGCGATAAATGCCGTCCGCTCCGCAGTAAAATACGCTTTCTTCCGACACAATAAAATCGCCTACTTTCTGTTCCATCACGGGTTCCAGTCCGCTCTCCGGAAGATACCGGTACAAGGTATTGGCGGCATCCGCACCATACAGCACGCCCCCCGTTTCCTGAAGCCCTCTCAGGCCGGTTTCCGAGACAAGGACGCGTTCGGAGCCGTCCGTCCGGCTTTGATACACCATTCCGTCCGCCCGGTCGATATAGTAAACCAAGCCTTCTTCCGCCTCGCACAGATAGCCGTTTCCGACCAGATTCAAATTGCGCCGCGCCTGCGCCGGATCGTCCGAAAATACGTACGTTCCCGGCTCATATTTCGGATATTGTGTGCGCAGCTGCACCAGCTCCGGCGAACCCGCCGGTGTCGGCTTTTCTTCTCCGGAGCCGTTCTGCCCGCTGTTTCTGCCGGGATCATTCTTATCCTTTGAACTGTCGTTTCCGCTCTGTCCGCCGCCCTTCTGCGGTTCTGCCGGCTTCTCCTCCGGCCGCGGACCGCCGCAGCCCGCCAGCAGGCAGACGCATAATGCGATGCCTGCCAGATATCCTTTTCTTTTCATAACCAAATCTCCCTCACCACAAACACGGTATTGAGCCGCGGTCTAACGTATTGCATTCCGTTCTTATTCCAAAAGATAAGCATTTACAACGCGCTCCAGCTCCTTTACGCCCTCCTCGCGGCCGACCTCACCGTTCCATATCTTTGTAAAAATTGCCTCGTAAATCTCCTGCGGCAGGGATTCCCGCACCACCGCTCTGGAGCATGCCTGATAGAGCGCCTCGGAAAAAGAATCATCCGGATATAAGCTGCGGTCTGCGGACAGATAATTTTCCGGATCGGCAATCTGTGCCTCTGCGATGCTTTCTGCCAGCTTCAGCGCCTGTTCCCGGCGCGCAGACGCCGGATTGACAATAAGTAAATCAACCCAGGCGGCGTATTCTCTGTCCCTGGCATCCATCCCCGGTACCGGAAGAACGGCAAACTGCTCTCTGCCAATAAACTGGTCATACTCTTCCGACGTCTGCCAAGTAATCAAATCAAAGAAAACATCCTGTACACAGGCTTCTCTTACGGCTTCGTCCGCGGCGGCGCTGCTTCCGCCCTCTCTTATCGTCCGGTCATAAATTTCCTGATAGCGTTCTCTGCTATCCTGGAACGTCAGGCCGCTCATCAGAGATTTTCTCCCGACATATTCCTTCGCAGCATCCAGAAGGGCCGAAAATTCGGGTGTATCAAATGTTATTCTCCCCGTGCCCGCACGGCCGGCAAGATAATCCTGGAGCAGATAAATCTGAATCGACCGGAAATCAGCCGCATACCATCCCGACCAGCCGGCATCATTCAGCAGATCCGCGGCACCGACCAGTCCCGGCATCGTCTCCATTGCCGCATCGGCGGCTTTCTCTTTTTTCAGATTTTCTTCGGAATACACAAGCGCCTGCAGGTTCATCGACAGCGGAAGCGCCCAGACCGCATCCCCGTCAGCAACCAGCTGCCGCACCCCGTCAAAGCATACAGACAGCGGCTCCGCCAGCGCCGCCTGCAGCGGATAATACGCCTTCACCCGCTTTATATTCCAGGCCGCGGACATCCCGCTGTCCGTGATTACCAGGTCAAAATCCGAATCCCCCGCAAGAAGTTTAATTGCCAGATCCTCATACCGCAGCATTTTCGTCTCCACCGGGTATCCCTGCCAGTCCGGTTCGCTTGACGGGCTGCACAGATAAACCTTCAGCGGTTCCGCCTCACGAAAAAACAGCGAAGGCTTCAGACGCGTGATTTTTCCGCCCTCCGACGGCTCCGCAGAACTGCTCAGCAGATAGAGATACCCCGCGGCATATCGAACGCCCCCGTTCGCAGTCATAACTCCATTGTTCCAATAACGGTACGCCTTTTCCGGCTGCTCCAGCGTTCCGCTGCTGCATTTGCCCTCCCACTCAAATGCACCCGTACCATGGAACATAGCGCGCTCCTCATCCCACGCCAGATAAAAATTTTCCCGGAAACCCGCCGCCTTCCGCTCGCCCAGAACACCTTCTGTATCAAGCTTGGCAAGGTAAAAACCATTCTCCCGGTCAAATCCCTCCAGTAGAAAACCGCGGCTTCCCATTGCCGTCACGGTTACAAGGTAATGATAATCCAGCGCTTTCCACTCGCGCGTGCGCAGATTCAGAAGGCCAAGCCTCCCGCCGGTACACCAGAAATTTTCCAGCCGTCCTTCCCCGATGGAACGGTCGCAGTCGTCTTCCTCGCCGCTGCGGTACAGGATTGCCGCCGTATCGCCGGATACTGCGATTTCGTACGCCTGGACCTCTTCGTTTTTCCAGATGATCTCCGTATTTCCGGATACCGGGTCAAGACGCAGATAGGAATCCGTACCGCTGCGGTAGCAGTAAATTTTTCCGTCCGAATAGCAGAGAGAACTGAGGGCATACAGCCCGCTGGCTGCCGGCAGCTCGTCGTTTTCTGCTGTTGATCCGGTTTGAGCCTGGGAATTGCTGGGAATCGCAGTGTCCGGGATATTGGGCATATCAGAGACATTGAGATTATCCGGATTATCCGATGTAATGGATTTATCCGGCGTTTTCTCTGTATCTGACATCGGCCGAATGTTATCTGGTTTTTTTTCGACTTCTTTCCATGAAAGGCCTTCGCTGTCTGCAAGCTCTTCTTTGTCCGAAACGAGATCTGCTTCCACCGGATAAACGGCAGTGCATTTTCCGTCGGCAGTATAGGCCCGGATCGCATTTTCACCGTTTTGGCAGACATACAGCGTTCCGTCCTCCCCGACGCAGAACGCCGAGACATCCGCGATCGGCAGAACAGATATTTCACTGTATGGGTCTGTATGTTCTTCATCCGGCTTGCTGTCTCCGCGGCGCTGCCGTGCGAAGAACAGCGCGGCAG
>ERZ777305.2346-NODE-2346-length-16544-cov-3.137182_pt1 | contig 16544 bp, 17 predicted proteins | sample MGYA00374965_ERZ777305 | MGnify/ENA primary metagenome ERZ777305 (study PRJEB29328, sample SAMD00013331) | mouse gut metagenome | study: EMG produced TPA metagenomics assembly of the Metagenome analysis of fecal microbiota from mouse which was promoted... | reverse complement strand
AATACCTTCTTCTAAATAATCATAGCATTCCAGAACAATGGATGAGGCAATTCCAAACGCAGGTTCGTACATTTCCTTATTGAAGTAATCAACAGCCTTATTATATTCTTCCACAGCATTGTCTGGGGCAGACCCAAGTTCCATCTGAGCAGCATGTATTGCGGCTTCTGCCTCTTTTAATTGGGAGGAAGCAAATTCCTGCAAATGGGCATTTTCCTGCATCTGCGTTTTCAGTTCATTGAATTTAGAAACCTGCTGGTTTATTTCTGTTTTCATACCTGCAAATGTGTTATGCAGGGAATCCGCATACGTTTTTGCCTGTGTGTCAATTTCTCTCTCCCAGGATAAAAATAACACTTTTTTTCTACCTTCAATGTCGGCTGTTATTTTCCCCATATCCTGACCGGTTTCTGTCTGCTCTTCCTGAATTTCATTTACAAAAGAAGTATAAGATTGGATCATTTGTTTGTTGATATGAGCCATAGCAGCCTTCTGCGTTTTCAACAAGCCGGAATAGGACTGTACGATTTCCTGGATTCTTTCACGTTCTTCCGCCTCCTGTTCTGCGAGGAAAGCCCTTTGTTCAGCTTCTCTTTGTTCACGGATGGCATTACTCTTCCGTCTCTGCTGTGCTATATGTTTTGTCAGTTTTACGGAACCATATACTGTTCCTGTAATGGCAACACCCCCAATCAAAACAGGTGTTGCTGCAAGCGCAAGTACTGCTGCTCCAAATATACCAAATCCATCTGCACTCATAGTTATTTCCCCTTTCTATTTTCCAGACTGTATTTCTGACGAAGGCTTGCCTCTGTTACAATTGCTGTAAAATTATCTGTTTCCTTTAAAGTAAGAGGCCTCCCGGCATCAGTCGCTATAGTCATTGCCGCTTTTGCTGTTTCCACGTAAATACCATTTCTTCCAAGAATACTGCTCAGCCGTTCCTGCTGTATGTAAGGGAAGTATTCCGCTTCCAGCTGCATATAAATCCTATAGGATACTGTTTTTTCTCTCCGTACAGGCACAATGTACAGCCAGCATATATCAGGTTTTTCATTTAAAGAATGGCATTTTTCAAAAGTAAGAATGCGTTCTTCCCTGTAATCAGCCGTTTCATTTTCCATTACACAGGTTTCGTCCTGAAGATACTGAAGGTAGTATTCCCGGAATCCTTCTGATAAATCATTTCCACGTTTACATGGGCCATACGCAATACCCGTAAATTTATAATTCTGTTCTCCCAAAACAGTTTCAGCCGTTTCTTCAATGACAAAGGTCTGATTAAAACAATCGCAAGCGGACATTGCATAAGAAATGCATATGCCGAGTTTCTGTGGAATCATATCCAGTCTTTGGATTTCTTTATCCAACAGAAACACCGGATCCAGTGCTTGGTTTGCATATTTTTTCAGCCACTGGTTTATGCCGCCATTTACATTTTCCTGATGTTCCTGAAGAAGCTTTTTTAATTCGGAATAAAGCATGTCTGACCAGTAATCAATATCCTGTTCCGAAAGTTCCAGCACAACTTCATCAGCATCCATAAGACCGTGCTGTCCATAGGAAGATATATATGTGGTAATCCTTTCCAGCTTTATCCGGTAAATCTCAAATAAAGCGTTCAATTCTTCTAATTTCTGCCTTGCGTTATCCTCCAAGCGTTTCACAGCATTGGCTATGCATTCGGCCTTTGGTACTGCAAGGACGTAAAGTTTGCTTCGCAGTAATTTTTCTGTTTCTTCCCCAGCCTCTATATACCGCTGCATGGCATGTGGATAAAAAACATCCACCGGGAACCGGCATACATCCTGAATACTTTGCTGTAATTTCTGTACCGCCTTATTCGCAGCATCTTCATACTGTTTGTTTTTTGCTTCGTTTTTCTTGACCAGACATGCCTGTTCTGTTTCCAGACGCTCCATAACTTTATCTAATTCTTTTTCATATTCCGTTACCTGTTCCGTTAATTCATTGTAACGTTTCCTCATCTGTTCGATTTCATTTAGATAAGCATTTGAAAAAGACTGCTCCATTTCCTGGAGTCTCTGAATATAGTCGTTTTTCATGTCGGCAGAGAAACTTTTCATTTCCTTACGCAGTTTAGCAGTTTCACTGCGCATTCTGTCATTAAAATCACGCTCAAGATTCCGAATTTCTCTGTTTGCTTCCGAAATCTGCCGTTGCAACCGTTCGATTTCTCTCTGATTATCAGCCATATGCACCTCGTATTCTCCAGCTTACCGTTGCGGTTTTCGTTATATCAGGAGGACTGGATTCGTTTGCTCCGTTCATCACAGTCTTTCTGACGTTCCAGGACAAAGGATTTCAGTTTTTCCTCAAGGCTACTTTTAGCGTCTCTGGCTTCTGAGATAACCGAACTCATACTGTCCTGTTCGGAATACATTTCAAGTATATCCATATCCATATCAATTTCTGACAGGATTTCCTGAAGTGATGCCTGAACACTTGAGAGTTCTACAGACTGCTCCTGCTTGATACCTTCTGCTTTATGGATATTATCCATTGTGTTTATAATTTTCTGTTTGATGTCTGCAATAGACTGTTTTGCCTCAGATTCCTCCTGTTCCAGTGAACGTAAGGATGCTTCTTTTTCTGCCCGGGCTTTCCGGTGTTCCGAAATAGAAGCTGTCATTTCGTTGATTCTAGCATCCTGCGTTTTGATATAACCCTCATCAAACTGGCTGTCTACCAACTGCGTTATAAGCGTTTTTAAATGATTGATTTCTTTTTCTGTATCTTCGCTGCTGTTTCCAGAAAAAGATTTCAGGCGTTCATTCTCATTCTGCAGTTCAGCAATTTTTCTGGAAAGCCTATTTTCTTCTTCCTCGTATTCAGAAATTTTAAAAGACAATTCTTCATTTGTTTTTTTAAGCTCCGCATTTTCTTTTGCAAGGATTTCCTCGGTATCAGTACCAAAAGTGCCCGTTCCCGTTGGTATATCAATGGGAGAAAGGGTTGAAGGGATTCCGTCCGTAGGATTCTCAACAGGAAGATCAGATATTTCCTCTTCTTCATACTGCCACTCTAATTCAATGACGCCTTCTACCCCAAAACATACGGTCATCTGCATTGTCTGAGACGGAAGCACGAAATTATCATATGTTTTACTAATCTTGTCAAAGAAAGCACCTGGAAACTCGTCGGGATATATTTTTTCGAAATATATCTTTATGGAATCCTCCATATCGTTTTTTGGGGAAAATAATAAAAACCTGCCATTTTCCGCTTCCAAAAAGGCAATATGAATACCCAAACAGCCTTCCGAAAAAATCCGCAGTTTTTCTTCATTGATACTGTCGTTGCTCCATTGCGTACCATTGTATTCTAGGTATAATTCAACTTTATCATCTACCGGGATAATAAAAATACTCTGACCACTTGGTGAAATTCTTTTTTCATGCACCTGAATTACCTCCTGCTATAATTTATATCCATTATGTTCTTTTGTTTCCTGCCATCGTTCCTTGGTGATCTTACTTGGGATGCCGGTAAGCAGTTCCTGACCGTCTTTCTTTTCAATGGAAGAGTTCCTTCTATTTTGTGATGTGAAGAACTCCTTATATCTTCCGGTAAACTGGTGGATGGTCTGGTTGGAAGACCCCCTGTATGGGAGATCATCATCCAGGCTCTCTCTGTATCTTCCATCAATCAGCACGTCAATCATTTCAAGGGTGCTGTTTATCTTTTCGCTTTGCATTCTTTTAAGCTCAGACAATTCATAACCGCTGTAAACAATGATTCCAAGCTTAGACCAGTGCAGTTCTGTTACCAGCTCATATAAAGCGTCTGGCTGAAGGAATGGTTCTCCCCCACTAATGGTAACTCCCTCGATGTTTTCTGACTGCTGGATGGTCTCTGCCACTGTCCTAGTGCTCAATTCAAATGCCGGAAGTTTTTTCCGGTTCCAGTCTATGGCAATACATCCCGGGCAGTTCCTGTTACATCCATGGAACCAAATAATGTATCTTGGAGGAGGACCTAAAAGTCCGTCTCGGTCAAGATAGATACGGTCCCCTGCTATTTTGCTCATTTACCGGTCCTTTCCATAAGTTCCAAATACCAGCGTTGGCCGCGTTCCCCGCATTCATTTTTGATTTTTTCACGGATGACCGCAGTCTGTTTGTTTAAAAGATCCCGACGCTTTCCAAGATATTCTGTCAGATCATACATGCTGCTGCGAAGCGCAGTCAGATGATCATAAGAAGCTTTATCTACTCTAAGGAAATCACTCCTGTCGTTAAGCCTTGAGATAATCTCCCGCAAATTATTCAGGCTTGTCATGATTTCTTCCCTCTTCGCATGACAAAGATCTGCTGCCGTAAATGAACGGTAATGAAGGTTGATATAATAATTAAATCTTTCGGAAACCATTCTCCGGTTGCAGTTCAGCTCCGCATTGGAATATACCACTTCTGTAGCCTCAAGCAGTTCGGCAAGTTTTTCGCTCCAACTCAAATCAATGCTGATCTCTTCCCCAGACTGGACTGCTGAAAAAGTACGTTTTTTTGCAGCCTGATAAGTCTTTGCCTCAGAAACCATCTTTTTCTGCTGCGGAGAAGCCTGTACTTTTACATCACTGGAATCATTCAGGGTATTCAGTTTTTGGGCAAAATTTTGTTTCGTTACAGTTCTGGTATTCGTGGAACTGTCACCGAAACGCTTATGCTGCGGATACGTTCCGTATCTCTGACTTTGGGGAGTGCTACTGTAGCCTGACCCGGTCCCTGCATTGTTTCTGTTATAACTGCTGGAACTTGAAGAATAGGAAGATGATGGCCTGCGCTTTGGCATTGGTGTTTTAAAAAGGCAGATGATAAGACCAAGTATTCCAAGAAAAAAGCCCCACGCAAATCCATGGTTTTTATTGTTCGGATAATTCTTGCCTCTGACTACAGCTTTTGCAATATTACCGGAAATGATATGTATTACTGCAATGATAATGATTGTTTTTATGTTCATAACTTAAACACTCCTTCAATCTGCGATATAGATCCGTCCATTTTCCTGTTTAACAAGTTCCATGACCAGTAAATGGCTGATTTTCTTTTTCGCAATACTTTTGGAATGGACATGGAGCTTTCTGGTCAGTTCCCCTATGGTCATTCCGTTCGGCGCTGAACCGATCAGCTCAAGAAGTTTCTTAGTATTATCCATTTTTTTGTCACTCAGATCTTTCTGGAGGTCAAAAAGCTGCTGGCGGAATTCCGGAGACAGTCCGGATAATACATTTCCGGTTTCTCTCATGTTGCAAATCACTGCAAAAGAAGCGTCATCCCCCATGCCGTTATTTACTAGGAGGCGAACAAGAGAAGAAATCTGACTTTCCATATCCTTTTCGTTCAAAAAAAACGCCATTTGCTGCATAAGGCGTATACGGATATTTGCCCCAAGTTCATTTACTAGGAACTCTTCCGGACCGTCGCTCATCAAAACAACGGATGAATAATCAGAATTTCCCTTTTCTATGAAGTACTTTGTATCCGGGACGGTGACAAAAGTTGTCTGGTTCGCCGGACCGTCATGCTCATAAATGGAAATCACCTTACATTCATTATCTTTAGCCAGCCCTACAACTGCTCCATCCCCGACATGCAGAATCAGGTATCTTCCATCCGGATGGAATGTCGTACATAATAAGGTAGCTGAAAATTCAATAATATCCTCACCGAGTTCCTCTGCTTCTTCTGTGATAGGAATTAATACTTCATGGATAACATAATCAGCAGCAGTTTCCTTATCCAAGCTGTAAAGTCTTTCAAATTTATCTGCCATAAAAGTTGCTGCTATACGGGAAGTAATTTCTGACCCTTTTTCAGCATACTTATAAGAACCAGCACCATCACTAACCGCAACGGAAGTGATGCCGCTCTCAGAAGTATAACGGAACACATTATCTTCGCAGTTTTTATTGTGGTCTAAATGCCTGGTTCCGGCTTCTTTATAAAGAACAGTTTTGAATAACGTTTTTCTTTCCATAGGTGTTTTTCCTCCAACACTTGACCATTTTGACATCTTTTCTGTAGCTAAGATTTAAACTCTCTTAGCGAGCAGCTAGCAACTCACAATTTTCTCTTATAAAACAACCGCATCTTCTTCCTATTTTTTAAGAGAAGGGGGAAATGTTTCATCGGATGCCCGCATACTGATCGGTGGGATTGCCTGCTGTAAGTATTGTCTGCATCAGTATGCAGGACATCCTGCAGATTACTTCATTTCAGAGAAGGAAACGCTATTTAAGTCTTTGGTTCCTTTCTTAGAACTGGAAATGATAATGGATGAAGTCACTTTAAAGAAGTTCGCCAGTTCTGATGCATTGCTGACTTTTGTTACGTGCTTATCCGTATTAAGGCCTGTCAGTTCTCTCATGAGTGCATGATCACAATGGTCACTGACTTCCACGGAAATAACAACTAGGTTATTCGCAGCTACCTCTCTCTTGATATACGCTTTACTGAACGCCATGGCTTCATCTTCCTGCCTTTCCACGTTGTCATCATAGCATTCCGGCACACCATCAGAGATCAGGAAGATAATCGGGGAATAATATTTGATTTTTGGATTGTTGCTGGAATACACCTCCTTTCTTCCCTCTATCTGCATGATTGCATTTTTTAATGCCAGTCCTGTAAGCGTACATCCTTGGCAGTGGAAATCCAGGTTTTTTCCCTTGGCTTCCTGAACCTTGATTTCACGCATACGTTCTAGAATTTCGATGTCGCTGTTAAAGGTCAGAATTGCCAGTTCCGTAGCATTGCTTGCGATACGGTCAGCTAAAATAGCCTCATACAACCCTTCCACAGATTTTTTCAGCAGATTTTCGTAGCTTGACATGGAACCGGATGTATCAACCAGCATGATAGCTGGAAGACGTTTGCTCTGGTTTAAAGTTACAGTCTTCTTTTCGATGTTGGACAGATCCATACTTCCCAGTATACCTTCAATATTGTTGTTTTTCATAAGTTTTTCCTCCTTGACATAATACTTCTTTGTTTTAAATATTACCATCCTTTGATTTTAAATCTTATCAGTGCTAGAAGAATAATTTAAACGCAAATAAGAAACCTTCCAGATCTTCCTCACTGCTGACTTTTACTATGCGCTTATCATTGTTATGACCAGTTAATTCTCCCATAAGAGCATCATCACCATGGTCTCCGATTTTTACAGGAATTACAATCAGGTTATTCGCATTCACCTCTCTCTTAATATATGCTTTACTGAACGCCATGGCTTCATCTTCCTGCTTTTTCACGTTGTCATCACAGCCTTCTGCCACACCATCAGAAATCAGGATAATAATCGGGGAATAATATTTGATTTTGGGAACGTTTTTAGAATAGACCCTCTTTCTTCCCTCTATCTGCATAATTGCATTTGTCAGAGCCAGTCCTGTCAGGGTACAACCATGGCAGTGAAAATCCAGGTTTTTCCCCCGGTCTTCCTGACGCTTAATTTCACACATACGTTCCAGAATCTTAACCTCACTGTTAAAGGACAGAATCGCCAGTTCTGCAGAATTTCCAGTTGTACGGTCAAATAAAATGGTGTTATATAACCCTTCTATAATTTTTTTAGCAGATTTTCATATCCCTTCATGGAATCAGACGTATCTACTAACGCAACAATCGGATGACGCTTGGATTGATTCAGAGCTACGACTTTCTCCTCAATATCGGATATATCCAAACTTTTCAATATATTCTCAATACTAATGTCTGCCACAAGATTCCCCTCCTGTGTATGTAATATTAATGCCATCCCTGGCTGAAATTTTTAAGCTGCTCCAAAAGATCTTCCAGTTCCACGTCTGAATCTCCGCTATTTATTTTTACACTGCCTTTTGACTGTACCCGTTCCGGGTAAGATTCTGGAATATATTTTCCACTCTCAGGGTTTGTCTTTACGATTTCAGGTAAAGCTTCCTGATACCGCACAATTGTCCTTAACCAGTCAAGAGAACTTCTTCTTGTTTCCTCATGGAAATATTTTCCTTCTCCATGGAAAGAGTTCCAGAACAATTCCTTTAAGAATTTCGGGAAATGGCTGACAATCATATGCCAGATACTTCCTTTTATCTGGTCTTCTGCCCCAATATTTCCAGCCTGATACGGATAGTATCCTCCAGCAATGATTTCACGTTCATCATCAAAATCTCTAGATCCTGCATAAGGGTCTCCATCCGGTGTCAGCATGTGGAAAATCAGCATCTGCATAATCCAGACATCATCCGCCTTTTTACGGCAGAAAGAGAAATCATCATCGTAGATATGTTCCGGGGAACGGAATTCCGGGATTCCTACATTACTTGGATAATACCAATTATCGTCTGCGACCTGTGCGGAATCCAGGTCTACCAGATAAGCCACCAGATCCTTATCGTATAAAATATTGTCACGGTTTATATCACAAAGGATAACATTGTTGTGGTGCATAAAATCAATCAGTTCTGCAAAATTAACTGCCATGGTAATCTGATGTTTCTTTTCAACCCTAGGAATAATTTCCTCAAAGGTATCATATGCAAATTCAGAGAAAGCAGTCGTATCTTTAAACAGTTTCATGACATAGCCAACTGGCTCTGCTTTTTCATTGTAAAGCATTTTTTCCGGCCATGCAACTCTCTCCATGATAGGGGTATCAATCATACGGAGCAGTCCATACTTCGAACACATAATGGCAACTTTCTGCATTTTCAGCTCAGAATTACTTTCATTCTTGAAAATTTTTGCGCATTTTGTTCCGGAAAAGACTTTATAAACATTAGCTTCTCCGCCATGTCCAAGCTCATTTTCAAGCAGTACCGGTTCATATCCGTTTTTCGACTTCATAAATACATACTGCCCGGATACTGGGATTTCTCCCTCCAGATGTTTCGGAGCGTCAGACAGAGGAGATTTTTTCTTGTCGCCCGGATCCACAAAGGCAGCCATTTGATTCTTTGGATTTACAAGCCATCCTTTTGCGGAAATGTCTCTTTCAAAAATGCGGACATACATCTGGTCATTTTCATTTGCTTTATTTCTGCTATAAATAAAAGTACTCAGTCCGCGGTTGATTCCGATTACGATAATAGAGTCGCTTAAATTCCTGCCTTTAATAAAAGTACTGATAGCATGGTTCTCTTCCGAGATTTTTCCGGGAAGGACAGTAAACATGTTGTACTTTTTCAGGGATTCGAGTGCGTCTGCAACCCTTTTAATGCTGCTGTCTTTTTTTGCTGCTTCCATTACAAACTCAACCGCTTCTGCGCAGACAACGAGGGTTGTGTCCGTTTTCTTGGCTATTTTAACACCAATCGCTTCGGTAATAATATCTGCCGCCACAGGTTTACGAAGTGCCATATGGGTAAAAATGATATAATCCCTGCTCAGAAGTTGTTTCTGATGCTCGTCCTTATCCTGATGGGAAGTACGGATGCTGGTACGGGTTCCTGTTCTGGACGTATCCTTCATACTCTCCTGGCTTTTACGATAACCTATATACTGCTTTCCCCCAGACTGGGAGTTTTGCTGCGACCCTCCTATTCGTTGTGTTGCAGCCTGTTTCTGCTGGATATCGCCTTCTGTTGCTTTCTGGAGCTTTTCCGTAAAGCTTTTTTTCTTAGCTGGTTCCGAATTGCCTCCAGTTTCTTTCAATTCGGCTAAAACTTTACTGTACCTTGGAAGTTTCTCCTCAGCTATCGCTATATCAGCGGACAGCACAAGGATGTTGTTGTTTTCAAGGGCATCTAACGCTTCATCTAATGATACCCCATACATTCTGGCAAGGCTTTTGACTGTCTCACTCATCCATATCCTTCCTTTCTTATGCATGGTCTATGGGTAACTTTGGATTCTTTACATCGTCTGTATTATCCAGTAACGCACCTCCCTTTCCAATTTTTTTAACCAGGAGCAGGGCTGATGACTTGGAAGAATGCGACTCGTTTTGCTGAAGCGCATCTACCGTCAGTCCATAGTCCTGGGTAATTAACATGCAATTCTGGGAATCATTGCGGAAATAGATCAGTTTTTCCAGCATGACACGGTCAGCATGGACAACTTTCTCACCACGATCATTCGTTCTTCTGTCCTCATCATCCCCAATGATCTTCATCCGGTTCTGCTTACACTTCTGAAGAATGAAATCAAATATATGTCTGGCTTTTTTAACAACATCTTCTTCCTTTTTCTTATCCATGCATATTTTTTTCAGCTCTTCCAAGACAACATACGGAATGTACAAGCTGCTTTCCCAGCTGACTGCCGCATCAAACACTGTAAAGAAATCGAAGAAATGCTGGTTAAGAAGGCTACATGTATCAATAAAAAACAGATAGTTATGCTCACTGCAGTATTCAAGCAGTTCCCTGGTATATTTCATTTCCGGATGAAGGATATCAGACAATTCCTTAAAACACTGTTCTTCATCCGTTATTTCCATTAAGTCATCAGATATTTCCTGGCTACCAGCCGGAAGATCTGACGATCCAGCCGGATCGGTCTGACTGATGTTAAGATATCCCATCAGTTTCTGCAATATCTCTTCGTCCAGATCAATATATTCAGATAAAATTATCCGGTTAAACTGTATCATTAAAATTTTCTTCAGGTCATCCATTGATCTGTTTGCCCTTTGAGACAGTTCTATCAAGTTCATCTATGTTACCTCCTAGTGAAAGTTCCTCTTACAATTATATAGAGTCCTACGCAACAGATAACGCAAGGCATTAATGCATCTAACAGAGCTGAGAGGTCAGCTGCACTTCCAAGAAGATTGTACCTTATAATACAGCCGATAATTGCGCCGCTTATGGCTCCGGTTATGGTAACCTCTGCATTGAACCGGGTCCCGAACCTTATAGACAGGAACGTCAGTATCACACTTCCAAGAATTCCACCTACAAGGCAGGCTTCCAAGAATTCCTTTACCGTTTCCCAATTACGGATAACCAAAGATGCGGCCACCACAATCATTAAAACTGGCAACAGGATGCGGAACCACAACAGGATCCGCCGCATAATCTGGCTGAACCGTCTTCTTCGTATCCGTCTCCGGCAAACCGACTGTACATTTTCATCTTCAAAATCATCACTTTCGTCACTCGGCTGGAATGCAGAATGTCCAGCCCTGCGTTTAACTGGTTCCGTGTCCACTGTTTCTTCTTCCACAGGATGAACCCTGTTTCTTCTCCGTCTACCTGCAGCGGATCCAGAAGAAGTATCTTCCATATCTATAGATCCCGTGGCAGTACCGGTATCAAAAGTTGTTGTATGATTGCTTTGTGTGCCACTTTTCTTAGTGGTGCGTCTACTGCTTTCTTTACGTACATCATCAAAGTGGTCATCAAAACCTGCATCATCATCCGAAGAAAAAGAGGCATTTTTTGTATATCTGTTTAATGATTCTTCTGATAAATCCGAAATAACATCCTTTATCAGATACATGTTGCATTTAGAACAAATTACTTCAGAATCATCATATTTTTTTCCACACTTTACACATTTTTTCATATTTTTCCCTCTGCACTAAATATAAAGCTGGTTAATATGCGTGTACCCATCTGGTGAAAGGATAAACCCGCTTCCATCACGTATGTTCATAAGTGAAAGCCTGTCCGCAGTAATGGGAGGCTGATGTCCAACAGTAAATCCGATGTGCCCTCCGTGTCCAATCCCAAGATGGGAGTGTATCCAGGAACAGTTCATGACCATCATTTCAAAGATGTCCGAAGCATCTTTTCCGGATACTCCCAGACAGATAATTGTGGAAGCAGGGATATTACAATCCCTGATATTTAATTCCCCAAAGGTATTTCCTATAAACATGGACTTTCCGGTTTCAGTCAGACGGTAATTTCCAAATCTGGAAGCGGATATACCATATCCTATAATCTGGTACTGCAGAATGGAATTTTCCTGAAACAGTTTAAGCTCATTCATCAATGTTTCCATCAGTAGCTGTTCATATTCTGGCGCTACCATGGCAATACAAACTTCATGTTTTTTCAGGCAGGAATAAAGGGAGCGCCTTTTTCCGTTTTTACAGGAAAGCTTGTTTATTTCTGTTGAATAACGAATCCAAAAGCGGTAAAACTCAGTTACAACGCTGTTCCACTGTAACAGCAAGGAATTCTCTATAAATCCTTCCGCATCAATATGCAGTTCTTGGTTTATCCACTCCAAAAACTCTTTTGCGTTTTTTACCTCGATGCTGTTGCGTCTGGAACCGGATGTTTTGATAAGATGATCCACAATAATAGAAAGATTGTAATATGTAAAACTCTCACATCCTAACCCGTCTTCGAGAATGGAGAGCAGGACATACATAAGGGAAGTTATATTTTTGCAGTCCATTGCCGAACCTGCATATTTTTCAATAATCCTTGCAAATATTTCACATGCCTGTTCATAAGTTGTAGTTTTGTCAAACGGCATATAGGAACAATTTTCACCCAAAAATACAATATTCTTTCCAGTTTTAGAATCTCCTTCTGCCAGTGCTTTCAGATCCTCCAGAGTCTCCCGGCTTATGGAATTTGGGGAACAGATACATATAGACGGAATCCCCCTTTTCATTGCATCATAGACACCCGCATAGAAGGTATCCTCTTTTATCTTTGTAGCCAACTCTCCTTTCTCCCCAGTATTACCTCCACACACGATTAGGTTTCCATTTTCCGGTACAAAACCGAAAAGCCGGCGTGATACATGGTTCGCCTTGCGGTTATGCCTGCCTGCCAGTCCCGCAAGGATTACATTTCCAATAAATCCCATTGGTTATCCTTTCTCCACGATATTACGGGCAAACCTGAATTTGAAAGGTACATATCCTGCAATTTGTACAAAGGCCTCTCCGACCTTGAGGTTAATCAGCTCTCTTTCTTCAATACACTTCCGGTTGTAAGGCGGAGAATATTCCATAGAACCGCCGGCAACCGTATACCGGTCTGAAACACGTGCTTCCCCAGTCAGCTTCTGTACTTGTGCAATACTGCTGTCCGTGCATTTAAACGCTACAATAGACTGAAATGCATTTAACATGACAGAAGTTTCCGCTTCTGTATATCTAGTTTTCATTTGGTCTACATTCTGAAGTCCGGCAATGATACAGAAGTTCATGCTCCGAAGCTGGTTCAAAGCCAGCAGCACATAATCCAGTTTGAACATCTGACTGAACTCGTCAAGGAACAGGTATGTTTTTCCCACCTTGGCAGGACCATTTTTCTTATAATAAGAACATCTGCTTGCAATGATGTTGTCTACAAAGAATCGGAAAACATAAGACTGTGATTCCGGAAGTGATGGGTCATACGATAAAAATATAACATTTGCTTTCTGATTTCTTGCAACCTCCGATGCTGAAATATAGCCGTCCTTTTCATTTTTTGCTGTTCCATACGCACCAGCAAATACATCGTTCACCATGCTGATTATTTCACTGATGACAGCATAGGCGGATTTGTCTTCCAATTCTCTTGGAGGCAGGTAGACCAGCCCTCCTTTAAAACTTTCATAAGAAAGAAGAACTTTCCGGTAAGAATCATATAAATCTTCTTCGCAATCGATTCCTTTAAAAAAATTTTTCAAACAGAAGTTATTCAGCATGCTGTCATCTCCTGTTTCTTCATATTCATAAAGGAAATATCTTATAACATATTCTGTTATTTCCCTTGCTGCATTAACAAAATACGGCTGTTCTTTTGATTCCCTTCCTTTATACAAGTACTTACATAGTTCTTTGATACGCATATCGAAAAGGTATTCATTATCCAAAAAAGGAAGAAGCTCTTCAAAAATATTCCATGCATATTTATCATCTAAAGCATTCAGGATCAAGTCCCCATCTTCATAAAATGTCTCCTGGTAATCTCCCTTTAAATCAAAGATAACTGCGAGATCGTTTTCTGCCAGGTTTTCGAGTATCTGCCCGGTAAGGCTCATCATGGTGTTTGTTTTACCTTGTCCGGCATTGCCCAGAAACAAAAGTCCCATAGTCAGCAGTTTGTCTGTAAGAATGATTTGTTCTCTTCGGTTTCTGAACTTTCCAGGCAGGAAGTAATTTTTTTCATGGGACAACTGAAAAATGGGGAAATCGTTATATTCTGCGACATTTCCGTCTATAATTTTCAGATCGCCATAAATCATCGTCCATGCCCTCCTCCGTGTCCTCCATGTCCTCCGGAAGATGAACCGCCATGTCCTCCACCTCCATGACCGCCAGTGCTTCCAGAACCTCCACTAACACCATGACCTCCAGAAAATCCACCAGTTAAGGAACCGCCATGGCTTCCCGTGGCAGAAATTCCATGCCCGGAAGTTTTGGAACCATATACAGAAATACTGCTATGTCCGCTCTTGGATTTGTCAGAAGAAATATTGCTCTTTGCATGGCTGATATTCTGTGTTTTGGATTTAGTATTAAAGGTAAAATCGGATTTTCCATATTTTTCAATGGTTTTATTCCTGTTTTTGTCCTTGTAATCTCGTATCACTTCGAAGCAATTGTGTAGCTGCTGCATGCGATCAGTACTTTCAAATTTATGTGATCTGTTATTATGGGAAGATTCAAACTGATACAGTTTAGGATTCTGCATCATCTTGTTGTAATCTTTCTGGGTCATATGACACCGTTCAGCACACATTCGCATCGCCTGTTCTTCATATCCATGCTTATGGCCTTTATCTATCTGTCCTTGGACCAAGACTTCTTTTGTGTTTGCATCCAGCATCTGGCCTTTTTCATTGTAAACAGCCTCAATATTGGCGGATGTGTTTTTATTTGGAGCAACTCTGTGTAAATATGACATAATTACTCCTTTCTGTCTGCATCATAAACAATCAGGTAACTGCCATCTTCCTGGAGGATCAGTGCCGTATTATCCGGATGATCATATGCAGCCTGCAGGATCAGTTTCGGGTTCAGAAGTAAGACCTGCCACATCTGGCATTCTTTAAGGGTGACATTTCTCTTATCCGTCAAGAGAAAATACCAGTTGCCATCTTCCTTTATTGCGTATTTACATGGCTGCCCATTTAAAAGCTCTGAGTCGCATATACATCCTTGGTCTGCGATAGCAGACAGCCCTCTGTATCCGCTATACTCCTGTTCTTCCAGATACAGGATCAATATAGCAACTGGTATATTCGGATGCTTTGGATTCAGTTTGGAAGCCAGTTCCACCAAAGAAAAATCATGTACCAAATAATCGTGGAAATAGTTTTTTCCGTTCATCCATTCTTTTAATGGAACCTCATAGTCCGTATTCGCATTGCAGGCATAGAGAATATCTTCCGCCAGATCAGAACAATCATCCCTGTTCAAGACATTTCCGTATTTCTGATACATTTTTTCAGTAAGTTTTACCTGTAAGTCAATCATATCTGTACCTCCCGTGTCTACCAAGATCATCCCGCCTTCCGACGTGAGTCCTTACTTCCTTAGTTCTTCCTGCCCATATCCAGAGTGTCAGCTTAGCTCCTTTGCAGGGTTCTGCCCTATGACAAATACTCCTGTCGACTATTGGCTCATTCTTTATTTAAGTATTACTGACCTGTGGATATCTTTCCTGTCCCCGCACCTTCCGGCGAACGTTTCCCCGGTACATTCCTGATATCGCCCAGCAGCCTTGCAGCGTCATAATCGACTCCCTTTGTTAAAATCGTATAAAACACTCGGATCACCTTGCATGCCACAGCCACTACTGACTGCATCTTTTTCAGCGGATTCTCTTTTTTCGTCTGATAGTATTCATGGATTGCCCGAAATTCCGCATTCTTTCCAATCAACGATACCACCGCTTCATACAGTGCATAGCGAAGTCTCTTCCTTCCACGGTAGCTCCTTTTCTTCAATCTGTGCCAAAACAAATTTACATTCTGAAATTTGTTGCTGGTCATTAGCTATTTCCTGTTGCATTTGTTCTATCGTTTTCAATTTTTGTTTTATTGAAGTATCACGCCTAGCAATTTCTTCTTTCAAATACTTTTTAACATCATTCTTGGAAAAAGAGGGGTTCTCTCTATCTTTCTCCATTTTACATATTGCTATATATATCGCTACAATACCTCCTGTTAAAGGAATTGCTGCAATTGGATCTGCTATCGAGCCTATGGCTCCAGCAACAAATCCTGCATACTTTGGCGAAGACTTGAGAAAATTATTTAGATCTCCTTCAGTTATAACATTTCCATCCTTTCTCGATGATTGTTTTGCTTTAAGTTTCCCAGATCTAATCCAGCGACGTACTGTTTCCGGCTTTGTATTTAATGTATCAGCAATTTGTTTAACACTATAAGTCTCCATACGCACCTCTCTTTCCGATAAATGGATTATATCACCTTTAGATAAACCATGCAACATAAAGGTAGTAATAAAGTAGTATTAAACGCAAAAAAAGACCACTTAGCAATCTCTATGACTTACATAATGGTCTTTTGCAATATCAAAATTCCCAACTTAACAAAAATTTTCTTTATTAAATAGCTCCAGTTTCCTAAAATTTCTCCACCGCAATGACTGTTCATCATCAGATTCGCCAAACA
>ERZ777305.2343-NODE-2343-length-16567-cov-5.855499_pt1 | contig 16567 bp, 15 predicted proteins | sample MGYA00374965_ERZ777305 | MGnify/ENA primary metagenome ERZ777305 (study PRJEB29328, sample SAMD00013331) | mouse gut metagenome | study: EMG produced TPA metagenomics assembly of the Metagenome analysis of fecal microbiota from mouse which was promoted... | reverse complement strand
GCGGTCGCTCTATCCATCTGAGCTACGGAAACGTGTATAAAATTGTGTGTGACTTGCTACCTCATGTCCTCCAAAAAGTTTCCGTTGTAGGTTCTCTTAGGAGGCTCCTGTTATATCCATTTAACTAAGGGAACTCACGCTATAGAAGCATATTTATTTACAAGAAAAGCCTCACATGGGATAATTGATATATCCCTGCATCCAGATAACCCCTTTAAATCTGCGGCCTACCTGTGGCTCTCCATATAAATCTTTTCGATTAATACACACATCGAACTCCAAATCATTACAATTAATCCGCATCACATAAATCTCTTCTTCCGTGATTTTATTAATCCGAAGAGAGATATCCAGAATTTCTCCCAACACCGAATATTGATCACATTCCACACCATATGGCATAAAATAGGTATCTACCAAAGTGAATACATCTTCCGTAAGAATCTTTCTGGAAATGGATGTATAGATATCCATATCTTCTAAAGTTAAACTCTCAATTGCCTCTTCATCTCCCTTACGGGCAGCAGCAATCAACTTGTTACGGCTTATCGATGCTTTCTGTATTTTCTGTCTTTCACTTTCATCTTTATCAATCGGTAATATTATATTACCACTAATTGACAATCCTGACAATGTTAAAGTTGTGCCTTTCACAGGAAGCATATTCATATTTTGCGCTTTTACATATGGAACAATGTTCTGCAGATAAAAAATCAAGCTCACACCCACCTTGATATCATCACAGACACCTGCGTAAGATTCTTTATCTGCATGACGCTCCACTGACACATCTTCATACGAGCTTACGCCCGTACCGCGAAGATAAGGATAAAAATAATCATACGTAAATTTATCCTCCGCGTCAAACTCTCCACAGACAGCAATTCCTATATCCTCTGCAAAATCTTCACAAAATTCTGCAAGTATGGTTTCTTCCCCATTGGACGTATAAGCACGATGCGATGAATTTATAATAATATCTGTAATCAATTTCTGCTCTTCACGTCTATCAGACAATTTACTAAAACCAATAGCACGCATATATTTATGCAAAGATCTCACCTCCTTGTGACAGTTTGTATCATCTATTTGATTTCTGTCATACCTCCCATATAGGGACGAAGCACTTCAGGAATACGAACAGAACCATCAGCCTGCAGATTATTTTCTAAAAATGCAATCAGCATTCTAGGCGGTGCAACCACCGTATTATTTAATGTATGTGCAAAATATTTACCATCTTTGCCATTCACACGGATGCGAAGCCTTCTGGCCTGCGCGTCTCCTAGATTAGAACAGCTGCCGACCTCAAAATATTTTTGTTGTCTTGGCGACCAAGCTTCCACATCATAGGACTTCACTTTCAGATCAGCCAAATCTCCAGAACAGCACTCTATTGTTCTTACAGGAATATCCATGGAACGGAATAAGTCTACAGTATTCTGCCATAACTTATCAAACCACATGGGAGATTCTTCCGGTCTGCATACCACAATCATCTCCTGCTTCTCAAACTGATGAATCCGATACACACCTCTTTCCTCTATACCATGAGCGCCTTTTTCCTTACGGAAACAAGGTGAATAGCTTGTGAGTGTATGAGGAAGTTCCTCTTCTGGAATAATCTGGTCGATAAATTTACCGATCATGGAATGTTCAGATGTTCCTATTAAGTATAAATCCTCCCCCTCAATCTTATACATCATGGCATCCATTTCCGCAAAACTCATGACACCGTCAACAACCGCACTTCTAATCATAAAAGGAGGTACACAATAAGTAAATCCTCTGTTTATCATAAAATCTCTTGCATAGGCAATTACCGCAGAATGTAACCTGGCAATATCGCCCATGAGATAATAGAAACCATTGCCAGCCACACGTCCTGCAGCATCCATATCAATCCCATGGAAACGTTCCATAATTTCTGTATGATAGGGTATTTCAAAATCCGGTACTAGCGGTTCGCCATATTTTTGTATCTCAACATTTTCCGTATCATCTTTTCCAATCGGAACAGAAGGATCAATGATATTAGGAATGGTCATCATATCTTTCTTAATCTTCTCGCGAAAATCGTTTTCTTTTTCTTCCAGCTGCGCAAGTCTCTTTGCATTTGCTGCCACTTCTGCTTTCTTTGCCTCAGCTTCTTCCTTTTTACCCTGACCCATAAGAGCGCCGATTTCTTTGGAAATCTTATTTCTCTTTGCCCGGATATCATCTGCCTCCTGCTGTGCTGCCCTGACCTCAGCATCCAGTGCAATCACCTCGTCTACCAGACCAAGTTTTTGATCCTGAAACTTTTTTCTGATATTTTCTTTTACTACCTCAGGATTTTCTCTTAGAAATTTAATGTCAATCATTGTAATTTTATGTCCTTTCTATTGCCATGTAAAATCTACACAGCTTATTATAAGTTATTCAATAACTTCTTCAACGTACACATTGTTGATTTCCGCCAAATCTTTTACTTTATCGACTGCAATTCCATTTCTATCTTTTGTGATACGAATCACAGGTCTATCCGGAAACTGCTTATTTTGATAAAGTACGATACCTGTCTCTCCCTCATTCGTCTTGATGATTGTACCTGCAGGATACACTGCCGTGAATTCCAAAAGAATATCGACAATTTTACCATCAAACTTTATATCCTTATTCCTTTTCAGATATTCTACCGCCTCGTACACTTTCTTTCGCTTACATCCAATGCCGCAGATCATTTCATCAAAGGCATCACAAATTTGTACAATATGACATTCCTTTGAAATATCGGTAGCTTTTAATGGATAACCGGAACCATCCAAACGCTCATGATGATATAATATCATATCTTTACTGTCATTAGAAATCCAGGTTTCATCCCGAAGCGCTGTATAAGCATAAACAGGATGCTTCTTAAATTCCGCAAACTCCTTTTCCGAAAGCTGCGATATATCCTGATCGTCATATACTATTGCAAGATATCGCAAACCTAAATCATGAAGGAGACAACCCACCCCTATATCGTGCACTGTTTCTTGTGAAAGCCCCATTTTGAGCGCAACGATTGTAGCAAGACTGCATAAATTAATCGAATGCTCATAGATATCCGAACTTCTCTCTTTAATATCGTATATCTTTTCCACTACTTCTTCTTCTTCAAGAATATTTGTAATGATATAATCTGCTGTCTGACATAATTCTACCAAATTAGTATTATGACTATAGGTATGCCTTTCGAGGATGCTTTTTACCTTTGATTTGAATGTCTTCTCTACATCCTCTTTTAAGATCATTACTGTCTTAGTATCCAGCTCTTTTTCTTTAATATACACTTGCCGAATGTTGAGTTCTTTCAGTTTTTGAATATATTCATATTTAAGGACAGTTCCCTCAGAGAGCAGTATCTTATATTCTGTTGTAAATACATCTCTAGCCAGAATCTCTTTTCCTATCAGTTGATCAACCTTACAGAGTTTCATCTTGTCCTCATATTCTCTTTTCTTATTTACAAGTCCATAGCAATATCAAGTGCCTGTTTTTCCTCTTCGCCCAATGAGATATCACATAACCCATTCTTGATTTCTTTCGTATAAGAATAACAACCTTCTGTGCTGTGTACAGAATTCAGGATAAATCCATTATCATTTTCATCTAATAAAGCTAATGAAAAACTAAGCTGTCCGCCCATCTGACTAAAAGCGTCATATTTTACAATACCAACCTTCTGAAATGCCCTCCCAAATTTTCTGTACAACGTCTGTATATCTTTTTTATTCTTCTCCATGGAAGTCTTTAAAAATTTATTATCTTCATAGAGTCCTACAATATCTTTTTCCAGACTCTTCGCATTTTTACCTCCCATGAATTTTTTATATCTTTTGGATAATTTATCAAATTTGACCAACTGTACAATTATCATGATTCCCAAAATAAGAATCAGTACAAACATACCGATGAACAGATACGTCAAATCAAAATTTCCAAGTCCTATTTCACTGAGTAAATTATAATTCATTTATCTTATGCCTTTCTGTTGCTTATTTACGAGTCAACAGTTCAATCATTTTATCTAAGTCATCATGCGTATAAAATTCAATCTCTAATTTTCCGGCGCCATTTCCTTTAGAAGAGATGGATACTTTTGTACCCAGAGACTGTTTCAATTTTTCTTCTATATCTTGATAAATGATGTCCAGGCTCTTATCTTCTATAATTTCTTTCTTTGGCTTCTGTGGTTTATTCAAATCCTTAACCAGCTTTTCTACTTCCCGTACACTGAGTTTTTCATCAAACACCCTCTGAGCAATCATATATTGCTGCTCCGGATCTTCAATTGAAATCAAAGCTCTGGCATGACCGGTAGAAATCATATCGTCTATGATCATCTGCTGTACTTCGTCGCAGAGTTTCAAAAGGCGCATAGAATTTGTAACCGCTGTTCTGCTCTTAGATACGCGCTCCGCTACTTCATCCTGCTTCAGATTGAACTCTGTTAAAAGTTTCTTATAAGCCTGCGCTTCTTCTATGGGATTTAAATCTTCTCTCTGAATATTTTCAATCAGGGAAATCTCAACAATCTCCTGATCTGTATAATCGCGAATAATAACCGGAACTTCTTTTAAACCGGCAAGCTTGGCCGCCCGCCATCGACGTTCACCAGCTATAATCTCATAGTATGTTTTCCTATCCTGTACCAGAATTGGCTGCAACAAACCGAACTGTTTGATAGAATCAGCCAGTTCTTGTAAAGCATCTTCGTCAAAATTCTTTCTTGGCTGTTCCCTGTTTGGCTCCACCATAGTAATTTTGACAAGAGTCTCTTTTGCACTGTCTTCCGCTTTTTCCGTTGTTTTCACAGATTCTGCTTTTGTATCTGCTTTAGGAATCAACGAATCCAGTCCTTTACCTAAACCCCTCGGTGCTTTTGCCGCCATATTTATACGCCCTTTCTATTGATTACTTCGTCCGCCAACAACATATACGCCTCCGCACCTGCTGATCTGGAGTCATACATATTAATAGGCATACCATAACTCGGTGCTTCCGCTAACCTGATATTTCTAGGTATTACAGTATTATATACATTCTGTTTCAGATGATTTTTAACATTTTCCACTACCTGCATGGAAAGATTTGTTCTGGAATCATACATAGTAAAGACGACGCCTTCCATATCTAAATCCGGATTCAATCTTTCTTTTACAAGATTGACAGTGTGAATCAATTGACTAAGACCTTCCAACGCATAATATTCACATTGAATGGGAACTAAAACTGTATCTGCCATAGTCATAGAATTAATGGTCAAAAGATTCAAGGAAGGAGGACAATCAATCATAATAAAATCATACTTGTCCTTAACCCAATCAATCTCATTTTTTAATATGTATTCTTTCTTATCGACACCAATGAGTTCTATCTCGGCCGCCGCCAAATTTACATTCGATGGTATAATAGATACATTTGGTATCACATCATGTAAAATGCATTCGTTAATGGAACACTCACTTAGAATCAATTCATAAATTGTGTTCTCTAAATCATTCTTTTCTACACCAAAGCCACTGGTAGTATTACCCTGCGGGTCGGCATCAATGACTAATACTTTCTTTCCTTTAGCTGCCAACGAAGCAGATAAATTGATAGCTGTCGTCGTCTTACCGACACCACCTTTTTGATTTGCAATTGCTATTGTTCTTCCCATAATTTTTACCTTTCGTTTTGTGTTGTAACAAAACGTTTTTCTCCAAAAACTTTTCTCATTTTTACTGTCCGTTTACGATTATATCACTAAACTTCTAGAGAATCTACATAAAATTAGCAACAATAAAAGTTTTTATTTACAAGTATTACTTATAAACTTTCTATATCATCAGGATATTTTACACCCCACTCTTTTCTAAGACCATCCATAAAACGCATCATTTTTAAAGTATCCTCATGAGGCATCGACGGACACTCCAACTTTTTATTTTTGATGCAATCTATGGTTTCTAATATTTCATATTCATATCCACTAATCTTTTCTGGCACAGTGAGATCTTTTATTAACTCTCTGTCTTCATTATACACCTTTATTCCATTTGGATTATTGACATTATCCACCACCATATATCCTTTGGTTCCATAAAAGATTCCCTGTCTGTCAGATAACCCATAAATTCCTGAAGTCAGAACAGCTACCCTTCCATCTTCATAAAATAATGTTATCACATTTTCTCCATCTACACCTGTATCCGTTAATTGAACGGCAGATTTTACCTCAGAAATACAATCACCAAAACTCATAAATGCAAAATTGAGTGGATATACTCCAACATCAAGTAAGGCTCCTCCGGCAAGTTCAGGTCTGATAATTCTTTCTATTTCATAGATATTATAATTAAGATTTGCAGTAAGTTTTCTTACATCTCCAATAATTTTATCATCCAAAAGATCTTTTATCATTTTTCTTGAAGGCATATATCTTGTCCAGATTGCTTCTGTTACGAGAAGACCTTTTTCTTTAGCTAATCGTAATATCTCTTCGGCCTGTTTTGCATTAACCGTAAATGCTTTTTCACACAATACATGTTTTCCCGCTTCTAAACACATTTTCATATTTCTGTAATGATGAGAATGCGGCGTAGCAATATATACTAACTCCACCTCAGTATCCTTCATCATATCTTCATAAGAGCCAAAAGCCTTTTGAAAACCATGTTCTGCAATAAACTTTTCTGCCTTGGCTAAGTCTCTGGAAGCAACACCGTAACATTCTACTTTCGGCATCTTATTCATCGTCTCAGCAAGTGTAGCTGCAATTCCACCTGCACCCAAAATTCCTATTTTCATATTAGCCTCCATTCCGGAGCATCTAAGCGACAAGGGCATAACTTTGCTAATGCAAAGTTGCAAATCTCAAATTTGCGTCTGCCATCAGACAAATTTGTGATGCTCCTATATTTCTTCATTTTAATGTTATCCTAAAAAATAATTTTCACGAAATTTTCCTATTTTTTCTATGTTTCACAATGATTATTTTGGGTCCTTTTGAATGTTTCACGGAAAATATCACAATATATTGGGTTTAATTGTTTCACGTGAAACATTATCTTGTGTCCATATTCTGTTTCACATATAAATGTTTCACGTGAAACATGTCCACTAAAGCTTTATAATATTATTTTTGATTGCAAAGACTGCTGCTTGGGTCCGATCAGATACATCTATCTTTTTAAAAATATTGGATATATGATTTTTTACAGTTCTCTCACTTATATTCAAATTAGTTGCAATTTCTTTATTAAACATACCATTGGCAACTTGTATCAATACTTCCAATTCCCTGTTAGTCAGTAAACTAATCTTATCCTTTTCAATATCTCTATTTACCAATTGGTTATTCAATGCTGGAATCAAACTCGGCTGAATATAATTTTCTCCCTCTAAGACAGACTGAATTGCCTTTTTTAATTCTGAGGATTCTGAATCTTTTAAAATATAACCATCTACACCAATATCCACTGCCTGTGTTAAATACTCTAATTCATTATGAACTGTTAAAATTAAAACCTTTATTGGTGATTCTTTTTCTTTCATTTCCTTAAGAACTTCTATACCATTTTTTTCAGGCATATTAATATCTAATAATAGAACTTCCGGATGAACACTATCTATTTTTTCCAAACACTCTATCCCATTAGATGCTTCACCAACAACTTCAATACTTCCATCAAATTCTAATAATTGTTTAAGTCCCTCTCTTATAAGACTATGATCATCTACAATCATCACCTTTATCTTCTTCACTACTTACCCTCAACTTTCTTTGGAATTTTTATTAAAATAGAAGTCCCATTTTCTGTATCTATCTGCATTTTTCCATTTAGAAGGAACACTCTTTCTTCCACAACAGATAATCCAAAATGTCTATTTTTTTTCACAGCCTCTTTTAAATCAAACCCAATTCCATTATCTTGAATTATAATGCTATATACATTATCCTCGTTCCTTAAAGTCACTCTAATTTTATTTCCATTAGAATGATTGATAGAATTCTGAACGCATTCTTGAATAATTCGATAGATATTAATAAGGGCAAGTTCTGTTATTGAATCCGATACATTGATGTCTATTTCATCGATATCTGTCTCAATATTAAATTTTCCATCTTGATTCAAAGAGCTAAATAATTTTAACAAAGTCTCCTTTAAACCTAAATCATCAAATGACATTGGCCGCAAATCATATATTCGATTTCTAATATCATCTATTACCTTGCGGAGTCCCTGTTCAACTGTCGCCAGCTCCAATTTTGCTTTTATAGGATCCTGATCAATATAAAGAGAACTTAACTCTACCTTATGAACCAAATGTGTCAAATTTTGTAAAGAACTGTCATGTAAATCTCTCGCTATTCTCTGTCTTTCTTTTTCCTGAACATCAAGAACAGAGAGTTGTTTCATATGTAACAAAACTGATTGATTCTCTACAATTCTTTCCAAACGCTCCAGTCTTATTTTACCTATATTTAAAAATCTCTCTATTTCATCACATTCACTTACTAGCTTTTCTTTTTCCTCCTTATTCGTTGTTATTACATCATGATATACATCTTCTATCTTTCTTGGAAGAAAGACTTGCAGATCATTTTGCTCTTTACTGAGAAGACCATCCAAATAAGTATCTATCTGGGCAATCCTGTTTTTCTTCTTTGAAAGGGTTAATGTCTGCTGTTCCTGCTCTTTCTTAATATCACGATATAACTCTTCAATCACTCCAAAGTTTTCAATATCCATATACTCATACCTATACCCACTATTTTTATACTTTATAATAATTTTATCATATACTAAAATCCACTTTTAGAAAAGAATTTTTATTATTGTTTGTAAGAAATTAAGAATTAAAGTATAATAGAATAAATAATAATTTGTGTCAGATAACATCAATCCGACAAAGGAGCAGTGAAGATAACATGAATAAAAAACTAACTAGCATAGCTTTACTATCCAGTTCTTCTATCATAGCAATTCATATTATGAATAGAATACATACTTCCCTTTGCACAGGCAAAAATCTTCTCAATAATTCAGAAAACTATTTTTATGACTGGCGGTTTGGTAAAATCAGATATCAGAGAAAAGGAAGTGGAAGCCCGCTTCTTTTTATACATGATTTAACCATAGGGAGTTCAAATTACGAATACCACAGGCTTATTAATAATTTGACAGAAAAACATGAAATTTATTCAATAGATTTATTAGGATATGGATTGTCAGACAAACCTTACATTACATATACCAATAATTTATATGAACAATTAGTCAGCGATTTTATTAAAAATGTGATTGGTAAAAAAACTTCTATTGTTGCGACAGGAGAATCTGTTCCTTTCGTTATTATGGCATGTCACAACAATCCTGAAATTTTTAAAAAGATTATCTGTATTAATCCACAGAATCTTTATCTACAAAATCAGATTCCTTCTAAACAGACAAGTCTTCTTAAATTTTTTATAGAGACACCAGTCATAGGTACTTTTACTTATCACATTCTTTCTAATAAAGAAAGTATTGAAAAGACATTTCATAAAGAATATTTCTCTCATCCAGAAGAAGTCAGAGAAAAATATATTTATAATTATTTGGAAGCTGCTCATGCTGGCGGTTACAGCTCAAAATATTCCTTTGCCAGTTATGCCGGAAAATATATGAATATGAATATTGTCCATGAATTAAAAGAAATTGATAACAGCATTTTAATGATCGGCGGAGAAGAAGAGAAAGATATTAAGACAACGATTGAAAATTACAAATACTATAATGCTGCCATCGAAGACTTCTATATTCCAGAGACAAAACATCTTCCACAGCTAGAAGCCCCCGATGCAGTATTAGAACAAATTAATATGTTTTTATAGAAGTTATAAAGGATTCTTACTTACTGTTCCGGCTTTACGTGGATACTGCTTTGGCGTATTATTACATTTTCTGATGATTACTAAATTTCTGTAAATATCAGAAGATGGAAGCGTAAAGCCGATTTCATCAACTACCTTTCCTCCCAAAACTTTAACTGCATGATTCGCTTGTTCTATCTCTTCAAAAACCTTCTCAGATTTATAAGAAACAAAACTCCCGCCTACTTTCACATAAGGTAAACAATACTCTGAAAGCGTTGATAAATTTGCAACTGCTCTGGAAACACACAGATCAAACTGCTCTCTTAACATATTTGGTTTTGCGAAGTCTTCCGCTCTTCCATGAAGAGCTTTCACATTTTCAATCTTCAAATGATTTATAACCTCTTCCAAAAAATGAACTCTCTTTTGTAACGAATCTAACAAAGTTATTTTAAGGTTTGGAAAAACAATCTTAAGAGGTATCCCTGGAAACCCGGCACCGGTTCCAATATCTAACAAAGAAATATCATCTTCTAAATCACATGCTTTCACCAAAGAAAGGCTGTCAAGAAAATGCTTTTTCAGAACTTCATCAAACTCTGTAATAGCTGTCAAATTCATGACCTTATTTTTTTCTATCAGCATCTCATAATAAGAAATAAACTGTTCCATTTGATAAGAAGATAAAGAAATATGAAATTCCTGCAAATCTTCTTGAAATTGCTTTACATTATAATTATCCAAATATTCATACCTAATCTTTCTTAATATTTAACTCAATGCGGGGAATGTCGCATTTCAGACATTCTCCTCACACTAATCTTCATAATTCCATTCTGCAGAATCTTAAATCTGTCTTTTATGATAATGTTCCAAATAAACCAATAACACAGAAATATCCGCAGGAGACACACCAGAAATTCTGGAAGCCTGTCCAACAGAGATGGGTCTGTAAGCGTTTAATTTTTGTCTTGCTTCCAGACGAAGACTTCCAATATCATCATAATTTATGTCAGCAGGAATTTTTTTCTTTTCCATCTTTTTATAATGCTCTACCTGCTTTAACTGTCTTTCAATATAACCCTCATATTTTATTTCAATCTCTACCTGTTCAATCACATCATCGGGAAGAGGTTTTCTCAAAGGATCGATAGCTGAAAGTATATCGTAAGATAACTCCGGTCGACACATTAGTTCTGCCAGATTTGCAGCTGTCTTCAAACTGGAACTTCCATGCAAAATCAAAAAGTCCTGATTTTCTTTGGAAGCACCTATCACAGTATTCTTAAGCCGATCAATCTCTTGTTCTATCTGTTTCTTCTTATTAAGACAGGATTCATAAAGGTTAGCAGATACCAATCCAACCTCATAACCAATCTGACGAAGCCTTAAATCAGCATTATCTTGACGCAGTAAAAGACGATACTCTGCCCTTGAAGTCATCATCCGATAAGGCTCTCTGTTTTCCTTGGTCACCAAATCATCAATTAATACGCCAATATAAGCTTGAGAACGATCTAATATAACCGGATTTCTTTTCTGAATAAACATGGCTGCATTGATTCCGGCTATCAACCCCTGCGCTGCTGCCTCTTCATAACCACTGCTGCCATTAAACTGTCCGCCGCTGTATAAGCCAATAATATTTTTAAATTCCAATGAAGGATACAATTGTCTGGAATCAATACAATCATATTCGATTGCATAAGCATTTCTCACAATCTTACATTTCTCCAGACCAGGTACTGTTCGATACATGGCTAATTGTACATCTTCCGGAAGAGAAGAAGACATTCCGCCCACATACATTTCATTAGTATGAAGTCCTTCCGGTTCTATAAAAACCTGATGTCTTTCCTTATCTGCAAACTTCACTACCTTATCTTCAATAGAAGGACAATATCTTGGTCCGGTTCCTTCTATAATACCCGCATAGATCGGAGATCTGTCCAGATTATTTCTAATGATATCATGAGTCTTTTCATTGGTATAAGTAAGCCAACAGGAAACTTGCTCAATCTGTACATCTTCCGGATTCGTGGAAAAAGAAAATGGAATCACTCTCTCATCCCCAAATTGTTCTTCCATTTTATCAAAATCTATAGAACGCTTGTCCATTCTTGCAGGAGTACCTGTCTTGAAACGGCGCATTTCCACACCCAGATTTTTTAGTGAATCTGTCAAAAAGTTTGCAGGCTGAAGACCATTCGGCCCCGTATAAGTAATTGCTTCACCACATAAACATCTGGCTTTTAAATAAGTACCTGTACATAGAATCACAGCCTGACACTCATAAACAGTTCCTGTAAATGTTTTGACACCAATCACTTTTTTCTTAATCACTTCATTCTCTTTAAAATCTTCTGCAAGTATCTCACATACTTCCGCCTGCTTTAAAGTCAAATGTTCCTGATTCTCCAAAACTTTTCTCATAGCCCTGGAATACTCTGCTTTATCCGCCTGCGCACGAAGAGAATGAACAGCAGGACCCTTTGATTTATTTAACATCTTAGACTGGATAAAAGTTTTATCAATATTTTTACCCATCTCTCCGCCAAGTGCATCGATTTCACGGACTAAATGTCCTTTGGAAGTTCCGCCAATATTAGGATTACAAGGCATAAGAGCCACACTGTCTATACTCACTGTAAAAATTACTGTCTCTAATCCCAAACGTGCGCAAGCAAGAGCAGCCTCACATCCTGCATGACCTGCGCCAACTACACATACATCAACTTTTTCTTTCATACATGGCATGAAAACATCATCCTCTTCTAATCTAAATAATCCTAATTATCAACTGTAAATTACTTTCCCATACAAAACTTAGAAAATATTTCATTCACTAAATCATCACCCACTTCTTCTCCTATAATCAAACCAAGAGAAGCATAAGCACTCATCAAATCTATTGCATAAAAATCTTCCGGCATATTCATATCTAAACTTTTCTGAACTTCAAGCATACTCTTTTTGGCATCATAAACAGCTTCCTTATGACGGATATTTGTAATATATACCTCATCATTATAAATAAGCTGTCCATGAAAAAACATATCTTTAATCAAAGATGTCAATAAATCTATTCCATATTCTTCTTTTGTAGAAGTCTTAATAAGATAAATAGAATATTCAATACCTTCTATCCTCTGATATGTCAGATCAGATTTTTCATCAAGACACATTCCAATACTTTGCTCTTTTTCTTCCTGTACCAGTGATAAATGATTTGAAGTAATACTACTCATGACATCTAACACAGATTGTTCATTCACTATCTCTTTTAAATCAGATTTATTCAAAAGAATAATCGTATTCTTTCCTGCAATCATTTTAATAATATCCTGATCACTCTCATCAAGAGGTTCGGAAGCATCTATCACATAAAGAATCAAATCTGCTTCTTCTGAAATTTTTCTGGCCTTTTCAACTCCAATCTTTTCTACGATATCTTCTGTATTACGAATACCTGCGGTATCTATGATATTTAAAGTAATATTTCCAAGAGAAATTGTCTCTTCCAGAGTATCCCTGGTAGTACCTGCCACATCCGTAACAATTGCTCTTTCTTTTCCCGCCAGAACATTAAGAAGAGAAGACTTCCCTACATTCGGCTTTCCTACAATCACTGTATGGATTCCCTCTTTTAACATTCTTCCATCATCTGCAGAATCTAACAATCGATTCAATTCTTTCAAAATATGTTCAGATTTATCCAAAAGTCTTTCATAATATCCTTCCAGGCTAATATGCTCCGGATCATCCAAAGCAGATTCTATATATGCAATCTCATAAAGTATTTCTTCTCTCAATATCTTTATTTTATCAGAAAGAGAACCCTTGAGCTGCTTTATAGAAGTCTGTAAGGCAAATTCATTTTTTGCATGAATCATATCCATCACGGCTTCCGCCTTAGACAAATCAATTCTTCCATTCAAAAAGGCACGTTTCGTAAACTCTCCCGGTTCCGCAATCCGGGCACCGGCTTTCATGACAAGAGAAAGAATATTCTGTACGATCAGCACACCGCCATGACAATTAATCTCCACTGTATCTTCCGTGGTATAGCTTCGAGGCGCTTTCATCACAGATACCATGACTTCATCCACTAAAGCTCCCTCTTCATCTACAATAAAACCATAATGAATCGTATGAGATTTATATTGTTTCAATACCTTTTCGTGATGCACATTTTGATATATTTTATCAACAATTGATATTGCTTCATCACCACTCACCCTGACAATTCCAATTCCTGAATCAGACATAGCTGTTGCTATAGCTGTAATCGTATCAGACTTCATAAGAATACTCCTGACTTATTCACTAATAAAAAAATTTTACTACATACAACTTTAAAAATCTATCCTAACTTTTGAAATACAACAATAAGACTAATGTAAAAAACCGACAAGATATTTCCTGCCGGTTTTTCTTCGTATTTCTTTATATTATTCTCTTCCAGAATTTCTATCATAATTTCTGTCAGACCGTCTCTCGCCCTTATCATATCTCTTCAAGGTAACAACAACGTGTCTAAAAGGCTCTTCTCCTTCACTATAAGTTGTCACATACTTATCATTCTGAAGCGCTGAATGAATAATTCTTCTCTCATAAGGATTCATAGGCTCTAAAGAAACCGGCCTCTTTGTTCTCTTTACCTTATAGGATATATTCTTGGCAAGATTCTCTAAGGTTTCCTTTCTTCTCTGGCGGTAATTTTCCGTATCAACCTTAACCCTGATATAATTCTCTACATTTTTATTCACGATCAAAGATACCAGATATTGTAAGGAATCAAGAGTTTGTCCTCTCTTACCAATCAGGACTCCCATCTCATCACCGCTTAACTCAATGTTCATGGAATTCTCTATCTCATCATATTCCACATTCACGACCACAACAAGACCCATAGCCTCAAACACATCTTTTAAGAAATCTTTTGCAGCATCCTGTACGGAAGATTTTGCCCTGGCTTTGATCACAGCAGGTTTAGAACCAATACCAAGAAAACCTGAAGAACCTTCTTCAATTACTTCATATTCCAATTTATCACTGGTAACAACTAACCTTTGACATGCTTCTGTAATCGCATCATCAACAGTTTTTGCAGATACTTCAATATAATCCATTTTCTACCCCTCCTGCACTATTTTTTATTATTTTTCTCATTATACTGTCTCACCATATTAGCCTTAGACATCATACTGCCTGGTTTTGCATTTTTATTATAATATTCTGTTGACTTCTTAACCAATTCATCTTTTTCTTCCTGTGTCATAGAAGGCTTAGTAGAAGCTTTAGAAGCCATACTCTTCGTATTCATATTTGCATAAGCAGACATCTGATTGGCCCGGACGCCGGCCTTTTCCATTTTCTTCTTGGCCTTTTCCGCATTCTTCTTAATAACTTCATCAAGGTCCATCTTATCAATATGTTTATTAATGACAATCTGCTGAATACTTCTAACTACCGCACCTACTACCCAGTAAAATCCCATACCTGCAGGAAGCGTATAACATAAAACAGCAGACATGATAGGCATAACCATATTCATAGTCTTCATAGACTGCATCATGGCATTTTGCTGATCATTGCCATTGCCGCTCTGTGTATCCTGCTGCGGCATTAACTTTACGTTAATCCACTGTGTCACTGCAGCCAATACAGGAATTGCAAATGCTGCAACCATCATAATATAGGAACCTGTTGCTCTTGCTTCACTAAAAGTAGCCGCAGGAGAATTAGACATACTTAATCCCAAGAAATTATTATATTTGTCAAGCAAAGATAAAGTATTATCTATATCAGAAGACAAATTAGGAAAAACATCTTTCAAGCTCGCCCATTCAGCGCTGGAAGCTTTATTCAGTACATCTACAAAAGTATTCTGCACATAAGAAGTCACGCCGCCGGTAAAGTTTTCGTTTGCAAATTGTTTGGCAAACATATTAGAGCTGGAAAATGTCTGGATAAACTCTACACTGCCATCCTGTGCAATCAATTTATCTACCAGAGGTAAAAAAGCTTGTTTTACCTTGTCTACGTAAGCGGGAATATTATAAATTACCCGATAAAGAGCAAGTAAAATAGGCATCTGTATCAAAAGCTGCACACAGCTTCCGGAAGGCGATACTCCATACTTTGCATAGACGGCCTTTGTTTCCATATTCATTGCCATCATAGAATCATTATCTTTTTTATTCTTATACTTTGCCTGAATCGCCTGCAGTTCTGGATTCATCTTAGCAGAAAGCTTGGAGAACTTCTGCTGTTTGATTGTAAGAGGCATCAATAAGAGATAGATAACGACCGTAAATAGGATAATAGCAAGTCCAATATTAGGAATGCCAATCTTATCAATCACATAGAAGATACCTTCCATAATATAACCCAAAAGTTTTGCTACAGGACCGATAATCTTACCTGTATCCTGGGTCAATAAAATATTTGACAAAATCACTTACCTCCTTTTATAACTTTATGGAACAGGATCATAACCACCTTTGGAAAAAGGATTACATCTCAATATTCTCCACATGGTAAATAACCCTCCCTTAAGGGCGCCGTACTTTTCAACAGCTTCCAAACCATATTCAGAACAGGTCGGAATATAAGGACATTTGGTACTTTTCATAGGAGAAATATATTTTCTATAAAATTTAATTAGACAGATCATTCCTTTTTTCATAACAG
>ERZ777305.2341-NODE-2341-length-16577-cov-4.252391_pt1 | contig 16577 bp, 15 predicted proteins | sample MGYA00374965_ERZ777305 | MGnify/ENA primary metagenome ERZ777305 (study PRJEB29328, sample SAMD00013331) | mouse gut metagenome | study: EMG produced TPA metagenomics assembly of the Metagenome analysis of fecal microbiota from mouse which was promoted... | reverse complement strand
AACATATAAAGCCAAGTTAAAGAAAAACGGCGTGCGCGTTCTTTCGGCGAAAGAAAACATAACCGAAGATGCAAGCGGTATTCTCATAGAAGGCGTACTCGAAAGTATGGCAGAGTATTATAGTGCCGAGCTTTCTCAAAAAGTTAAACGCGGTATTAGAGAAAGTCTTTCCAAAGGCTACTTCATCGGTGGTTACAAATTATTCGGTTATGATATTGTTGATAAGCGTTGGACTATAAACCCGATTGAAGCGCCGATAGTAAAAGATATGTTCGAGCGATACAAAAATGGAGAGAAAGCGAAAAGCATTGTCAACCGTTTGAACGATATGGGTATTCACAACAAGAGCGGCGCAAGGTTTACCGTCAATTCGTTTGCCAAGATGATTCGCAACAGCAAGTATATGGGTGTGGTTATATCTAACGGACAAACCTATACAAATATAGTCCCTGCGCTTGTGGACGAACAGACTTTTAAGGCTTGTAATGATATAATGGACAACCAAAGGCATAAGCAAAAAGTCGTGCAAGAACACAGCCCGTACATATTGAGTGGAAAACTTTTTTGCGGCAACTGCGGCACGCTTATGACCGCCGAGGACGGGACGAGCCATACGGGAAAAGTCTACCACTACTACAAGTGTTTTAATAGAAAACTCCATAAGGGACAATGTAACAAATCCAATATTACCAAAGAGAAGTTGGAAGATATGGTTTTTGGCAAAACGGTTGAATACGTTTTGCAACCGAATTTAATAGACAAGCTTGCTATTGCCGTAACCGAGAAATTCAACGATGGTTTGCAAAAATCCGATACGCTTGCACTGCTCGAAAAGGAACAAAAGCAAGTGCAAAAAGCGATAGACGGATTTCTTTCGGCGATTGCGGCGGGAATCGTAACAAAGTCCACGAAAGAAAAATTGCTATCATTGGAGCAACAAAGCGACGAATTGGAAAGCAAAATTTCGGCAGAAAAAGCGCAGCAAATACAGCCGCTTGACATTGAAAAAGTAAAAGCGTTCCTAACTTACTTTGCTCGGAAGCAATACAAAAACGACGAAGAAAAGAACGAGTTTTTTAGCTCGTTCATCTATCGTGTGGTATTATTTGACGATTGCGTTTATATCTTTTATAACACATCGCCGACCACGCCGACGAAAGTGAAGTTAAGCAAGGATGATTTAACGACATTACGCGAATACCGCAACAATAGAAAAAGCACTCAATTTGTTCCGCTTGGGTTCAAATTGGGTGCTTATGGCGGAACAGCAGGGATTTGAACCCTGGCAGGACTTTCATCCTCTGCTGGTTTTCGAAACCAGTCCCTTCAGCCACTTGGGTACTGTTCCATGCCTAGTAGTATATAAAAACTAATACTACTTTACAATATATAAAATTTTTTATCAGTCATCAAAATCGCCAGAGTTAATTCCACTAAAAGGATTTATGGTCTTAGTTCTTTCATATTCCTCTTCTGACATTATCACAACATCATCGACAACATATCGATCAACTTTATTTTTCGAATATGTAAGTGGGATTAGTGAATATAGGACAGCGAGGAATGATGGCCTTAAATCGATGAGACCATTCTTTCTTTCTACTAAATCATCATCTTCAATTTCAGAAGTGAGCAAAAGTTCTTCACTTCCACTATAAGTTTCCAACTCTGCTTTATTAGTATAATCATCTAGAATAGATACTTCAGTTTTAACTTCTAGCTTAATTATCGATGGTAACACATTCGTGCGAAGTCTTTCTTTTGTAGAAATTCTATAAAAGCACTTTATGTTTACAATTCCTATCAATGGTTTCTTTTCTAAATCGGTAAGCGTTACTTCTACCCATTCTTTGGTTTCTAATAACTCAATAATATCATTGCTATTTAATAAAGTTAAATCATCTCTTTTCATCTATAACTTCCTTAACTCTTTTCATTGTCTCAATCATATCTGGATGGGCACCATTTGCCATTCTTAGTTCAAAAATATGGTCCCATTCTTCTAAGCTTGCTGTAACTATTATTGAAGTTTTTAATCCATTAGGAAGTAATGCTCTTGCTACATCAAGCCTTGCACCTTTATTAATCAATTCAAAGTATCCGTCTTCAAAACTTTGATAGTATTTATCATATGTATCGGCATATTTATCATAATCTAAAGGCTTAATAAGAGTTATAGAATTACCAAATTTATTTTTTGAATAGTTGCAATAACGGGTTGATTCTTGTGCAAAAGAACATGGACGATGTCTGACCAATTCATGAGTTACACCACGGTCAGTTATAATCTTAATAGAGCGGTAGCAATGCTCTTTGTACACCTTTTCACTAATAATATTAATTTCATAAAGATGTTTTAAATACGCTTCATCAATTGGAACTATTATATGACTTTCATCAATACTTTTCACATTAAAAATAGAACTAACATCGCTTGGAAGCGCATTAATTATTGGAATAAACTCTTCAATACTTCTATTCTCTAATAATGGACGACAAGATAATGTCAATAAAAACTGATTGTCTTCGTTTGTCTTTGATAAAACTATGTATTTATTCATTAAAGATTGTAATTTAATAAATAGTTTTTCATCAATCATAAAATGAAAGACAAAGTGCTCAATCATAGCCAAGTGGCTTGATTTAATAAGATTTGTTACGAAGTCCCTATTAGGAGTTTTCCCTTCTACTTGATAGCAATTATGGGCTACATAAGCAATCTTGTCATAGAAATCATCTATCTCAATCTTATCTGCACTATAATCTATATACTTAATCATCTTAATTCTCCATTTATATTCTTTTTAACACTTTCAACTATTCTATTCATCAAGTCCTTAATCTCTTCATCTTTAAATGTTCCATCAAACTTAGTGAATCTAACCCTTACAGCTATTGATTTCTTTTCATCACTAATTTTATAAATATCAAATATGTCAATATTCTTAATCGATGAACCAGCGGCACGCTTAATCGATAAAAGCAAATCACTCGCTGTTTTATTAGCATCTAAAACAAAGCAAAAATCTCTTTCAACTTCTGGATAGATGGAGAACTTTGCAAATTTTGTTGCTGAACTCTTTATATTCATAAGCGCAGTCAAATCTATTTCTGCTAAGAAAACTTGTTTTTTCTGGTATACAGGTGATACTTGACCAAAGACAGCAAGGAGCTCTTTTCCACAGTAAATCTCCGCACTTCTACCTGGATGGAGGTATTCATTAGTGCTTCGTGTTATGGTATAACGCGAAGGTAAAACATTTAGTATGTTGAAGATTTCTTCGATATAACCCTTTAAATCATAGAAATCATATGGGCGAGAATCTAAAGAAGACTGCTCCTTCTTCATTCCAGATAGTCCAATCGCTAGATATGTTTTAGTTGCACCATTAATATATAAATCAGCAATTTCAAATATTTTAAAATCATCCTTTTGCCTTGCATTGTTATATTCAATCGTTTTAATAATGCTAGAACCTAAATCAGATCTAATATATTCATGAGCATCTGTCATTGGATTTGAAATTTTAACACTTTCAACAGATCTATTAAATAAACGATATGTTTTATCCATTTCCTTATCAATCAATGTATAAGAGACTACTTCAAACAAACCACGATCAACAAGATAATTTGATACTTTCAAGCTTTTATAATATTTTTCATTTCGTTTAGCAGTAGTAGCTGGAAACCCATCTAGACTAATGTTTAAACGGTCAGAACTATTATATCTAAAGACTTCTTCATCAAAATCAGCTTGTTCCAATAAATCCTGTCTATATGCTGGTGGTAAAAGGAAAGAATCCTTTAAAACCTTAATATTTAATCTCTTAAAGACATCGTTGATTTCTTTTTTAGTAAAACTAGAGCCCAATCTATTATTAGTATCTTCATAAGAATACTTTATCGGTTCAACCGCTCCTATTTCATCATTATATCCTTGATATGAGATGACCTTAAAAGAAGGATCTATTTTTTTATAAACATATGCTAACATTTTTAAAGATGCAAGAGTTAAGCGACGATTAACCTTTTTTATAAATCTAGTTGAAGAATCGCTGAATAGACTTGTTCTATTCACCGTATGTCTAACTCTAGCAAAATCAAAATATGCGCTCTCGATAGCGATCTTAGTTGTATTTTCATCAATTGCAACATTGCTCAATCCCATAACACCACCGATACACATCGGTGTTTTTCCATTAGTTACGATTAAATCATCTTTATTAAGTTTAATTACCTTATTATCAAGAGTTACAACATCTTGTTCAAGTCCATCCTTAACTATGTACGCTTCTTTACCTAAAGAGCGAACCTTTTCTTGATCATAAAAATGGAAAGGTTGACCAGTGAGAAGCATCATAAAGTTACCAATATCGACTGGCAAAGATATGGAACGCATTCCTAAATTTCTTAAATAGTGCTTTATCTTCTGTGGAGTCTTGGTTTTTCCATCTACTTCTGCTTCTAAAATGCAAAACTCTTGGCACTTATCAGTTTCAGATCTTACTTCAATTTCACCTTTAGTTTTAAATTCTAATTCAGGAATGTTTTTAACTTTAACATTAAATAATGCACCAACTTCATGAGCAATTCCTAAGTAAGACAATAAATCTGGACGATTAGCAAGAATATTTAAATCTAAAATAAAGTCATCCAATCCTAAGAGTTCTAAGACATTAGTTGCACCAACTTTAACATCAAAATCAAACTCATAGATTCCACCTAAGTCTTTGTCAGATAATACTGATTCACTTACACCAATTTCTTTGAGTGAACAACACATTCCACAAGATTTATATCCTAAAATTGTCGATTCGCTTATCTTTAAATCTATAGCTTTTAAATGTGCACCAACCATGGCAACAATCGTCTTAATTCCAACACGAGCATTTGGAGCACCACAAACTATATCAACAACTCCATATTCATTTCCAAGATTAACTTTGAGCAAATGAAGGTGGTCGGACTTAGGATGATTTTCACACGCAATTATTTCACCAACAATGATTTTTGTAGCATCAGCAACTTTATAACATTCCTCAACTTCTATTCCTGAAAATGTCAACCTCTCTGCCACCATTTCTGGTGTGACATCATTTGGCAACTCGACAAATTCTTTTAATAAATTATAAGATATTTTCATACTACTATTCCCTCACAAATTGTTTTAAGAAGTCGATATCATTGCTATAGATTCTTCTAATATCATCGATTCCATATTTTAACATTGCTAATCTATCAACTCCAACTCCAAAGGCAAATCCTCTATATTTGCTCGTATCAAATCCGCTCATCCTCAGAACATTTGGATGGACCATTCCTGCTCCTAAAAGTTCGATCCAACCAGTTCCTTTACACATTGAACATCCTTTACCACCGCAGTTAAAGCAACTGACATCCACTTCAACTGAAGGCTCGGTAAACGGAAAATATGAAGGTCTAAATCTGACTTTTCGGTTTTCGCCAAAAAAGTGCTTTGCCATCAATGTCAATGTCATCTCTAGTTGACCCATTGTTGCATTTTCATCAATTACAAGACATTCAATTTGTCCAAATTGATGTGAATGAGTAACGTCTTCATCACGACGATAGGTTTTTCCAGGGCAAATAACTTTGATTGGTCCAACACCATTAGCCGATTCCATCACATGTGCTTGAGCAGCAGAAGTATGACTTCTTAACAAAGTATTATTATCGATAAAGAAAGAATCTTGCATATCTCTAGCAGGATGATCCTTAGGTATGTTGAGCAATTCAAAATTATAATGGTCGGTTTCAACATCGCTTCCTTCGAAAACTTCATATCCTAGACTTGCAAAATATTCAACAAAATCATCGATTATCAGTTTAAATGGGTTCTTAGCACCTCTTGTCGATCCTTTACCCGGAAGAGTGATATCAAGCTCTTCGCTCTTTATCTTTTTTTCAATCAACTTTGCTTTTATTGACTCAAATCGTTCATCAATTTTTAAAGATAACTTTTCTTTGATCTCATTAATTCTTTTTCCAAAAGAAATCTTCTCTTCACTAGAAAGGTCCTTCATTTTTGCAAAAAATGCACTGAGTTTTCCTTTTTTTCCAACAAGGTCAGCTTTGACATTATTTAAATCATTTTCATTATCTGCACTTGAAATTTTATCAAGTCCTTCTTCTAGAAGACTATTAAGTTCATTAATCTCCATGTTAAACCTCCAAAATGACTTATTTATTATAAGTTTTATTTAATAAATAAACAAGATATAAATATATAATTTATATACTAGTTTAATGATGCACGATAATTTTAGTTCAATGAAAATACGACAATAATAGTTTTTAATACCTAGTGCTAACTAGACATTTTAATCATTGAGTAAGACTATATAACAATATAACTTTTTATTTAAAATAGAAGCAACTTTTAAAAGAAATTACAAGTTGCTTCTCGCTTGTCAGATTGATTATATCGATATGAATACACATAGTGTTAAAAATAATTGTTAAATAAATTATTTACTTTTACTATCCTATAAAAAAGGCTTCACTTACCTAATCAACCTGATTTAGTATAGTGAAGTCATTCTAGTATGTGAGTTAAATATATATAACTTCGAATTTAATAGCACTATATTTTTAAAAAATTTATGCTAAAATAATATATATGAAAAATACCAATTTAAAAGATGTCTTTAGAAAACGAGATGATAAATCGCATAAAGGTAATTATGGAAAAGTTTTGATCTATGCCGGCAGTGAGTCTTATCCTGGAGCGGCTTTTTTAGCATGTAAATCTGCGCTTAAAAGTGGTGTTGGACAAGTAATCTTGGCTAATGATGATTTAAATAAAACGATGTACACCGCTCTACCAGAAGTTACTTATATCAAGCGTGATTTAAAAAAGAGCAACTTAATTGATTTAAATATCAAAAGCATTCTCTTTGGCAACGGATTAGAATATCCAAACAAAACCATCGCCAAAGATTTCTCGCTTATGATGAAAGAGTTTAACCATAAACTTATAATCGATGCAACAGGACTAAAATATTTAAAAGACTATATCAAATCAGGTGAAAAGATTTCTCCTGAAATCATCATTACACCTCATATTAAAGAATTCTGTGAATTAATTGATATTAATATCAAATCTAGCGATGTATTTGACTATGTAAAAGAGGTTGAAAGATTTTTAGAAAACTATCAAAGAATGGTTGTTGTTTTAAAAAGTTATGAGACTTTAATTAAAACAAGAAAACAAGAAAGAATATTTTCAAATCCAAACTCAGGGTTTGCTCATGCTGGAAGCGGGGATGCGTTAGCTGGATTTATAAGTGGCTTAATGGCCTATTCTTCTAGCTATAGTGTTGATATTTGCTATGCCTCTTCATTTATTTTAAATGCGGCACTTGAAAAAGAGGAGCAGATACACTCCTCTATGACAACTAACGCTTCTTCTATTTTAGACTATTTACCGATAGTTCTTAAAAAGTATGTAGATTAATTATTATTTGCTTCTTGGTTATTTCCTCCACCACCATTATTACCTATATAGGTCAATGGACAGCAAGGACTATCGATGTAATAACCCCGACAGATAGAATAGTTAATCTTTGGTGCACGTTCACACATTTTTATGTATTGTGTGTTACTACACATCCTTCTTTGACAACACATATTTTCACCTCAATATATAAATATGCATTAATCAGCTTTCACCTTAGACAATTGACTAATTATATGGAAAAAATTATAATTTATATATGAAAAACAAAATAGTTGAGTTTATATCTGTCGATAAAAAATTTATCACTAATAACATTGAAATTAATGCATCACAAGACCTTAGTTTTTCAATCAATTCAGGAGAACTGACGATCATCGTCGGACCATCTGGATCAGGAAAAACAACGCTTTTAAACCTTTTAGGTGGAATGGATAGAGTTAGTGGGGGAAAGATTATAGTCGATGGAGTTGATATAACGAAATTTAACGAAAAGCAATTGACAAATTATCGTCGCTACTCTATTGGTTTTGTTTTTCAGTTTTATAATCTTATACCCAATCTCACGGCAAGAGATAATGTTGAACTATCAAATGAACTAGTTGAAGATTCGATGCCTAGTGAAGATGCTTTAAAACTCACTGGTTTATTTGACCGCATGGATAACTTCCCTTCTCAGCTTTCAGGCGGAGAGCAACAAAGAGTTGCCATTGCACGCGCTATAGCTAAAAAACCCAAGCTATTGCTTTGTGATGAACCAACAGGTGCGCTTGATTATCAAACCGGAAAAATGATCTTAAGAGTCTTGTCTGACATTGCGAGAAAAAATAATCAAACAGTCGTCATCATCACTCACAATCATGCATTAACAAAGATGGCAGATCATGTCATAATGATTAAAAATGGTCATATTGAGAATGAATGCTATAACGAAAATCCTATGGATATTGAGGACATAGAGTGGTGAAAAAAGTACATCAAAAATATTTCTTCTCATCGATTAAAAATGATTTTTCTCGTCTTCTCGCGATAATAATCATTGTTTTTCTTGGCGTTTCATTTCTTATCGGCCTGATGCAAACTGGACCTGATTTACAAAAAACTACTGATAGATATTTAAGAAATAACAATGCGTTTGATATAAGCCTTGTTTCTGAAAATGGATTTACCGAGAATCAGAAAGATGAGCTTAAAGATAAGATTTTAGCTATAAATTCCAATGCCAAAATCAGTGGTGAAATGAGTTTAGAGCTTGATGCAAAAATCAATAGTGATCCACTATATATTTCATTAAACTACCAAGAAAACTCAGATGTTAATAAGCTCGTTTTACTTGATGGAAGGTTTCCACAAGAAGATAATTTAAACGAATGTGTTGTTCTCGGCGATAACTCTAATACTTATGCTGCTGAAATAAATGATATTATAGAATTCGATAATATAGATGGTCGCAAAATCGAATCTAAAATCGTTGGTAAGGTTAAATCAGTAAAGTATATATCAAAAAATCAAATCATCTCTCCTCAAACTTCTCGACAAATAAATTCTGTAGCTTTTTTCTTTACGAATTTCATGCCGTCGAATCCATTAATTCCAACATATTCAAGTATTGAAGTTAATCTAAATCTTGAATCAAATTATTTTAACTCATCATATAAAGAAGAGCTAAATGACTTTTTAAAGAAATTTAATGCAAGTATTGATCAAGATGACATAAATGAAATAATCGTTTTAGAGCGTGAACACAATGAATCAATTGTGCTCATAAAAAATGATATCGACAAAATTATCAAGGTTTCCGCTATCTTTCCTTTGTTTTTCTTTCTCATAACTGTCTTAGTCTCTTCTACTTCGCTATCTAGAATAGTTAGTAAAGAAAGATTTATGACTGGCTCATTAAAAGCGCTTGGTTTTTCAAAAGCAGCTTTATTAAAAAAAGTAACTCTCTACTCTTTAATATCTTCTTTGATCGGAATAATTACTGGTATTATAGTAGGAATCTTTCTTTTACCATATGTAATATGCATTTTATATCAAACACTATATTGCATCCCAAATCTCATTTTCGGCTTTAACCCAGTAATAGTTTTATCGATATCATTAATAACTTTAATCACAACAATCTCCATTGCACTAATCCATGAATTAAGTTTATTAAAAGAGGTTCCCGCACAACTATTTTTGGATAAAGCACCTAAACCCGGAAAGAAAATCATTTTAGAACGAATCAAACCATTGTGGAAAATAATTCCCTTTCGTTTTAAAAGTATGTTTAGAAATATCTTTAGATTTAAGAAAAACTTGATTATGATGATCATCGGTGTCGGTGGAAGTTCAGGACTTCTTTTGACAGGATTTGGAATGTCAGATTCGATAACAGCATTGACCAAAACACAGTATAAAGAAATACTTAAGTTTGATTTAATAGCTGAATATAAAGAAGGAGTTGATGAAAAAGATTCATTTTTAAACGATTATTTTAAAGAAGGAGTTGATGTAGCATATTATAGTGGAACATCAATCAATGGAATAAGTGAATATCACTATCAACTCATCGGCAGTAAAGAAGAAAAAATCAACTCATACATAAATTTAGATGATTCTTTAAAGAACGAATCAGTAATAGTCAGCAAACAGCTTTTTGATAAGTGCAAGATGAAAATAGGTGAGCCTTCAAAATTCGTTATTGGATCTAAATCATATGAATTAAAAATTTCAGGGACAACAACAAATTATATAGGAAACTATGTTTACATAGGGAAAAATATAATGGAAGAAAATAATATTTCTATCAACTCCTATCTTGGAAATTTAAATGATTACAGTGAAGAAGTTTTAGATAAACTCGCTAAAGAAGAAGTAATCAAAAACCTTTTCATTCCAAAAAGACAATTGACACTATATGAAAATCTTCTTTCAAACCTCTCATATATCATGCTAATTCTTATCGGATTATCTGGTCTTTTGCTCATCACTATCGAGTATAATCTTGTCGATATAAATGTCAGTGAACGAAAAAAGGAAATCTCAACTTTAAAGGTTTTGGGTTATCAAAAACACGAGTTAACTCTTTACATCTTTAGAGAAATTTTCGTCATGACATTAATGGGATTAAGCTTCGGCCTCTTGCTTGGTTTTCTCTTTCACCATTTTATCATCTCCTCTTTGAATTCACCTGGAATAGTATTTGGAACTATAATCAGTCCTCTTTCATATCTATATTCAATCATATTAACAATCGTCTTTAGCCTTATCGTCACCTTCCTTTTAACCAGAAAGATAAATCGAATCGATATGACTCAAGCATTAAAATCTAACGAATAGATTTCTTCACCGGCGAAAAAAGATATATGGACTTTTCTAACAAAGTCCTTTTCGCATGGGTTACATATGCAACACCGCAGATAAAATCGATTATTCTCAACTTTGTCTTATAATCGACAATTGTTAAATTTATGATAATCGGTATATCATTAATTAACGCCTCAGCCATTTTTGTAACATCAAAATATGATGTTGGAAAATATACATTCGGTGTTTTTGTCATCGAACTATCATCTATATTTATTTTCATAACCTCTCCTAGAAAAACTTTCTTATACTGCTTAAAGCACTCTTTTCAAGTCTAGAAACCTGTGCTTGTGAAATTGAAAACTCTTTTGCCACCTCCATTTGAGTGAGGCCATCATAATATCTCTTCTTTATTATTCTATACTCTATATCATTTAAACTTTCTAAGCCTTCTTTTAATGCTATTTTATTGTTTAATGTACTTTTATAATCAATGTCATCAGTTATTATATCTTGTAAACTTATATCAACATCATTGCTAATCTGATCTTGCAATGAAGAAGTTATAGCCAAACTATCTAATGCTTCTTTGATTTCATAACCTGTAAGATTTAATTTAGCACTGATATATTCAGTTGTCGGTAGTTTACCAAACTCCTTTTGATATTTATCTTGTAAATTCATTATTTCATATGCTTGATCCTTGATCTGTCTTGAGACTTTATAAAGAGATTGATTATCTCTAACAAATCTTTTTACTTCTCCTTTAATCATAGGAACTGCATAAGTTGAAAACATAACATTTTTAGTCAAATCAAAATTATTTATTGCTTTTACTAAACCAAGCACACCAACTTCAAACAAGTCATCCAAATTATTTTTTGTCGCCTTAAATTCTTGTATTGAAGAGAGAACAAGCTTTAAATTATTAAGCACAATATCATCAATAGGTATTTCCTTATTCTGATACTTTTCAATGCTTTTAAGTGTTTTCTCGCTCGGCCAAGTTTTTAGTTTTGCCGTATCAATTCCTGTAATGTTAACTTTATAATCTGCCATACGTACCTCTATGAGGTTAGTATGGTTCACTCCTAATGAATTAAACTAAGTTTTAATTTAGAGATTATCTTCTTTTCAAGTCGTGATATATAACTTTGAGAAATCCCTAATAGTTCAGCTGTTTCTTTTTGCGTCAGCTCAACTTTTCCATTTAATCCAAATCTTAAAGAAATAATCTCCTTTTCTCGTGGGTTTAAATTATCGACAGCCCTTAAGAGTTCATCCTTTAATCGCTCTTCATCCAACTCTTCATCGATGGATTTATCTTTTGATGCTATTACATCTTCTAACAGCAACTCATTTCCTTCGACATCACTATTTAGCGGCTCATCAAAAGATACCTCAACTTTTCTCTTCTGGCTCTTTCTTAAAAACATCAATATTTCATTGTCAATACATCTAGAAGCATAGGTAGCTAGCTTAATATTCTTATCCGCTTTAAAACTTGTTATTGCCTTAATTAAACCGAGTGTACCGATAGAAACAAGATCTTCAAGAGTTGCATAGACTGTTTCATACCTTTTAGCCACATAAATTACTAATCTCATATTGTGTTCAATCAACATATCGCGTGCGGCTAGACTATTAGACTCACTGAATTCTTTTAAATACTTTTGCTCCTCTTCAGCACTTAATGGTGGCTTCAAAAACTCTGAACCACAGATGTAATAACACGATCCTTTAACTTTTTTTCTAATTAAAAATGATTTTACTTTTTCAAATATATTCATATCATCTCCTCAAAAAAACATTTAGTAAACACTGGCAACCATATAGATCTTCTTTGTTTGAAACCAATATAGCATAGGCAGGATAGCTCTTCTTGCCTATACCACACATGACATTTACCCGATATACACCTTCATATTTAAATGGCATTGCAAGTGGAATGGAAGGATGAACCTCATCCTTAATATCAAAATTCAAGGCATCTTTCTTCAAAAAGATTACTGGACTTTGTTCAATAGTCATCGTGTTGCCAGAATCGTAGTAAGCTTTAACTTGTCTTTTTTCCCTGCTGCTAGACAAGAGCACATCAATTTTAAAATCTTTAAGATGGAAAAGTCTATCGACGATTAAGATGCTTATTCTTGTGACAAAGATGAATATGATATCTAATAAAAGTGCTACAGCTCCTAGTGGCTCCTTTATTACCATTAACAAATTTTTAAAACCTATTTCTTTTTTTAAAGCAATATATATTAAAAAAGAAATGATAAAGGTATATATATAAAATAGAATAATAACTTTAAAAGACTTTTTTCTATAAAATATAATGAAGATAACAATATCATAAATAAAATATAAAAAATATGAAATCAGTGATGGAAAATAAATGAATACTAATTTAAGCGAAAGCAAAAAAGAAAGACCAATCTTTTTATAAATTGAATCTTTTGTCGCTAAAATTTTATCTTTAAAATATAGTCCACCGACGAATAGTAAAATAAGATTTAAAAAAGATAAATCGAGATAAATTTTCATGCTAATAAATTAGCATGTTAATAAAGTTATAATTGTCGAAAAAAAGCAACTAGTTATTATCAATTAAACCCTCTTGCTCAATATCATCATTCTCTTCTGTTTTTTCTTCTTCTTTAAAACTATAGACATTTGTTTCATTCTTTCTTCTTATTTCATTTAAAAATGATGGCAAAATGCTTTCTTCTTCTTTATTCTCACTTTTCTTTAAATTGTTCGTGATTGGAGAAGAACTTTCCTTGCTCTCTGTCTTAGCTCTTGTGCTGATAAGAGGTTTGCTATCACTAAAATCGTAATCCGAATCAAAACCAGTAGCGATAATCGAAATAAGCATCGTATCTTCCAAAATTGGATTCTGTTGAACGCCAAAGATTATTTCAATATTGTTTTCTGCAACTTCTCTAATATAATCGATAGCATCTGCAGCTTCAGATAAAGTGACATTTTTTCCACCAGTTATATTAACAATCGCTGAGCGAGCACCTTTAATTGAAGCTTCTAAAAGCGGAGAGCTGAAAGAATTAGATGCGGCATCAATCGCCTTCTTTTCACCACTACCCATACCAAAACCGATTAAAGCCATACCTCTTTTGCCAGATAAAGTGTTCTTTATATCATTAAAATCAAGGTTGATTAAACCAGGAAGGATGATTAAATCCGTTATAGTTTTAACCGATTGCGATAAAATCCTATCACTTTCAGCAAAAGCCTCACCAATCGGTCTATCACCATTAGTATTCATAAGTGAGTTGTTGCTTACAACGATATATGAATCAACATATTTCTTTAATTCATTTATTCCTTCAATTGCCTTAACTTTTCGTTGTTGCCCCTCAAAATCAAAAGGTCTAGTTACAACAGCAATAGTCAATGCTCCAGCTTCCATAGCCGCCTTAGCGACTACAGGAGCTGCACCTGTACCAGTTCCACCGCCCATGCCAGCAGCGATAAAGACCAAATCGGTATTGCTTACCATTTCCTTTATCTTTTCTAAATCCGCTAAAGCAGCTTTCTTTCCAACCTCTGGATTTCCACCCGCTCCAAGCCCGCGCGTTATATCTTCTCCAAGAACAAACTGATTCTTACAGCATGAAGTCGAAAGAGCTTGAGCATCAGTATTCATAACGATATAATCTATTGAATTTTTCATATCATCAATCATACGATTGACAGCGTTGCTACCAGCACCACCGATACCAATAACCTTAATTCTCGCAAATGTGCTAGATGGATCAAACTTAAAATTTCCCATAAACTCCTCCTATAACTCCTCATCAACATCGACTTTCGCATCAACTCTAGTCAATGTAAAATTCTTCTCTTGCCTCAATTCATTGCTCTTAGGATATAGTTCCAAATACTTTAAGCAAGCGACACAATTGGTATAACTTTTATTTCTTGCCCCAATAAATTCTGGGTTATACACTATAACTTTTGTCAAAAAATGACTTGATAAATATGTTTCTATATTATTTAAATCAGCACCACCACCAGTTAATAGAAGTGGATGAAACTCTTCAACATGATTTTCTTCAATAAAATTCTTTGTAAATTCAACAACAGGCATCATAGCTTTTTCTAACGCACTAGTTAATTCCTTGACACCAAATCCCTCTTCAAATTTAAAGTGAAACTTTGGATTTTCCATAAATCCATAGACCTTCTTTAAATATGTTGCTCTCTCATAATTGATTTTAAATGTATTCATTAAATGTCCAGTAACATCCTCAGACCCAAAATTGAGTGTGGCAGATTGAACAAGTTGTCCTTGATTTGTCAAAGCTAAATTTGTTAGTGTTCCACCCATGTCCATAAATAAAAACTGTTGCGGAATATTATAAGTCGAAAGCAAGACAATATCAGATATAGTCGAAACTACAGTAGAAACTACATTTAAATTAGCAGCTTTTACTACTTCGATAAAGCTATTATAAAAAATCTCATTCATTAAAGTCACATCAGCATTGACTTTTAATGTATTAGAATAAACACCTTTTTCAAAAAACTTAGACGAGCTATTGTCATAAATAAATGCTGTTGGATGAATATCAACAACATGATATCCTTCAAATCTAACCTTCTTCTTAATCAACATCATCGCATTTTCAACATCAAAATTTGATACGATAGAATCCTTGCTTACTGTTTGAGTAAAACCAACTTCGGAAAGAGATTTAACATTTATTGGTGGAAGAACAAGATTTACATCTTTGATCTCAAGTTCTAAAGACTTGCTAGCTGAGTTGACAACTTCTTTGATACTCAAAATCATCGCTTCTTTGTCAGTTATCTGTCCCCTATCTAGGTGTGCAGATGTCGATTCAAGCGCATGAATAATATATAGTTTTCCTTGAAACGAATAGCCAACTAGAAGTTTGACTCCCATTCCACAAATTTCTAAAATACATTCGTAACGTCTATTCATTATTACTTCCCATCTCTAAACAAGTTAAAAGCTTAACTCCCTCTTAGTTTACCACACTGATATTAACTTTGTTAATATATAATTAAAATTAATTTATATACTTTAATCCAATCATCGATAGATGAAGTTAACTTTATTTGTGATTCCACTAAAATAAATAGTTTCTAACTGAGTAAAATCAAATCCAACCATATCTTTATAAACTATTTTAATAATCTCTTCAATAGCCAAATCAGTGTTTTCTAAAACAACTAAATTTGGTAAATACTCTAAATAATCATCAAAGTTAAAATCACCAAATCTAGTTGGTCTTAAAGAACCTAAATTATTACCATTACTTAAATAATACATATCATCATACTTAAATAGTGGAACATTCTCACTATATCTAACTTTAATAGAAAATGGAGTTACACTAAATTTTTCTATAGTAAAATAATTTGAATAGATACTACCCTTTAATGCTTTAACATAACCATTCTTATCAAAACTCGGCAAAAAAACTTTTCTAGATGGTAAATAACTTTTAAAATAATCCTCGTTTATGCTTTCATGGAAAAATGATGTATTACAATAGATGTCGATATTAGAAGTTCTTGATAATGGTGAAAAAAAGTATATAGAAAAAACTATAGCCCAAATTAACAAAAGAAGAAAAACTATTAAATAATATTTTTTCTTATTAAACATAAACATTTTTTTCATATTATTATTTTGCACATCAATAGTGTTTTTAAACCGCCTTTTTGCGACCACTTTTCCGGCCAGGTTTCAGGATATTTTTCGATGTTTTGGAGGTCAAAGTTCCATTGTATTGCGATGGTTTGAGATGTACCTATG
>ERZ777305.2340-NODE-2340-length-16584-cov-2.944945_pt1 | contig 16584 bp, 19 predicted proteins | sample MGYA00374965_ERZ777305 | MGnify/ENA primary metagenome ERZ777305 (study PRJEB29328, sample SAMD00013331) | mouse gut metagenome | study: EMG produced TPA metagenomics assembly of the Metagenome analysis of fecal microbiota from mouse which was promoted... | reverse complement strand
GACCGGGCAGAGGGGATCCGGGTGAAGCATGTGCTTACCGGAGAGGAGCGGGAGATTTCCTGCGACGGCATTTTTGTCAGTGTAGGCAGAAAACCGGCTACGGAGCTTGTAAAAGGGCAGCTGTCCCTTGACCCGGCCGGTTATGTGGTGGCGGATGAGTCTACAAGGACCAGCCTGCCCGGCGTGTTTGCGGCCGGCGATGTGCGGACCAAAGCGCTGCGGCAGATCGTGACCGCTGTGGCGGACGGGGCGGCGGCCGTCCGCTTTGCGGAGGAGTATCTGGCGTGAATCTGGTTTAGAGAAGGGATCATGATTTAGGAATGTCAAGAAAAAACACTTGACACTGTACTTGTTTGTGTATATAATAAGCAAGCAGGTGAGCAACATGGAAAAAATTCTGGAACAGACATTGCTCTATGATTTCTACGGAGAGCTTCTGACCGAGCATCAGAAGCAGATTTATGAAGATGTGGTTCTCAATGACTATTCCTTCAGTGAGGTGGCGTCGGAACAGGGAATCAGCCGCCAGGGCGTTCACGATCTGATCAAGCGCTGCAGCCGTATTCTCGGAGAATATGAGTCTAAGCTTCACTTGGTGGAACGGTTTCTGGCAGTTAAGGAAAAGGTAGAACGTATGGAGGCGTCCCTTAAGGAGACGGAAAACCCGGACCGGGAGCAGCTTATCGGGCAGCTCCGGGATATATTGGAGAATTTGTAGATGGCATTTGAGAGTTTATCCGATAAATTACAGAATGTATTTAAGAATCTGCGGGGCAAGGGAAGGCTTTCCGAGGCCGATGTAAAGGCTTCTTTGAAGGAAGTGAAGATGGCCCTTCTGGAAGCGGACGTAAGCTTTAAAGTGGTGAAGCAGTTTATCAAATCCGTGGAAGAGCGGGCGGTTGGAGCCGATGTGATGAACAGCCTGACTCCCGGCCAGATGGTCATCAAGATTGTCCATGAAGAGCTGATCAAGCTTATGGGAAGCGAGACCACAGATCTGAAGCTGAAGGGCGGCAATGAAGTCACCGTTCTTATGATGATGGGCCTTCAGGGTGCCGGCAAGACCACCACAGCGGCGAAGATTGCGGGTAAGCTCAAGGCAAAGGGGAGAAAGCCGCTGCTCGCGGCCTGCGATGTGTACCGCCCCGCTGCCATTAAGCAGCTGCAGGTAAACGGAGAGAAGCAGGGGGTAGAGGTTTTCACCATGGGGGAAAACCAGAAGCCTGTCAACATTGCCAAGGGAGCCTATGAGCATGCCAGGAAGAATGGCTGCAACGTTTTGATTCTGGATACGGCGGGCCGTCTCCATGTGGATGAAGACATGATGGCAGAGCTGCAGGAGATTAAGGAACATCTCTCCATCGATCAGGCTCTTCTCACGGTAGATGCTATGACCGGCCAGGACGCAGTCAATGTGGCCGGGGTCTTTGAGGAAAAGATTGGGATCGACGGTGTGATCCTCACCAAGCTGGACGGTGATACCAGGGGCGGTGCAGCGCTTTCCATTAAGGCCGTGACGGGCAAGCCCATCCTTTACGTAGGTATGGGGGAGAAGCTGTCGGATCTGGAGCAGTTTTATCCCGACCGCATGGCCTCCCGCATTCTGGGAATGGGCGATGTGCTGACCCTGATTGAGAAAGCCCAGGAGAGCGTGGACGAGGAAAAAGCCAAGGCCATGACCCAGAAGCTCAAGAAAGCCCAGTTTGGCTTTGACGACTATCTGGAGAGTATGAACCAGATGAAAAAAATGGGTGGGATGGCAAGCATTTTGTCCATGATGCCCGGACTGGGAAGCCAGATGAAAGATCTGGAGTCTGCCATCGACGAGAAAAAGATGGCGCAGATTGAGGCCATTATTCTTTCCATGACCCCCAGGGAGCGCACCAATCCCGAGATCTTAAATCTCTCCCGAAAGGGACGGATTGCCAGGGGAGCAGGGGTGGACATAGCAGAGGTCAACCGCCTGGTAAAGCAGTTTGAACAGATGCGCAAGATGATGAAGCAGATGCCCGGCATGATGGGCGGTAAATTCGGTAAAAGGGGACGTTTTCGGATGCCCTTTTAACAATAAAGAAGTAAAACAACGGAGGTGAAAAGCAATGGCAGTAAAGATTCGGTTGAGAAGAATGGGTCAGAAGAAAGCTCCTTTCTATAGAATTATCGTAGCAGATTCCAGATCCCCCAGAGATGGCAGATTCATCGAGGAAATTGGAACCTACGATCCCAGCACTGATCCGAGTACATTCAACGTAGACGTGGAAGCAGCTAAGAAGTGGCTGGCAAACGGTGCGCAGCCCACAGAAGTGGTAGGCAAAATCCTGAAAGCCGCCGGAGTTGAGAAGTAGGACAGCCGTTTTTCCTGGCAGCCTTATTCGGAGGTAGATAATGAAAGAATTGGTAGAAGTGATTGCAAAATCACTGGTAGAACATCCGGAAGAAGTTGCTGTGACAGAGACGGAGAACGAAAAGTCGATTCTCGTTGAACTTCGCGTGGCGCCGTCTGATATGGGAAAAGTGATCGGGAAACAGGGCCGTATCGCAAAAGCCATACGCTGTGTTGTAAAAGCGGCAGCATCAAAGGAAGAAAAGAAAGTTGTAGTAGAAATACTGCAATAGAAAGCAGGCGGGTGGAGACACCCGCTGTTTTTAAAAAGGGAGAATAAATGGAACCATATTTGAGAGTGGGTGTGATCGCTTCTACCCACGGCCTGAAGGGGGAAGTGAAGGTGTATCCCACCACAGACGATCCCCGGCGGTTTTCAGATTTGAAACGTGTGTATCTGGATGCGGGAAAGGAATATCTGCCTCTGGAAGTGACCGGAGTAAAATTTTTTAAAAAACAGGTGATTCTGAAATTCCGGGAATTTCAGGATATCAATGAAGTGGAAGTGTACCGGGGGCGGGATCTGCTGGTATCCAGGGAGGAAGCTGTTGCTCTGGGAGAAAACGAAAATTTTATTGTGGATCTTATGGGCATGGAAGTGTGGACCGATGAGGAAGAGCGCCTGGGCCTTCTGACGGATGTTCTTAAGACGGGGGCCAATGATGTGTACGTCGTAGAGACGGAGGATAAAAAGGAAGTGCTTCTTCCGGCCATTCCCTCCTGCATCCTGGAAGTGGATACGGCGGCGGGCCGGATGACCGTGCACATACCGGAAGGACTGCTGGAATGATGAACTACCATGTTTTGACTTTATTTCCGGAGATGATTGAACAGGGCCTGCATACGAGCATCCTGGGAAGGGCCATGGAAACGGGAGCCCTTACCCTGGAGACGGTCAATATCCGGGACTACGCGGACAACAGGCACCATAAGGTAGACGACTATCCTTACGGCGGCGGCGCGGGGATGGTAATGCAGGCAGAGCCGGTGTACCGGGCCTGTCTGTCGGTGCAGGAGCGGATCGGACAGCGGACCGGACGAAGGGCCCGGGTGATTTATGTGACGCCCCAGGGCTCTGTTTTCTGCCAGAAAACAGCCCGGGAGCTGGCCCGGGAGGAGGACTTGATCTTTCTCTGCGGCCACTATGAGGGCATCGACGAGCGGGTACTGGAAGAAGTGGTGACGGATTACGTGTCCGTGGGAGATTATGTGCTCACCGGGGGAGAGCTGGCGGCCATGGTGATGATCGATGCCGTTTCACGTTTGGTTCCCGGTGTCCTGAACAATGAAGAGTCAGCCCAGTTTGAGAGCTTTGAGGACGGACTTCTGGAGTATCCCCAGTACAGCCGGCCAAAGAATTGGCGGGGAAAACAGGTTCCGCCGGTGCTTTTGTCCGGGGATCATCTGCGGGTGGAGGCGTGGCGCAGGGAACAATCTTTGCTTCGTACCAGGAAGCGGCGGCCGGATCTCTATGAAGCCTATGAAAGAGAAAGGAACACGCAGGAGAAGCCCGGCACTTCCGGGAAAAGAAAGATCGGGGCCGTGGTCTTTGAGTGGTCCGCCTGTGCGGGAGGTACGGACAGCGGAGAGGGGGAACCAAAGGCAGCGCCTTATTTGGAAGAAATCCTGAAGCTTTCCGGGGAACTGGGCCTTTGGCGCGGCCTGGCAGGGGACTGCCCGGCCGGGGGAAAGGACGGTTTTTTGCAGATTTTAGACAAAAAAGGGCTTTTTGAGCGGATACTCAAGGAGGATACCGGGGAGAGGGAACTTGGGGGAAATTTTTATAAGCAGCTTCTGGAGGAAGTGCATCTGCCGGGGAAAAAGGTCCTGGCCTTTGTGTCTTCCTCGGAAGGGATTCAAAAGGCCCGGGAGGCCGGAATGCGTGTCGTCTGGCTTTCCCCCCAAGGCGGTCCTTTGGAGAAATCCCAAATCTGTTTCCGGCAGATTGCAGATTTCCTGGAGGGCATGGCCCTTTTGCGGAATTTGTAAACCGCGGCGGTAAAATTATTTAGAAAACAACCAGGAGATATAGAAACGCTATGAAGAAGAACATTCATCTGTGTATTTTGGCAGTTCTGGCGGCAGTCCTGCTCGCCGGATGTAAAGAGAGCGGACCCGTGGCGGAGACGGCAGGCGGGGATGCCGGTTCCCAACAGGTAGATTTGCTGGTGTGGGGGGCTCAGGAAGACGAAGCCCTCTTAAATGAGATCTTTGAGAGCTTTGAGAGGGAATATGCAGGGCAGGCGGATTTCCGTATTACGTTTGCGCCTCAGAGCGAGAGCAACTGTATGGACGCTTTGCTGGGTGACCTGGAGGAGGGGGCGGATGTCTTTGCTTTTGCGGACGATCAGCTCAATACCCTGGTGGCGGCAGGAGCCCTGGAGCCGGTGGAAGGGGCGGATGTCGTAAAGGCTGCCAATCTTGAGGAAGCCGTGGAAGCGGCCAGCATAGGAGGAACGCTGTATGCCTATCCGCTGACAGCAGACAATGGATATTTTCTCTATTATAATAAAGCCTATTTTACAGAGGAGGATATTACTTCCCTGGAGCGGATGCTGGAAGCTGCTGCCAGGCAGGAACGCAAGGTTGCTATGGACTGGTCTTCCGGCTGGTATGTATACTCTTTCTTTGGAAATACCGGGCTTACCGTGGGTCTTAACGATGACGGTATCACGAATTTCTGTACCTGGAACGGCACGGAAGGGCCTATCCGCGGGACGGACGTAGCTCAGTCTATGCTGAATCTGGCAGAGAGCCCCGGCTTTCTTAATACGGGAGACGAAGGGTTTCTGAGCGGGGTACGGGACGGTTCTGTGGCCGCGGGAGTCAGCGGTGTATGGAATGCCGTAGCTCTGGAAGAAATCTGGGGATCAGATTACGGAGCATCCAAGCTTCCCTCGTATACCTGCGCGGGACAGCAGATACAGATGGCTTCCTATTCCGGTTATAAGCTCATCGGGGTTAATGCGTATTCCGAATCCCGTGAATGGGCTTCCCGGCTGGCAGAGTGGATTTCCAATGAGGAGAATCAAAAGCTGCGCTTTGAACTCCGGGGGCAGGGACCGGCAAATAAGAATGCGGCAGCGTCCAAGGAAGTGCAGGACTCTCCCGCCATAGCAGCTCTTTTGGAGCAGTCGGAATTTTCCTGCACACAGCGTTTGGGAGGAAAGTTTTGGGATCCTGTGTCTGCTTTTGCAGGAAATATGGCCCTTGGAAATCCCTCCGGCCAGAATCTGCAAGAGCAGCTGGACCAGATGGTAGAAGAGATTACAGCCCCGTAGCCGGGGAGAGCGACAGAAATCATTCGGGAGGATTGTAAGAATGAAAAAACAAATGAGCCTCAAACGGCGTTTAATTCTTCCCATTGCACTTTTGGGAATTGTGGCTCTTATTTCCAATGTGCTGGCCGTTGTGAATATTCAGAATGTAAATTCCAATGCGGCGGACATTGCCGACAATTTTATGGACGGAAAGGGAAGGCTGGCAAAAATCTCCCAGTCGGCCATGAACATTCACAAGCTGGCCCTTTCCCACATTGTTGCCACAGACTACAATACGATGATTGCCGTTGTAAATGAGATAAAAGAAGAGGAAGCCCTTTTGGACGGGATGCTTGCGGAATATGAGAGCTATGTAACGAAGGAAGACCAGGCAGAGTATCAGAACCTCTTATCCGGCTATGAATCTTTCAAACACGCGCTGGTGAATCTGGTCTGCGCAAGCGCCGCTCATAAAACCCAGGATGCGTACATACTTGCCAATGGGGATGTGGCCTCTTATGCGGAAGCAATGGAAAACAGCATGGAAGCCTTGGATCTGTCTATCAGTGCCCGGACAGAACAGGCCAGGGGCCGGCTTTCCATGGTATACATCAGCTCTCTTGTCATCAGCGTTCTTTCCATTGCTGCCTGTACGGTTCTGGTGTTTGGGACCATATCCCTGATTCTAAAATATGTGGTTGTGCCTATTAAAAATATTTTAAACACAATCCGGGATAGTTCCGACCGTATCGACGATATGACCGGGGAAGTCCGGGAGCGGACGGGAACCTCCAAAGAAAGCATTTTCAATTTGTCGAATCTGGTAGAGAAGATATCCGGAACGATCCGGGAGGTGGCCAGCAATGCGGCTGTTATTACTGAGAACGCGGAGGCGGTAAAGCAGGATACCAGCAATACGGCGGAGGAATGTGCTGCGATTACGGCTTATACGGTGGCTATGAAGGCCAGGGCGGATGAACTGGAAAAATCCGCCCAGACCAGTGCGGAGGTTACAAGCGCCAAGGCGGCGGAAATTCTTCAGGATTTAAATGAGGCCATCCGGCAGAGCCAAAGTGTGGATCAGGTGAATGCCCTGACGGGCGAAATCTTAAAGATTTCCCAGTCTACCCGGCTGATAGCCTTAAATGCGACAGTGGAAGCGGCCAATGCAGGTGCTGCCGGAAAGGGATTCGCCGTGGTAGCCAGCGAGATACGCGAGCTTTCAAACTCCAGCAGCAGCGCCGCCAACCGGATTCAGGAGATCAATGATCTGGTTACGGAAGCAGTCCACAACCTTGCCCGGAATGCACAGAATCTGGTGGACTATATGAACAGTTCTATTCTGACGGAATTTCAGGAATTTGTGCAGTCCGGGAAACAATATCAGGAGGATGCCGCGTATATCCAGCAGTCTATGGACAATTTCAAAGAGCGGACCGATCACCTGCGGGGATCTATGGCCGGCATTGCGGAGTCCATCGAGGCAATTACCAGGGTGATTAACGAGGGTGCCTCCGGTATCTCGGGAGTCGCCGAGAGCACCAGGAGCCTGGTGGTGGATATGGAGGATATTACACAGCGCATGGGCGTGAACCAGGCCATTGTGGGAGAGCTCAAACAGGAGACGGTAGTTTTTAATAATCTTTGACGCGGATTGCTGTCTCTTCCTAAAATACTGCTTGCATTTTAGGAAGCCTTGTGGTAAAATGATATGCGTTGTGATATAAGGAGATGGTCCGCTGCCGCAGCGGGCGGGAGAGACACCTGCGGGTGTGAAGGAAACAGGAACGTGCCGGCCTCCGGTGCGGTTTTCGGAATCTTTCCGGCCTTGCAGTAAGAACATCCGGGAAAAAAGGAGGAGACAACAGACATGAACGAGATTATTAAGAGCATTGAAGACGCCCAGTTAAAGGCAGAAGCGCCCCAGTTCCGGGTAGGAGATACCGTGAAGGTATACGGCAAGATTAAGGAAGGAAACCGGGAGAGAATCCAGGTATTTGAAGGAATCGTGCTGAAAAAGCAGGGCGGCGGAGCCAGAGAGACCTTTACCGTGCGGAAAAATTCCAACGGTGTAGGTGTAGAGAAGACATGGCCGCTGCATTCTCCCAATGTAGAGAAGGTGGAAGTGGTTCGCCGCGGTAAAGTACGCCGCGCGAAACTGACCTACTTGAGAGGACGTGTGGGTAAGCGCGCGAAGGTAAAGGAATTAGTAAAATAAAGAGACCTGACAGAACTATCGGGTGGAGGGGGAGAATGAAAATTCTCCCTTTTTCTTACCGTCTCTTGACCTTGTCTACCCTTGTCAAGAGACGTTGTCATAGAATTTTGGAGAGAGATTATGAGTGGCTTGAGTTTTCGGCGGCGGAAAAAGAGAATCAATATGGCGGCGCTCCAGGGTGCGTTTATCTGGATTGGGGAAGTGGTGCTTGCCTTCGGCCTGGCCTGCATTCTGGTTTACTTTTTCGGCCTGTCCCTGAGCAATGTAGGACAGTCCATGGAGCCGGGAATTTACAGCGGGGATAAAGTGCTGGTCAACCGGCTGGCTTACCGGGTGAAGGCACCAGGCTACGGCGATCTGATTGTATTTAAGCCTCACGGGAATGAGAATGCTCACTACCATATTAAACGGGTGGTAGGGCTCCCCGGAGACACCATAACCATAGAGAGCGGCCGGGTGTTTATTGACGGGGAGCTTTTGGAGGAAAAGGTGCTCACGGAAAAGATGGACAACGCCGGCGTGGCAGAGGGCGGCGTAACGCTGGGAGCAGATGAATTTTTTGTGCTTGGGGACAACCGCAACAACAGTGAGGACAGCCGCAGCGCCGATATCGGAAACGTGCGGCGGGAGGACATTCTGGGGGAGGCCTGGTTTCTGATTTCTCCCCGGGAACGGTTCGGATGGCTGCAGTAGGCAGGGGAGACAGACAATGAATGTACAATGGTATCCGGGCCATATGACCAAGGCCAAACGGATGATGCAGGAAAATATCAAACTGGTAGATCTGGTGATCGAGCTTGTGGATGCCCGCATTCCCCAGAGCAGCCGCAACCCGGATATCGATGAGCTGGGAAAGAACAAGGGGCGGGTTCTGCTGCTCAACAAGTGGGATCTGGCAGACGAGGGAAAGACCGAAGCCTGGAGCCGGTATTTTCAGAAACAGGGTTTCCATGTGGTAAAACTCAATTCCAGAACCGGGGCAGGGGTAAAATCTATCAACGGTGTGGTCCAGGAAGCCTGCCGGGAGAAGATCGAGCGGGATCGGAGGCGGGGGATCTTAAACCGCCCTGTGCGCGCTATGGTGGTGGGGATTCCCAATGTAGGAAAGTCCACCTTTATCAACAGCTTTGCCGGCAGGGCCTGTGCAAAGACAGGAAATAAACCCGGTGTGACCAAGGGGGCCCAGTGGGTCCGTCTGAATAAGCAGGTGGAGCTTCTGGATACGCCCGGGATTCTCTGGCCCAAGTTTGAGGATCCTCAGGTGGGGCTTCGTCTGGCTCTTATCGGGTCCGTAAAGGATGAGATTTTGAATGTGGAGGATCTGTCCCTGGAGCTTCTGCGCTTTTTGAAAAAGGAATATCCGGGCACTCTGGCAGAGCGGTATAAGGTGGAGGAAGACCAGGAGGAGGCGGAACTTCTCTACGGGATAGCCGGAAACCGCGGCTGTCTCTTAAAAGGAAACCAGCCGGACCCCAGGAAAGCCGCGGCCATTCTGCTGGAGGAGTTCCGCAGCGGGAAGCTGGGAAGAATGACACTTGAAATTCCCGTGGCAGAGGATTAAGATAGAGAGAAAGAAACGTTGAAGGAGCGGGTATGGGCAGAAAGAGAAGCAAAGAGCAGGAGATTGCGGAGGATGACTTCCTGGAAGGCGTGGAAGAGGAGCAGCCGAAAAGTCCTCTGAGAGAGGCCCTGGGCATGGTAGTTTACATGGGCATTGTCCTGGGAGTGACCTTTTTGATTATTACTTATGTGGGCCAGAGAACCCATGTGAGCGGAGATTCCATGAAAAACACGCTGAATGACGGAGATCATCTGATTGTGGATAAGATTACCTACCGGATGCGTGAGCCGGTCCGCTATGATATCATTGTGTTTCCTTTCCGCTATAAGGAGAATACCTTCTATATCAAGCGTATCATCGGACTTCCCGGTGAGACAGTCCAGATAGCAGGCGGTGAGATCTACATTGACGGGGAAATTTTAAAGGAATCCTACGGCCGGGAGGTGATAAAGGATCCGGGGATAGCGGAAAGTCCCATAGAGCTCGGAGAAGATGAGTACTTTGTCTTGGGCGATAACCGCAATGAGAGCTCGGACAGCCGGGATCCCAGCGTAGGGAAGATCCGTAGGGAAGAGATCGTGGGCCGGGCATGGCTGCGCATCTGGCCTCTGAATAAATTCGGGATACTGAAGCACCAATGAGAACAGCCGCCATAGAGGAAGCGGGGAAGAGCAGTGACAAAAACACAGATCCTTAAGGAACAGCGGGAAAAGAGAAAATTACAAAGGCTTGAGGCGGAGCGGGAGCGCCTGGAGGCCATGAGGGCCTATGAGCGGCAGTACGGGGAACGGGGACGCCTCTGCGGCATCGATGAGGCGGGCCGGGGACCTCTGGCAGGTCCTGTGGTGGCCGGAGCTGTGATTCTCCCCGGGGATTGCGAGATCCTTTATCTCAATGATTCCAAAAAGCTTACGGAGAAGCGCCGGGAACTGCTCTATGACGAAATCATGGAGAAAGCCGTGGCTGTGGGAGTCGGAGTGGTGGGGCCAGAGCGCATTGATGGCATCAATATCCTGCAGGCCACCTATGAGGCCATGCGGATGGCCGTTGCCAATCTGAGCGTGAGCCCGGATCTGCTCTTGAATGACGCGGTCACCATTCCCCTGGTGGAGATTCCCCAGGTTCCCATTGTGAAGGGGGATGCCAAGAGCGTGTCCATTGCGGCGGCCAGCGTCATTGCCAAGGTTACCAGGGACCGGATGATGGCAGAATATGATAAAATCTTTCCCGGATACGGTTTTGCTTCCAACAAGGGGTATGGCTCTGCCGCGCATATTGCGGCTTTGAAGGAGAATGGACCCTGCGCCATCCACAGGCGGAGTTTTATCCGGAATTTTACGGCGGAGGAGTAACCGGATGAACCGGAGAAAGACAGGAGCAGCGTATGAGGAGAAAGCCGCGGCCCATCTGAGCGGGCTTGGCTATGAAATTTTGGAGCGGAATTACCGGTGCAGGCAGGGAGAAATTGACCTGATTGCAAAGGATGGCGGGACATTGGTGTTTCTGGAAGTAAAATACCGCCGGACGGCATCCTGCGGGGAACCGGCGGAGGCGGTGCATGCCGCTAAGCAGAGAACTATCTGCCGGGTGGCCGATTACTACCGGATGCGGCATCAGATTCCTGAAAACCAGCCCTGCCGGTTTGATGTGGTGGCGGTTCTGGGAGAAGAAATTTTTCTGTACCGGAATGCTTTTCCCTATCAATAGCGTTTTGGCCCGGAAGACAGGTTCCAGGAGGAATTTTACAGGGAGGTTATTATGGAATTTATCAAAAAAGCAGGAAGAGAGACAACAAGGGTGATGGAGCGCGGGGGCGTTCCTTTTCTGATCTTTCCCAAGCTGGAGGAGACCGGGCTTGTGACCCATTGCTTTTCTATGCGTCCCGGAGGCATCAGCCGGGGCATTTATGCTTCTATGAATTTAAGTTTCAGCCGGGGAGACGATGAGGCGTGTGTGCGGGAAAATTATGAGCGGCTGGGAAAAGCAGCCGGTTTTTCCTGTGCGGATCTGGTGTGCTCTGATCAGACCCACACTGCAAATGTGCGGGCGGTGACAGAAGCGGATCGGGGAAAGGGATTTACAAGATCCAAAGATTACACGGATGTGGACGGCCTGGTGACCAATGTGCCCGGCCTGGTGCTTGCCACTTTTTACGCGGACTGTGTGCCGCTTTTTCTGGTAGATCCCGTCCGCCGGGCCATCGGGCTTTCCCATTCCGGATGGAAGGGAACGGTGGGAAAGATTGGAAGGCATACCCTGGAAGTGATGGAGCAGGAGTATGGGACAAAGCCGGAAGATGTTCTGGCGGCCATCGGCCCCTCTATCTGCCAGGACTGCTATGAGGTCAGCGAGGATGTAATTGAAAAGTTCCGGGGGACTTTTGAACCGTCGGACTGGAAGGAGCTCTTTTACAAAAAGGAAAACGGAAAATACCAGTTGGATCTCTGGCGCGCCAACCAGCTGATTTTTGAGGAAGCAGGGGTGCCCGGGGAGCATATTGCGGTCACGGATGTCTGCACCTGCTGCAATCCCGAGCTTTTGTTCAGCCACCGGGCTTCCCATGGAAAGAGGGGAAATCTGGGAGCCTTTTTGATGCTGCGGTCTTCTCATTAGGAATATGGCCAGAGAAGCCCTAGTATTTTCCCTAGGCTTCCGGCGGCTGATACAGCCGGTTTTCTTTCCGCCACTGGGTGGGCGGAATCCCAAACACATTTTTGAAGGCTCTGGAGAAATGGAGCTGATTGGGGTAGCCCACCAGCTTTCCGATTTCGCCCACCGGCGTCTCCGAGAATTTCAAAAGCTCCGCAGCCCGGTTCATCCGGTAGTAGATGAGGAACTGCTGGGGCGTCCGGTTTAATTCTTCCCGAAAGATTTTTCCCAGATAGCTGCGGTTTAAGCTGCAGAAGAGGGCGATATCCTCTACGGTGATGGAGTGGCTGTAATTCTGCTCGATAAAGGAGATGGCTTCCCGGATATAGAAATCGGCCTTCGGAAAACTCCTTGTGGCTGAAGGAGGAGCGGATCATCAGATCCAGGAACAGATACAGATGTCCTATTTGATACAGGGAGGAGAGATCCTTCCCGTGTACGATAGCAAGCATTTCATCGGCCATTTGCTGCCGCAGTTCCGGATTGCTGCTGCGGTAGATGGGGGAGGTGAAGGTGAGTCCGGCTGTTTCCAGAAATTCTTTCACCCGGAGACCGTCAAATTCCACCCAGGCATATTCCCAGGGTGTTTCTTTGTCTGCAATATAGGTGCAGATTTGCTGGGGAGAGATCAGGAAGCCCTGCTGGGGTTTCAATTTATAAAGATGAGTGTTGCCCCGTTCGTCTGTGCTGTAAAAAACGCCCCTGCCGCTTAGAATGTAGTGAAAGAGATAGTGGTTGCGGGAGGCAGGGCCGTAGGAGTGGGCGGGGGCGCACTGCTCCCAGCCGTATTGGAAGAGGGTCAGATCCATGTAGCGCTCGTTGGGAAAGATGTTGAAGAGGAAGTTGCTCATAGGTTGGACTCCTTTCTGGGGTTGCGGCTCGCTGGGCTCGCCGGATAGACGCATAAAATACCGACTGTTCAGACAAGACTGACAGCCGGTATTTTTGTGTGCCTGCCAGGCTCTGCCCTGTTCGTATATACCAAAATTTTACCACACCATACATTTTTTGTATAGATCTAGCATAATGGTATAGAAAGATAAAAGCTATGCTATTTACCAGGATTCCGTGGAAATGTTATAATTTCTACGATATTCAGGGTGTATTTTTCTAATATGCCCAAACCTGTTTTAACGCCTGGCCAGGGTGGAATTGTTTTATTCACTATTTTTGTACGGGACGGCTGGATTTTTTACCGGTAAAAATTCGCTTTCCAGTGCGAATATATCCATATGAAGGAGGGAAATTTGTGAAGAACCAAAAGAAATTACTGGCAGCGTTTCTGGTCGTGGTACTGACCTTTGGGATGACTGCCTGCGGGAAGGCCTCTGACGGCAAAACCCATCTTACGTTTCAGATCTGGGATGTAGCCCAGAGGGATGGTATGCAGGCTGTATGCAATGCCTATACCGCAAAACACCCGGAAGTGGTGATTGAGGTCCAGGTTACAAGCTGGGGCGAGTACTGGACCAAGCTGGAGGCGGCAGCCATCAGCAATCAGATGCCGGATATTTTCTGGATGCACACCAATGAAATACTGAAATATGCAGACTACGGCAAGATTGCGGATTTGACCGATCTCTATGACGGAGAGGATCCCAACTATTTCAAGGATCATTTTTCCGAGATTTCTCTGGCGAATATACAGGGAAGCGACGGAAGGTACTACGGTATTCCCAAAGACAAGGATACGGTCTGTCTGGTTTACAACAAGGAAATGTTCGACGCAGCAAAGGTAGATTATCCCGACGAGACCTGGACCTGGGATGATTTGACAGAGGCTTCCCAGAAGATTTACGATGCCACCGGGAAATACGGATATATGGCTTACGGGGATGATCAGCTGGGATACTGGAATTTTGTGTACCAGAACGGAGGCTACATACTGACAGAAGACAAGCAGAAGGGCGGTTTCGACAATCCGGCTACCCGGGAAGCTATGGAGTTCTACATCAATCTGCAGAAGGAAGAATGGTGCCCGGATCAGAATTATTTTGCAGAGACTTCTCCCGGAACAGCCTTTTTCTCTGAGCAGGGAGCCATGTTCCTGGAAGGCAACTGGAACCTGCTGTCCGAGATGCAGAACTATCCGGAGATGCAGGGCAAATGGGACGTAGCAGTGCTGCCTATGTGTCCCAATCCCGCCAGCGGCGACGGAAGAGCTACCATTTCCAACGGCCTTTGCTATGCAACGGGTGCCAAGGGAAAGAATCTGGAAATTGTGAAAGATGTTCTGAAATTTTTAGGCTCTGAGGAGGGACAGCGCATCCAGGGCGAGTCCGGTGCGGCGATTCCGGCTTACGAAGGCCTGGAAGATACCTGGATCGGTGTATTTGATCAGTTTGAAGGCAAGCCGGATGTACAGAAATGTGTAGACATGTTTGATTACGGCATTCAGAGCGTAAACAACGCGTACCGTTCCGTGTGGAAGACGAAGGTTACGGATGAGCTTTTGCGGATTTATTCCGGCAAGGTGACTCTGGACGAGGGCCTTGACAATATCCAGAACAGCATTAACACGGCTTCGGAAGAGTAGAGGGGAGGTTTTTCAATGGCAAACAACAGCAAAGCAGGCAAATTTGCTAAGTCGGAGAGCATGTGGGGCTATATTATGGTTGCTCCGACCATCATCGGCCTGCTGGTATTGAATCTGTATCCGTTTATCGATACGTTAAAACTGAGTTTCACGAAGACAAAGCCCTTTGGCCTGTATGAGTTTAACGGTATTACCAACTACCTCAGCATGTTTACCAACGGGGATTTCTGGAAGGCAAACTTAAACACCATTTACTTCTGCCTTCTGACAGTACCCCTGGGCATTTTCCTGGCCCTGGTTGTGGCGGTAATGCTCAATACAAAGATCAAAGGAAGAACGGCCTTCCGCGCTATCTTCTTCCTGCCTATGGTAGTGGCTCCTGCAGCCGTGGCCATGGTGTGGAAGTGGATGTTCAACACGGAGTACGGCATCATCAACACGTTGCTTGGGCACAATGTGAACTGGGTGACGAATCCCAACGTGGTTATGGTGACCTGTGCCATTGTGGCTATCTGGAGTGCTATCGGCTATGACGCAGTGCTCCTCCTGTCGGGCCTGCAGAATATCTCCAAGTCCTACTACGAGGCTGCCAGCCTGGACGGAGCTACCAAGATACAGCAGTTTTTCCACATTACGCTGCCCATGGTTTCTCCCACCCTGTTTGTGGTTATGATTATGCGCCTGATGTCTTCCTTGAAGGTGTATGACCTGATTTACATGATTGTGGAGGAATCCAACCCGGCACTGACAAGTGCCCAGTCTCTGATGTTCCTGTTCTACCGGGAGTCCTTTGTGGCCGGAAATAAAGGCTACGGCTCTGCTGTGGTAATCTGGACCGTGATGCTCATCGGAATCGTGACGGCCTTCCAGTTCTGGGGACAGAAGAAATGGGTGAACTACGAAGTATAGGAGGTGGAGAAGGATGAAATCGAACTCATTGGAGAGAAATCAAAAGCTCAGGACAGCAGGAACTTACCTGTTTTTCATCATCGGGTCCATCATCATGATCTTCCCCTTTGTATGGATGTTCCTGACAAGTTTTAAGACGGTTGCGGAGAGTATGCAGATTCCGCCGGACATTTTTCCGGCCCAGTGGATCGTTGACAATTTCAAGGATGCGATGGCCAGTCTTCCCTTCGGGGCGCTGTACAAGAATACCATCCTGCTGATTTTCTGGCGTGTGGTATGTGCGGTGGGATTCAGTTCTATGGCCGGCTATGCGTTTGCAAAACTGAATTTTAAAGGAAAGAATCTTCTGTTTTCCCTGGTGCTTGTACAGATGATGCTTCCTTCCCAGATTTTCATTACACCCCAGTACCAGATGCTGGCGAAGATGGGCCTGACCAACACGATTTTCGCACTGGTATTCCCCGGCTTGGTGAGTGCATTCGGAACCTTTTTCCTGCGCCAGGCATACATGGGGATCCCGGATGAGATCTCCGAGGCAGCCTATCTGGACGGATGCAATCAATGGCAGACCTTCATCAAAGTTATGGTGCCTTTGACCACCTCTTCCATGGCGGCGCTGGCGGTATTTACCGCAGTATTTGCCTACGGCGACCTGATGTGGCCCTTGATTGCAAACACAGACTTAAAGATGATGACTTTATCTTCCGGACTAGCAACCCTGCGCGGACAGTTCAGCACAAACTTCCCGGTGATGATGGCCGGTTCCTTGATGGCCATGATTCCCATGGTAGTATTGTACCTGTTCTTCCAGAAACAGTTTATCGAAGGCGTTGCCATGACCGGCGGAAAATAAATTACATGCGTTGGAGGACGAGAGAATGTCAGTCAGATACATAGATAGCAAAAAAACCTTTCTGCTGCAGACGAGAAACAGCACCTACCAGATGAAGATCAGCGAGTATGGCTATCTGTTGCACCTGTATTATGGGGAGCGGCTGGAGGATGAGGACTTGGGTTATCTCATTCGGATGCAGGACCGGGGGTTTTCCCCCAATCCCAATGAGGCGG
>ERZ777305.2339-NODE-2339-length-16602-cov-2.983502_pt1 | contig 16602 bp, 17 predicted proteins | sample MGYA00374965_ERZ777305 | MGnify/ENA primary metagenome ERZ777305 (study PRJEB29328, sample SAMD00013331) | mouse gut metagenome | study: EMG produced TPA metagenomics assembly of the Metagenome analysis of fecal microbiota from mouse which was promoted... | reverse complement strand
CAAGGCTTTCACGCACTTTTTCTCATATTCAACTGTCAAACTCCCGGCTTTTCACTTTATTTTCATATCTTGTTACAAGGACATCACTTTTCATTACGATAACTTTAATTTTTTTTCAAGCCATCTTGCAATCTTAAAATACGGGTGTTATATTAATATTAACTATAGAAATTTTATGCCGATATATTAGATATATCGAGTACAAGGACATGGAGGTCCATATTTTTATTCAAAGGAGTGATGACAATGGGTATCAGTATTAATGTAGGTGGGAATCAGGATTATTCTTATTTGTTTCAGAGTTTATCATCCAGCAGCGGCGGAATGGGAAATTTGAATTTCCTTTCAGATTATGCCAGCATTAAGAACGGCAGCTACGGCAAGCTCATGAAGACTTATTACGGTACAGGGCTGGATGCAGGTAAAGTATCGTCTGGCAAGAAATACAGTTCAAATAATGTTCTTGATAAAATACTGGATGAGAAGAAAAATCCGAAGGTTTCCAAAGAAGCGCAAGAAGCAAATGCAAATTTGACAACGGGACTTTCCAGCTTGAAAACTTCTGTTTCAGCATTGCAGAACAGTAAAACGTACACTGATACGGAAAATGGACAGAATGCAGCAGATAAAGTAGTTTCTGCAATGAAAGCTTTTGTATCAGACTATAATAATGTTGTAAATGCAGCAAAAGGATCTACCTTGGTGAGAAAAACTGCATATGTTGAAAATATGATGAGCAGTACGGCTGCTAATGCAGGTAAGCTCTCGGAAGTTGGTGTTACAATCAATTCAGATGGAACACTGGAATTAGACGCGGCGAAGTTGAAGGAAGCAGGTACTTCCAAAGTACAGGAACTGTTTTCACCGGATAATATCATGAGTTATGGCTCCACAATTGCATCACGTGTTAAGTTTGCAGGAGGTTCAACCAGTACTAATGCAACAGGCAGTACAGAGACAAACAATACAACAAGTTCCGGTGCACTGTCCCTTAAGGCAGATGCGAAAAAGCTTGCATCTGATGAACTGTATGAAAAAGTAAAGGATAAAGATGGCAATGAGACAAATCAATATGATATTGATAAAATTTTTGCCACAGCAAAGAGCTTTGTAAACAATTACAACAAGACGTTTGATAATGCTGAATCCAGTTCAAATTCAGGTGTTGTAGCAAACTTGTCTTACATCAGGGAAAAGACAGCACGTAATGAGGATACACTTAAGCAGTTTGGAATTAGTGTGGATCAAAAAGGCAGGATGAAGATCGATGAGGACACATTTAAAAAGTCAGATATGTCTAAAGTACAGAAATTTTTCAAGGATTATGGTTCTTCTATTGCCACCAATGCATCGCTTGTAGATTATTATATGACTACTAAGGCGAATGCTGCTAGTGGTTATACGGCAGCCGGACAATATAATGTCCAAGGGAATTCTCTTTATGCTGACACCATATAGTAAAGTAGATAATATTAAAAAGATTTGAAGAGTAACATAAGTGCAGTAGGAAAGAAAATTTCCACTGCACTTATTTTTTGAGGCTATAAAAATAGAAAACAGTTATTGTTTGTTTTTAAGTAATTATGGTACAATTAATCATATAAAAATAAAATAAATTACTAAATACATCAGAGAAAGAAGGCAATAATTATTTATTCATCAATTTATGATAGTCAGGATATTAGAAATAATACATATTCGGTAATGAATTACATAAAGCAGTATTTTAATAAAGATTTTGTATGTCTGGACATAGGCTGTGGAAGCTGCAGAAAAATAATTCCTGTGTTAGATGTTGTAAAACAATATTTTGCAGTTGATATTAATTCTTATAGAATTGAGGATGCAAAAAAGTTATGTGAGAGATTTAATAACCTGATTTTAACTGTTTGCGATAATTATTTTCTTCCATATGATAAAGAAAATTTTGATGTAGTGACCAGTTTTATGACAAAATACAATGTTCCTGAAGTATGGCGTGTTCTTAAGCCCAATGGTCTTTTTATCATTGAGATTCCAAGTGCAGATGATAAGAGGGGGTTGAAAGAAAAATTTGGGAGAGATAAGCTGGGGTGGCGTGGACGCATGGTAAATGATTTGCGTTCTGGGCATGAGAGACGTATAAAAGCAGAAATAGCTCCTTTTTTTGAGATTCAGAGGGAAGAAGCAATACATTTTACAACATCCCTAAAAATGGAAAAACTTACAGAGCTTCTAAATATGACAAATGAAATACGTGATTTTGGCACGAAACAAGATATTATGACGCTTAAATTAATGCAGTCTTCGGACGGACTGATTTCTTTTGAAGAGGATAGGATTATTATAATTGCGCAAAAGAAATTGGATATAGAATGAAATATTAAGTAATGCAAAACTAAAATATGATGAGATAAAATATAAAATGAAAAATCCGTTTGAGAATATAATTAATTTATATGATTTTGCACGTCCAGGGTATCCAAAAGAGCTTTTTAAAGATATTATTGCATATAGTGGAATTGATTTGACATCAAAAATACTGGAAGTTGGAGCAGGAACAGGACAGGCGACTACTTTTTTTGCAGAGCATGAATTTATAATTACAGCTTTGGAAATAGGGAATCAACAAGTTTTATACTTAAAAGAAAAATATGATAGATATCCCAATGTAAACATTGAAAAAAGTAAATTTGAAGATTTTGAATCAAAAACAAAGTATGAATTGATAATTGCGGCTTCTTCTTTTCATTGGATTGATAAAAAGATACGCTATAAAAAAGCATACAGTCTAATGAATAACTATGGAACATTGGCGCAATTTTGGCATATGCATCCGGTTCAGCGATTTGAAGGAGAAGTTTTTAGAGAGATTAATAGAATTTACGATAAATATTTTAAGGAAAAAGATTTTTATGGAAATACAGAACTAAATAAGCTTATTGAAAAAAGAACAGATCAGCTTGAAGACAGCTATTTTAAGGATATTTTTTTTCATAAATATAAGTATGAGCATTTATATTCTGCTTATGAGTATGCAGCGCTTCTTGCAACATACTCATATGTACAGGCTTTAGGCACTCAAAGAAAAAATTTTTTATTAGAAATATATAAAAAAATAAAGGAATTTGGAGGGATAATTCGGGTTCCAACCGAGATCCATATGTTTTTAGCAAAAAGGAGTTGAATTCGGACAGGTGAAGATACAAAAGACAGGAGGATGAAGTTACGAATCTTAATATTACTAATATAATAACATTAATTGTTGCAATTTTAACCTTTGCGACCAGTATACTTACTTTGGTAAAATCTTGGCTGGAGATTAAGAAATTAAAAGAAAATTTAGGACATATTCAAATTGTAGCAAGCCCACGCGAAATGAAGGAGGCATTGGTTCAACCCCTGGAAGGATTATGGGAGGTTAATGGAAGATTTAGCAAATTCCAAAAAAGTGATCGTGAGCATTACTCATCTGGTTATGCTAATTTTTGGTGGGATGATTCTTTAAATCGTTATAAGGTTATGTATTCATATTCGGTTAAGCAGGTATATAAGGATTTTAATTGTATAACCGCCATTTGTTATGGGAATGCATTGGTAGAAGATTTAAAGGGTTATCAGAGGGTCGCTTTAAATATGAGGATAGAAAGCAGAACTTCCAATAAGACCTACCAGAACCCAGAAGTCAGACGTTTGAGATGAAAACAACTGATAGAATACAAATTCAAAAAGAATTAAGAGAGTTGAAGTTTTCTTTTCATACAGAATATACAGATGGACTGATTATTTTCAGACGTTAAGAATAGGATATATAATTATGAAAAATAAAATAATAATAATAAAAAAAGCCTTCAAAAGTGCGTTTCCACATACGATTCCCATTTTTGCAGGTTTTTTGTTTTTGGGAATGACATATGGAATTTACATGAATGTTTCGGGTTTTAGCTTTTGGTATCCCATGCTGATGAGCTTCACTATTTTTGCCGGATCGATGGAGTTCGTAACTGTTAACATGCTGCTTGGAGCATTTAATCCGCTTCAGGCGCTTGCCATGACCTTAATGATTAATGCAAGACATTTGTTTTATGGAATTTCTATGCTGGATAAATACCGGGGGGTGGGATGGAAAAGCTTTTACCTTATTTTTGGGATGTGCGATGAAAGCTTTTCTATTAATTATACAGCGGATATTTTAAAGGATATTGACCAGGGATGGTTCATGTTTTTTGTTACCTTGTTGAATCATTTTTACTGGTTTTTGGGAGCGACGCTAGGAGGGATTTTTGGTTCCTTTCTTCATTTTAATACGGAAGGGCTGGACTTTGTTATGACAGCCATGTTTGTGGTAATTTTTATGGAACAGTGGATGAAGGAAAAAAGGCATACAAGTGCAATGCTGGGGATTAGCCTTTCGTTACTTTGTCTGAGTATATTTGGAGCTGAGAATTTTATTATTCCGGCAATGCTGATGATTCTTGTGGTATTAATTTTGTTAAAAAACAGAATAGAGGAAAAGGAGGTTCTATAAGAATGACAATAATGCAGCAGATTATTACAGTGAGTATGGTAGTATTGGGTACAGCATTAACACGTTTTCTGCCTTTTTTAATTTTTCCGGCAAGAAAGCCGACGCCTAAGTATATTCAATATTTAGGAACGGTTCTGCCTTCAGCAGTGTTTGGATTACTGATTATATACTGCCTGAAAAATGTAAGTATCCTTTCCGGAACTCATGGTATACCAGAGTTTATAGCAACTTTTGTGGTTATTGTGCTTCACTTGTGGAAAAGACAAATGCTTATTTCAATTGCAGGTGGGACAATATGCTATATGTTGTTGGTACAAATGGTGTTTTAATGGAAAGGAGAGTAGAATGAAGGACTATAAAGAAATTTGTGATCTGGTAAATCATGTTTCTCAGATTGCGGTAAGATATTTTAATAAAAATCGAAGCATAGTATTTTCCTGCCCCAGGCTTAAGCGGGAAGAGGATTTTTTACAGACGGATATGCAGTTGGTACAAATGATTTTCCAGCATTGCGAGAGGGTGAAATATCCTATTTTGTTTGCAACTGATTTAAATGAATGTCTGGCAGCAGTACCGGATCTGGAGAAAGAGGAGGTAATAGGCGCGTATATTATCGGACCGGTATTAACGTCTGATGTAACAGAAGAAAGCATTATGAGGTATGCAAGGGAAAAAGACCTGCCTTTACAGTATACGTACGCACTGTTAAGAAAATATAAGTCAATTCCGGTGATGAGCCCGGATCGGTTTGGGGCTTTGCCCAAACTGCTATATTATTATGTTTATCAAAAGCCATTAGATACCTCTAATATGACTTTGGTCAGTGGAATTGTTGAAGTGTCCCGTAATATTATTGAGGCGGCAATATCAGAGGCGGCCTTTGATGCAGAAGAAACCCAGCGCTTTTCCAGAGGCGCTTTTTTATATAAAAATGATATTGAAGATCTGATTCGGAAAGGAAAGCCGGCGGAGTTAAAGGAATATATTGCCTTAACAGATCCATGCCGCATTCTTGCTTTCAGCAGAAAAAATCCATTGTGGCAGAGTAAATATCAATTTATTTATTATTTAAGCATTGCGGTAGGGGCTTCTATAGAAGGAGGCTTAAGCACGGAAAAAGTATATGCGCTTGGAGAGTGGTACTCGCAAAAGATGGAGGTTTTGACTGATTTAACGGATGTGGAATTTTTAAGGCTGCAGATGCTTTTGGATATGGCAAAGCGGGTACGTCATAACGGAGAGAGAAGTCGCTCCAAGGTGGTGCAGATGTGCTGTGAATATATAGCAGATCATATTTACGGGGATATTACAGTACCAAAGCTGGCGGAATATACAGGAGTGTCCTGCAATTATTTAAGTACGGTTTTCCGCAGGGAAAAAGGGGAAACTATGATCAATTATATTCAGCGCCACAAAATCATGGAGGCACAGAATTTAATAAAGCATACGCATCAGCCATTGCGGGAAATCAGCCAAAAGCTGGGATTTCATTCTCAGAGCTATTTTTGCACTATTTTTAAAAAAATATGTGGAATGACGCCAAATCAATGGATATTATCGCAAAAAGGGCATGAGAATAATTAAAAAAGATAAGAATTGAGAAAGAATTAGGCGGGGAGGGAAAGCTATACTTAATGTAAATAATCGGGAAACGAACCCGGGACATAAGGAGGTTAACATGAAAAAGATTATTTCAAGTATGCTGATTCTATGTACAAGCCTGTCGCTGCTTGCAGGCTGTGGAAAAAGGGAAACTCCTTCCGAAACAGAAGTACCGCCTGCTGCGGAAGATACGTCAGGCAGGGAGACGGAGGTAGAAATTAATGTGGAAACGGAAAGTGGAGAGATTCCCACTCTGGTAGTAGCCAACTGGAAAGGCTATGGTGCAGATGAAGAATTTGGAGCACCTCGTTTTGAAGAATTGTATAACTGTAAGGTTGAGTTTGTGTATTTTAATTCAGTGGAAGAGCTGTATACCATGTTGCAGACAGGTGGGATTGGAAATATTGATGTGGCTCTGCCAAGTACGGTTTATACCCAGACTTTCAGGGAAAGCGGTATGCTGGAACCTGTGGATACGTCTAAGGTTCCCTGCTATGGAGATCTGATGGAGGCTTACTTAAATCTGCCGGAAGCAACAGGAGAAGGTGGTGAAGTGTATGCACTGCCCTGGACATGGGGAACCACTTCCCTTGGCTATAATCCTGAAGCTGTGACGGAGGAAGTTACCACATGGGATATTCTTTATGGTGATGCACATAAAGGAAAGATTGCATTTTTTGACGATTATGTTACAGCGCTTATGACGTCTGCCATCCATACAGGGCAGAATCCTTCCGATCCGGATAACCTGGATCTGCAGGTAATTAAAGAAGATTTGCTTGCCCTTAAAGAAAATGTCTGTACTTATTGGGCAAGCTATGATGATTATTTAAATCCTTATACTTCCGGTGAGGTTGTGATCGGGAATATGTGGGCAGGAACTGCAACCCAGCTAAAAAATTCAGGAACTCCCTGTAATTATATTTATCCTGTGGAAGGAACTGTGGGATATGTGGATATGTGGTGTATCATTAAGGATACAGACTGCTATGATCTGGCATGTAAATGGCTTGACTTCATGTGCGGTGAGGAATTCCAGTATAATTTTGCCACAGTAGAAGGAAATGCGCATAATACTGTAAATAATAAGGTATATGAAAAACTTACAGATGAACAGAAAGCGGCAGTATGGGCGTTAGAAATCCCATCAAAAGTATATATGCAGCCTGTGCTGACTCCAGAGCAGCAAAATGACTGGCTGGAGGTTTGGAACGAGGTTAAGGCAAATTAGAAAAGTTTTGCAATTAACTTTGAGCCGTTCGATTTTTTCGAACGGCTCTATCAATAAAAGGATGAACTATATGAAAACTAAAACAAAGAAAAATACATTCAAAATAGGCAGTTTATGGGCAGGACCATCAGCATTAATGCTGCTATGTCTTTCATTAATACCCCTTGCTATGCTGCTGTTATTTAGCTTTATGGATGGAAATATCACAAATGGGGTATTTCCGGGTTGGACAATGGAAAATTTTCAGAAGATGTTTTCCAGTAATGTATTTTCCAGGCTTATGATCAAATCTTTAGGCATAGGAGCTTTGGTGACAGTAATTTGTATTTTAATCAGTTATCCTATGGCCTGGGGGATGGCCAAAGCAGCCAGGCCGCATAATCGCAGTATGTTAATGATGCTGATTATTCTGCCCTTTTTTACATCACAGCTTTTGCTGATCTATGCCATGATGATGATTTTACAGTCAGGAGGCATTTTGATGACATTGCTTGGAGCACTGGGAATTACTACAGATGGCACTTCCATTTTATATACACCAAAAGCAGTAGTATTGGTATACGAATATCTGCCATATATGGTGTTATGTCTTTATACTTCACTTGAAAGCATCGGAGATAACTTGGTGCAGGCATCCCGGGTGTTAGGTGCAGGTACTTTCAGAACTTTTATTAATGTTGTGTTTCCTATGAGCATTCCCGGTCTTTTATCAGGTATTTTGCTGGTTATGGTGCCAGTGACGGGAAGTTTTGCGGAATCTACGCTGGTGGGAGGACCTAAGGGCATGATGGTGGGATCGCTGATCAATTCACAATATAATACAGTATTAAATATGGGATATGGAGCATCGCTATCATGCGTATTTCTTATTATTCTAAGTATAATTATGGCAGTGGTGCGTATGCTGGTAAATCTGGCAGAAAAACGGATCGGGGGTGAAACAGAATGAATAAAGGGCTAAATTGTTTTTTAAAGATATGGATGTTTCTGGGATTTGCCTTTTTATATCTTCCGATTCTCGTGATTATTGTTATGTCCTTTAACGGTACCGCATATGGAATGTTTCCTTTTCAGTTTACAACGGAATGGTATTCCTATCTGTTCACAAAGAGCGAACTGCTTCCAGCAATGATGCTGTCTTTAAAGTTTTCTTTGGTAGTTGCATTTACCGCGGTAATTGTGGGAACTATGGCTGCTTTTGGTATGCAGTATATGTCGCCTGGACTTGGAAAAAAATTAAATATGGTTTTGCAGCTTCCGATTACAATTCCCTGGCTTGTGCAGGGGGTATCGCTGTTGCTTCTTTTAAATCTTTTGGGCATAGGAAGGTCTTATTTTGGAATGTTTTGTGGAAATATTATATGTGTGCTTCCCTATGTGGTGATGTTGGTGCTGGGACGTTTTGCTATGGCTGACCGGACGCCGGAGGCTGCGGCAAGGCTATTGGGGGCAGGAGCTTTAAGAGTGTTCTTTGATGTGACAATACCCATGATTGTGCCAGGAATTCTGGCAGGCGGAATGATGGCATTTATTGTATGCTTTAACAGTTTCTGTATCCAGTACTATTTGGCGCCTTTTGGAGTTAGAACGTTGCCAGTGGAAGTATTTACTTTAATTAAAACAGGATATAAGTCGGATTTAAATGCTTTGGCAACGTTGATGATTTTGATTTCCCTGGCGGCAATTATTCTCTTAAACCGTTTGGGATATTCCGGAAGCAGCCTTTTTTCAACCGGAACAAAGAAAGGAAATGACAAATTATGATTAAGCTTAAAGTGGAAGAAATTTATAAAACATTTGATGGAAAGGAAGTACTGAAAGGAATTTCCTTTCAGGCAAAGGAGGGTGAGTTTGTATCGCTCTTAGGCCCTTCCGGATGTGGAAAGTCTACTATGCTCAGAATTATCTGCGGTCTGGAAACACCGGATAAGGGAAATGTAATGGTTTCCGGACAGACGGTTACTTATCAGAAGCCGGAGAAGCGGAACATAGGCATGGTATTTCAAAATTATGCCTTGTTTCCTTCTATGAATGTGGAAAAAAATGTGGGTTATGGATTAAAAATGAAGCATGTGCCAAAGGATGAAATTGCCAAAAGAGTCAGTGGGGCATTAGAGCTGGTGCACCTGTCAGGATATGAAAAGAGGCCCATAAGTAAGCTTTCCGGAGGAGAGCAGCAGAGAGTGGCATTGGCAAGGGCTTTGGTGGTGAAGCCGGATATCCTGTTGCTGGATGAACCTTTGTCGGCTCTGGACCGGAAAATCCGTGGCGAGATGCAGGCAGAGATACGGAACATTCAGCAGAAGGTGGGAATTACCACAATTTTTGTCACCCATGATCAGGAGGAAGCTCTGACCATGTCAGACAAAATTATTTTAATGAATGGGGGCAAAATAGAACAGGCCGGGGAACCCTGGAATATTTATAACCGTCCGGCAAGTGTTTTCGCTTCTGATTTTCTGGGGAAAGCAAATTTGCTTAAGGGAATGCTAAGAACAATGCCGGATGGCCGAAAAGTGGTTTCCGGGCGGGGCTGGAGCTTTCCCACAAACACAAAGGAAGAAGACGGAGAAGTACAGGTGGCAGTGCGGAAATGGAGCGTTTTGTGCCTGGTGAAACGATTTATCTTACAATAAAGCCCGATAATGTGCTTTGCTATAAGGAGGATTGATTATGCAGCAGTTATCAAAAACAAAATACTGGAATACCTGGACTGCGGAAAGCCCTTCAACTTATGTATTTTTACCTGCAGACTTTCAGATTTCTCATGGCGCTTTCAGCACAAAAGAAAACAGCTATACATCATTTCCCTTTGAAAGAAATATCCGCCTGTTGGAGCATGACAGCCAGGGACGCTATGTACATTTGGAAATGACACATGCAGGCACAATACTGGAACTGGAATATTTTAAAATGGATGACTGGACGGTGGCCGGAAGACTGCGCTGCAAGGCGCATGGCGAGTGGGCCCTGCGGTTTTGGCCGGTAATTTCCTTCGGCTATGACAAAAAGTGTAATCCGGGGGCAGGCAGCTTTAATAATCCTGTTGTCAGACTTACAGGTGAGCGTACCGCAATGGGTGAAATACGAAGTTATTGCATGGGTATTGCAATAAAGGATGAGCCTGTCCGTTCCTGTATTACGGCAGACAAACACAGAGTGGGAGAGGACCTTATAAAAAACGGATATTATACTCCTACGGAAAATGATGAAAATGGAACCTGGTATACGGCGCTTTTTAATCTGGAGCAGAATCCGGAAATCTGCTTTGCAGTATCTGTATCAAATCAGCCGGAGGTTTCTGAAAATCAGGCACAGAAGGCGCTTAAAATTTTTGACTGTGAGAAGGAACAGGAGGCATGGAAGGAAAAGGTGTTGAATACTTCCATCCGGATAGAGGAAGGAAGATTTCCCCAGGCAGCAGAGGCACTTAGGGATATTATGGCATGGAATACTTTGTCAGATAAGATTACGGGAAGATGGTTTACTTGGATTACAAGGTACTGGAACAGAAAATTTGGCGGTTGGTATGTCTGGATGGATGATCCCTACTATCATGCATTTATGAATGCGGTAAGCGGAGACTGGCAGTCAGGACGGATGAGCATACAGGCAACCATAGATAATAATGTGCCGGAGGGAAATTTTGCCTGCCTGATGAGCGAGCTTACGGAGTGGGTTGACCGCTCCCAGCCTCCAATTGGTTCCTTTATGGTGTGGAAATATTATATGCTTACCGGAGATAAAGCGCTATTAGATAATATATATCCGTCTCTTAGAGACGCCAATTTCTGGTGGCATGAGAACAGGGATGGAAATGGAAACGGTGTGTATGAGTATGGAAGTTCGGCTGTGGGAAAAGGACATTTTGCCCATACCAAGCTTGCTGCTATGGACGAGTCTTCTATGGATAATTGCCCTATTTTTGACAAAGCCGAATTTTGTCCTGAGGCCCATACCATGAACATGGAGGATGTAGCCCTTAACAGCCTTCTGGTGGTAGATGGTGAGTGCCTTGAGCTTATGGCAAAGGAGCTGGGAGATGAGGACTCCATTCCCAGATTAAAAGAATTAACAGAAGGCTTAAGGAAAAAAGCAGACGCGGCTTTGTGGGATGAGAAGCGTAAAATTTATGCAAATAAATTGTGGAACGGTGAATTTGTAGATTTAAGCCCCACCAGCTTTTATCCTCTTTTAGCGGGAATGCCAGGAAAAGAAAGGGTAGAGGAATTAATAAAGCATATGTTTGATGAGGAAGAATTTTGGACTTATGTGCCGCTTCCCGCAATCTGTAAAAAAAGTCCTGCTTTTTCGGATAACGTATACTGGCGGGGGCGTGTCTGGCCGCCTTTGAATTATATGACTTACAGTGGGCTAAAGAGATATGGCCTTGATCAGGAGGCGCATAGACTTGCAGTGCGCTGCATGGAAATTTTCAGCTCCCGCTGGGAGGAGGAAAGAGCAAGCTTTGAAAATTACAATTCCCTTACCGGGCAGGGAAGTGATTCTGTGGACACTGACTTTTTCTTAGGCTGGGGAGGCTTGTTTCCGCTTATGTGGGTGGCAGAGCATGTGGATGTGGATCCTTGGAATGGATTTCATTTTGGTTCCGTAGCAGGAGAGGAAATCAGCATATGCAATATCCGTATGTCAAATGGAATATTTGCCATGAAAGTAAAAGAGGGAATTACTTTTTTGGAAAAGGATGGAAAAGTGATTTTCCAGTCGGATGCCAAAGGACGTTTTAGGCGTTTCAGAAGAGATGAGCATTTTCTTGCGGTAGATATAAGTGCACAGGATGCGGAGAGCTATGTAGATGTCTGCGAATCGAAAATTCTTCAGGCAAAATGTAATGAGGAAGAAGTGCTGCCAGAAGAAAACCGTATAAAAATTCCGGCACATTTGGAAGTACATATGGAAGTATGGTTTTAAAACTTGTAACAAAAGGCGGAGAGCGAAGAGTTCTTTGCTTCAGAACGTAGACAATCATTCTTTTATGGTGATTGTCTACGTTTTATTTAGTCTGTATATTCGAAATAACATTAAATTTAGGCATTTAATGAAAATAAGTGCTGAAATGTTATTATTATTTGTTAATTTATTAAAAAAACAAGTGGACAAAGATGGCATCCTATATGTAACAGTTGAGCCATTGGTGGATGTCTCAGCTTTGGTAAGTATTTCAGAAAGTTGCTTACAATTATGTCGCTTAAGCACTTGCTTTTTTACAGACGGTTTTCATAGGAGATACACTGATAAATGCAGGCTAACCGTTCTCTCCTAAAAAAAGGTAATTCTCTTCGCTTCCGAATCCGGTATCCGCAATGATCTTTATATATTTGAGTTTCAAGTATTCCTCAGCATCCTTGAGGAAAAATATTAGTGCCACTGCATCTAAATGCTGGAAGCCGATTGCTAGCCATGTAATGTATTCAAAATCAACTTCGTGTTAAAGGTTAAATGCCGGTTATAGCTGCTCGTTTCCCATATCAACAAACCATAAGATAAAAGCATAGTTGAAGGAGCAGAAAAAATGTGATATAGTGGCGAAAGTAAATAAAGTGATAATGGAGCAGTCATAAGGATAAAGAAGGAAATCACATGCAGATAATACAGATCCTTTGGGAGAGACGGGAATTTTTCTTAACCTGTTTATTAGAACATATCAGAATATCTTTAACAGCGGTGGTTTGTGCCGGGATACTGGGAATACTGGCAGGTATTTTTATCAGCAGGCACAAGAAGGCCGCTGGCATTATTTTAGGCATTATCAATGTGATCTATACGATTCCATCTATTTCTCTGTTAGGATTTTTGATTCCTTTTACCGGAATTGGAAATAAGACTGCAATTATTGCGCTGACGGTTTACGGGCTGCTTCCGATTGTAAGAAATACTTATACAGGGCTTACAAATGTGGATGCAAGTATTTTAGAGGTGGCAGAGGGACTTGGCAGTGATAAAAGGCAGATAATGCTAAAGATTAAATTTCCATTGGCGCTTCCCGTGATTATCAGTGGGTTTCGCAATATGACAGTAATGATTATTGCAATGGGCGGCATTGCTTCCTTTATAGGAGCAGGAGGACTTGGCGTGGCGATTTACAGAGGAATTACTACCTATAATATGACATTGACTGCTGCCGGCTCCCTGCTGATTGCACTTTTGGCGCTTTTTAGCGATTGGCTGCTTTCCCGTGCAGAAAAAAAAGTAAGCAGGAGGTATGGCATTGAATAAAATAATAGAAATATGCAATGTTTCGGCTGCTTATGGAGAAAGTGAAGTATTAAACCAAGTGTCATTAACCATAGAAAAAGGAGAATTTATAGTTATCATAGGCCCATCAGGCTGTGGGAAAACAACCCTTTTAAAAACAATAAACGGACTTGTGGTACCCACAAAGGGAGAGGTCCTGGTAAAAGGAGAACAGCTGAAAGAATGTAATTTGGTTTTTATGCGCAGGAACATTGGATATGCGGTGCAGGGGGCAAAACTGTTTCCCCACATGTCGGTGGAAGATAATATATGTTATGTTCCGGAACTTGAGAATAAAATGACGGGGGATGAAAAGAGCAGGCTGGTAAGAAGAATGCTGGAAATGGTGGAACTTCCTTTTGAACTGGCAGTCCGCTTTCCCAGACAGTTGTCCGGCGGACAAAAGCAGCGGGTGGGGATAGCAAGAGCCATGGCAGCAGATCCGGATATTCTGCTTATGGACGAGCCTTTTGGAGCAGTAGATGAGATTACAAGAAAAACCTTACAGGAAGGACTGGCAGGTTTGTGGCAGAAAACCGGAATTACAATTGTATTTATTACTCATGATATTGGGGAAGCTTTTCGATTGGGAAGCCGCATTATAATTATGAAGGATGGTGTAATATGGCAGGAGGGGACTAAAGATGAACTTTTAAGGTCGCCCAGGGATAAATTTGTGGAGCAGTTAATTAGCAGATGAAAATAGTACAAAATAATCTTGTGAGATACAAAAGGAGGAAAATTATGAAAAAAAGAATTGCATTTTTACTAGTGGTATGCATGGCGCTGATTTTATGCGCCTGCGGGAAAAAGGAACCTGTAAAGATTGCTTCCAAGCCTATGACGGAGCAGTATATTTTGACAGAAATCATAGCTCAGCTAATCGAGGCCGAAACCGATTATGAGGTTGAAATTACAAAAGGAGTGGGCGGCGGAACAACCAACATTCATCCGGCGCTTGTGAAAGGAGAGTTTGATCTGTATCCGGAATACACCAGAACGGCATGGCTTAATGTTCTAAAAAAGGAAGAGGATGATGAAAAGCTGTATCAACAGCTTTTGGCAGAGTATGATGCACTTGGTCTTACCTGGACTGGTTTGTATGGATTTTCAAATACCTATGGATTAGCAGTTAGGGGGGATACAGCGCAGCAGTATGGCCTTTCTACTTATTCAGATTTGGCGGCAGCATCAGGAGAGCTTATTTTTGGGGGAAATCCGGATTATATCGAATTGGAAACCGGATATAGCAGACTTTGCGAGGCATACCAGATGCAGTTTAAGGATACAAAGCAGATGGAAATTGCATTAAAGTATGAAGCACTGAAAAACAAGGAAGTAGATGTGATCAATGCATTTACCACAGATGCACAGCTTGCAGCCAATGATCTGGTACTGCTTACAGATGATAATGGTTTTTTTGAAACTTTTGATGCCGGAACAGTAGTCCGCAAGGAAGCCCTTGAAAAATACCCTGAGATTAAGGCTGTATTAGAAAAGCTGAATGGTCTTATTACCGAAGAGGAAATGCAGCGGATGAATTATGAGGTAGAGGTAAATGGAGAAGAAGATCAGGAAGTAGCAAGACAATTTTTGGAAGAGAAAGGATTGCTATAAACATTTTTTTGTATTAATATTTGATTTTTTGTAAATTAAAATTTTCTGTAAATTATTAAAAAAGTAAAAAGCTTATTGAAAACTATTATGGATTATATTATAATAAATTTCGAACGAACAGTAATTTTGTTGACGTTCAAATAAAAAATGCTCAAATTGAGCGAGAAATAGGGAGGAAAAAATGAAAAAGAAAATTGCTTTATTGTTGGTTGCCGCAATGACAGTTGCCAGCTTGGCAGCTTGCGGAAACAAGGAAACAGAAACACCAGCTACAGCAGAAGCACAAACAGAGGAAGCAGCGCCGGTTGAAGAAGAGGCAGCATCAACTGAAGAGGAAGCATCAACTGAAGAGGAAGCTCCGGCTGAGGCAGCAGTAGAAGGTACAGTATCCGTATTCTACTATACTTATGGTGATACTTACATCTCCAGCGTACGTTCCGCATTGGACAGTGCTTTTGATGCAGCAGGTGTTGCATATCAGGATTACGACAGTAACAATAGCCAGACAACCCAGACAGAGCAGATTGACACAGCAATTGCTCAGGGAACATCTCTTCTGGTAGTTAACCAGGTAGATACTGGTTCCGATGATACAACAAAGAACATCATCGAAAAAGCAACTGCAGCAGGTATTCCGGTTGTATTTTTCAACCGTTCCGTAAGCGAAGATGTAGTTACTGCTTATGACAAGGCTGTATTTGTAGGTACTGATTATGAAATGGCAGGTCATATGCAGGGTGAAATGATTGGCCAGTATCTGGTTGAGAATTATGATACTGTTGACTTAAATGGTGATGGCGTTATTTCTTACGTTATGTTCAAAGGTCAGGAAGGTAATGCAGAAGCTGATGCACGTACACAGTATGGTGTGGAAGATGCTGATAAGATTTTGAAGGAAGCTGGAAAAGAAGCTCTTTCCTTCTATGACAGCAACAACAGCGATAAGTACCTGGTAGACAAGGATGGAGCATGGTCTGCAGCAGCAGCTACAGAGTACCTGCAGACAGCTATGTCTCAGTATAGTGAAGCAAACAACAACATGATTGAGCTTGTTATCGCTAACAATGATGAAATGGCAATTGGTTCTGTTACAGCACTGCAGAATGCAGGTTATAACAAAGAAGATGGCAGCGCTACAGTAATTCCTGTATTTGGTGTAGATGCTACAGACGCTGCAAAAGATGCAATTAACAAAGGAACCATGATTGGTACAATTAAGCAGGATGCAGAAGGTATGGCTAATACAATTGCTCAGATCGCTCAGAACTTTATGAGTGGTGCAGACAAGTTTGCAGATGTAGATTCAGCAAACGTTGTAGGAACATGGCGTGTAAATATTCCTTATGCTACATACACAGGTGAATAAGGGACAGAATATACCGCCTGTAAA
>ERZ777305.2338-NODE-2338-length-16608-cov-8.969854_pt1 | contig 16608 bp, 15 predicted proteins | sample MGYA00374965_ERZ777305 | MGnify/ENA primary metagenome ERZ777305 (study PRJEB29328, sample SAMD00013331) | mouse gut metagenome | study: EMG produced TPA metagenomics assembly of the Metagenome analysis of fecal microbiota from mouse which was promoted... | reverse complement strand
AAAGATATGCTGGGTTGCGATGCGTGTCAAGGCGGAAAATAGAATGGTTACATAATTCTTTGTTTGGATAGAATCCGTATTTCTTATTGGGGAAAACCTAATTTCTATTTGGATAGAAGTAGAATCCTTATTTAGATGAGGTAATCTCCAAATCGCCTTTAAAACTCACTTCCATATTTACAATGCTATATATGGAAGTTTCCGGAATGGCTAATACAGCTTGATAATGAAAACCATTCCGGTTTACTTTCACAAACTTTGTATCTGACAGGATTGATTGTGCCAAGAAATCCACAGGAAGTACTTTGTCGAACATCTGTTTGGTTATATCGCTGGCAAACAGACTCCTTTTACCTTCGTATACACAGATGTGCATCACATTATCGTAGTACACATTATCCATACTAATCCCGTCCTCGGAATAAGTCGTCTTGATGACTTTCATCTTAGATGGATTAATATATACGTATGCACGATAGCGAGTGCCATTGTAGGTCACTACACTATCGCGTTTGGTTACTTCCGTATAAGTCGGAATCACTAGTTTCTGACGGACAAAATAAATAGAATCATTGAGATCTTCGGATTTATGCAGTTTTATTACATTATCCGTGATGGAATGAAACCAAAATATATGTTCTCCTTGCTTATCAATCTTGTAATAAGTGGTATCATTTCCATAAGTGTAAAGAATGTCCCGCATTATTTTAAATGCAATGGGAGTACTTTGTGTGTCTGCATAGTAGATGGTATCTCCTTCCACACGCATCAACGGGCTCTCCGTTTCATCGTCCAGCCAAATTCCTTGTAGTAGTTCTTTTGCACTAAGATCCTCTTTCTCCTGTTGAAGAGAATGAGGACTCTTATTACCGCCACATGCCGCGAAAAGGATTGCCATTAACGATACAGCCACATTTTTCATCATCCATCTTAGTTTTGTATAAAGATACTCCTATTTTTTTTATTTACCAATACAATGGTAAACAAATCCGAGCTCTTCCATCTCTTTTTTATCATATATATTACGTCCGTCCAACACTATTTGTTGAGACATCGTCTTCTTGATAACGGCCCATGAAGGCAGACGGAATTCTTTCCATTCGGTAACCAGCATCAATACATCAGCATCCAACACTGCATCGTACATGTCACAAGCATAATAGATTGTATCTCCAATTCTACGTTTGCACTCTTGTACGGCAGCCGGATCGTATGCACGCACCTTGCAACCAGCTTCCAGCAATTTATTGATCAGGACTAATGCCGGAGCCTCACGCATGTCATCCGTTTCCGGTTTAAATGCCAGTCCCCACAAAGCAACAGTCTTACCTTGCAAATCGCCATTAAACTGTTTCTTTAACTTCTCAAACAAGACGCTTTTCTGTTGTTCGTTTACTTCTTCCACAGCACTAAGTACCCGCATACTATAACCGTTTTGTTCCGCAGTCTTAATCAATGCTTTCACGTCTTTAGGAAAGCAGGAACCACCATATCCGATGCCCGGATACAAGAATTTACGTCCGATACGAGTGTCCGAACCTATTCCGCTACGTACCATGTTCACATCCGCACCAACGATTTCGCATAAGTTCGCGATATCATTCATAAAACTGATACGAGTTGCCAACATCGAGTTTGCTGCATATTTAGTCATTTCCGCAGATGGAATATCCATGAAAATCACACGGAAATTATTCAATAAGAATGGCTTGTATAGTTTAGACATCAATTTCTCCGCACGTGCCGACTCCACTCCCACTACCACACGGTCCGGACTCATAAAATCACTAATCGCATTTCCTTCTTTCAGGAATTCCGGATTAGAAGCCACGTCAAAATCAACTTTCATGCCTCTCTTATCCAATTCTTCCTGAATAACCGCGCGAACCTTACTGGCAGTACCCACCGGAACGGTACTTTTGGTAACTACCAATTTATACTGTTTCATATTGCGACCAATGGTGCGAGCCACCTCCAACACGTATTTCAAATCAGCGCTACCGTCTTCATCCGGAGGGGTACCAACCGCACTGAATATAACTTCCACGTCGTCCAGACAACTTTCTAATGAGGTTGTAAACTTCAATCGCTTTGCTTTCATATTACGGAGCACCATCTCTTCCAATCCATTCTCATAAATCGGAATATTCCCCTTTTGCAAAGATTCGATTTTCTCTTTATTCGTGTCTACACACGTTACATTCACGCCAATTTCGGCAAAGCATGTACCTGAAACCAGACCCACATACCCTGTTCCCACGATTGCTATTTTCATACTTGAGCTATTGTTTATTTAGAAATTCATTCAAAATAAACAGCGTCTTTAAAGGCAGTCCCCTCTCTGTCTTTCGCCGATAATACCATTTGCGAATCTGCCAACGGCCAATCTATCCCCAATGTTTCATCATTATACAAAATAGACGCTTCTGCCTGCGGAGCATACTTGTTATCTACCTTATACGTAAATACAGCTTCTTCGCTCAAAACTGCAAAACCATGAGCAAAACCACGGGGAATAAAAAATTGTCTCTTGTTTTCCTCACTAAGCAATACGCAAACGTGCTTTCCAAACGTAGGCGATGATTTACGCAAATCAACGGCAACGTCCAGTACCTTCCCTTTGAGAACACGAACCAGTTTCGCCTGACTGTATTCTCCTTTCTGATAGTGCAATCCGCGTAACACACCAAAAGATGATTTCGACTCGTTGTCCTGTATAAAATCTACAGGACCGATATTGGCATCAAACTCTTCTTTCTTATAGGCTTCCATAAAATAGCCCCGTTCATCGGAGAAAACTTTAGGCTCTATCAGCCATACTCCGTCTATTTCCGTCTGTATATAGTTCATTATTGATAGTGATAAATAAAACGATGCAAAAGTAGTGAATTTTTCGAAGTTTTCTGGGATATATTCAATTTATCTCGTAATTTTGCAGACATGATTGAATTGGCACAACATATAGAGACTTTACTACTGGAAAATGATTGCGTCATTGTTCCGGGCTTTGGCGGTTTTGTAGCGCATTACTCGCCTGCAACCCGCATTAAGGAAGAAAATATATTCTTACCTCCTACCCGCACAATCGGCTTTAATCCTCAATTAAAACTGAATGACGGCGTATTGGTGCAATCTTATATGTCAGCGTATGACACGAGTTTTGCTGACGCCAGCCGCATAGTAGAAAAGGAAGTAAACGAATTCATCGGTCTCCTTCATGAAGAAGGAAAAGCACATTTGGATAATATAGGCGAGATTCATTATAATGTTTACGGTAACTATGAGTTTATACCTTATGACTCTAAGATAACGACTCCTTCATTATACGGTCTTGATTTCTTTGAAATGCAGGAACTTTCCGTTCTGCAACAGAAAGAAAAAGTATGGGTACCGACTCATCTGGAAAAGGAAAAGAAGACTTTTGAAATTAGTATCAATCGTGCATATCTTCGCAATGCTGCAGCAATGATTGCTGCTATCGTTTTATTCTTTGCCTTTTCAACTCCGGTAGAGAATACCGATGTTCAAAAGAACAATTATGCACAATTATTACCCAGTGAGCTTTTTGAGCAAATAGAAAAGCAATCGGTTGCAGTAACTCCTGTGTATGTTAAGAGCGAGGCAATGCAACAAGCCAAGAAGCTTTCTGCTTCTTCAACAAAGGCTTCATCCACTAAAAAGCATACAGCAGATAAGGTCAAGACTTCCAAACCAATCGCAGTTAAAGAAGTGAAAGTGGCCAAACAGGGAACGTCAGCGACTACTGCCGCTACTGCCCCTGCGGTTAAATCTCAAAAAAGCGTTAACCATCCTTTTCATATCATTGTGGCAGGAGGAATCAGCCTGAAAGATGCAGAAGCCATAGCAACCCAATTAAAATCAAAAGGGTTTGCTAATGCAAAAGCGCTGAACATAGATGGAAAAGTACGTGTCAGCATCAGTTCATTCGACAACCGTAATGAAGCGACTAAGCAATTACTTGAGCTAAGAAAAAACGAAACTTATAAGAATGCCTGGTTACTGGCTAAATAAAAATCCCTTTTTAAAAGCATGAAACGAGTTCTTTGCCCTAAATGTGAGAATTACCTTTTTTTTGATGAAACCAAGTATAGCGAAGGCCAATCACTGGTATTTGAATGTGAGCATTGTGGCAAGCAATTCAGCATCCGGCTTGGAAAAAGCAAAGTAAAGGCTCTTAGAAAGGAAGAAAAACTGGAAGAAGAAGCTGAATCCCATAAAGAAGAATTCGGATATATCACTGTTATCGAAAATGTATTCGGTTATAAACAGATATTGCCCTTACAAGAAGGTGACAATGTCATAGGTCGTCGTTGCGTGGGAACTTCTATCAATACGCCCATTGAAAGCGGTGATATGAGTATGGACCGCCGCCATTGCATCATCAATATCAAACGTAATAAGCAAGGAAAACTTGTTTATACATTGAGGGACGCTCCGAGCCTGACAGGTACTTTCCTCATGAATGAGATCCTAGGGGATAAAGACCGTGTACGCATTGAGGATGGTGCTATTGTGACTATTGGGGCTACAACGTTTATTTTGCACGTTGCTGAATAAATTCTCCTTTTTATTTAAAAACATCTAATACACTTGCTAATAATTTATCCATATGGCGGCTTAGCTTTCTTAGACGAATGTTACGAAGCGGAACATTTGTTATCAATAGAAGATGCTATTAACAATATAGCCATTATCTGCAAAAACAATGGAGGACACAATTCATTGTAACAAATAGATATAGCCCTGACAATAATATTATTCATAATTACGAATAGTTATAGGACCTATAGCGGATGATGGCGTTGCCTTACAAATCGGACTTTTCAAAGATGGATACATTAACTTAACCACATTGGCAGAAACATTAAAATATAGGAAACTGAATAATCAATATTATTTTGGAACGCCTAAAGCTATCAAATTACTGAGAAGATTGTGAACACCAAGGAATATTTAGTACAAAGTATCGTCAGTCAAATGACAATCTATCTGATGAATGATTTTCATTGGGATATGCAAACTGCTTTAAAAGCTATATATCATTCGGAACTTTTCCAAAAATTAGATGATTCTGAAATAGAGCTATATACACAAAGTCCCAAATACGTTTATTTGTTTCTCAAAAAGGAGTTAACTACTGGGAAATATATTTTATACACACTCAAGTAGTCATAAAATAATAAGGATAGGTATCAGGATTATTATTGATGTTCCTATCCTTATTTGTTTTATGTTCATACTATATCCGGATGTTCGAGCAATACCATTACCATTTGTGGATTTCTTGCAGAAAAAATATCCAGTAAAAAATACAGCAGGAAATAAAAGTCCAAAAATCATTTTACATAGTTATGCTTATTTATTTCTGTTGACTACTTTTTAATTAAAGTCGATAAATACCAAACCATAATGACTTGTTTCTATTGTACAAGTTCTTATTATTTCAAGAATTGAATATATCTTTTTGCTATATAACTTGAGCAGGAAGGAAATATATTATTAGCAAAAAGAATATCTGTTATATTATATTCTTCGACATAGGTCTTTATATCCTTAGTAAAATAGCGATAATCAATTACATGAATTTCTTCAAAAGAAAAAAACAAATAACCAGGAATTGCATTGCCAAAACTATCTTTCAATATTATCAATCGTCGATTGTTCTGAGTAGAGGTTTTGACTTGAGTTATTTTTGAATCACCACCCATGAAAGTACAATAAGCCCCACTGCTTCCATCAGGAAATTTCACAAAGAAATTCCCCTTTACAGGGGGGCTTTCATCTACGACTTGATATTTCTCATCTATCACATAATTAATATAAGTAGTAGTGTATTCCACATTACGAGGAAGGTGATAAATAAAAGTTTCTGGTGCTTTTTTCACTGCAATATCTCGAGAATATCCATACATACTCCCAACATAACCTTGAACCATCTGTTCATCATACTCTGACAGCTTATTAAAAGGAACATTTGCTATTTCTGCAAATTTAGAGGCTGCGTAATAAGCTCCCAAAGGTGCCCAATGATGATCAGTACGTAAATAAATATTTTCATTTACATGTTGACTTAAAATAGTATAAACATCAACAGGTTTTACCAATTCATGTAGATTTTCATAAATATTATTGATAGTTGGCAATTCTTTTTTTGTGCATTTTTCTACTTTATCAGGACAATAAAATTCAATTGCAGTCGGGATGACCATACAATATATATTCACTGCATCTCCAAAAGTTTCTTTGTATTTATTTACAGCTGCTGCATACTTTATACCACTATTTGACTTGCCGCCATAAACCATAAGTGCTCTGACATTATCTCCATTTCCGACAATAATAATACCGGCATTGGTAATTTTGGCATTTTCATTGGCTGTTACTTGATTGTGATATTCTTCCACTGCGCAATTATTTTTTGTCTTGACACCTGCTGAATCTATTATCGGTTGCAGCAATACATCGCATGCGTTCTTATGCTCCGTTACAGGAGCATGAAATGTTACATTTTCCTCTAAAATGTCCAATTTCTGATAATTCTTTATATACATACTTTGTGACATGAACACATCACGAAAGGGTTCACTATCATTAAACCAAAACGAAACATCCTTAGTAAAAGTGCCATTCAAAAGCCTTTCCATTGAAAAGACAGGGAATTTGCAAAGTTCACGTTTCTCAAGATTCGAGAAAGTACTTCTTGGAAATAGTGTAAACACTAAAGTATACACTAAAAACGCCATTAATACAACAATAATATATAGTTTATTCTGTATCATAATATATAAGACTTATTTTCCTAGTATCTGATAATACGCTTTCCACGTAGAAGCTAGGCAAGCATGTGTTAAATTATTAGCAAATAAAACATCGGTTATGGAATTATTATGCACATACTCCACTACTTTCTTTCGAAAATACCGGAAATCAATCACATGTATCTCTTGAAAAGAATAAAACAAATAAGAAGGCAAAGCGTTTCCAAAGCTATCTTTTAAAATTAGGAGTTTGCGACCATTCTTCGTAGAAGTTTGAATTTTAACGGTTTTCGGATCACCTCCCATGAAAGTACAGTATGCTCCACGACTACCATCGGCACATTGCAGAAAGAAAGGTCCATCGACGGGTTTTCGCTCTCCAACTACACGACGATATTTATTTAATATGTAATTAATATAAGTTGTCTGAAATTCTACACCCTGAGGCACATAATACACAAAATCTTCCGGAGCATTTTTAACTGCCACATCCTTTGAGTAATGCCACATACTCCCCACGAATATTTTAACGACTTTTCTTTCATAGTTTGACAAGTCTTTAAATGGGACTTTAGCAATTTCTGCAAATTCAGCAGCAGTATAATAAGCTCCTAAAGGCGCCCAATGATGATCGGTACGCAAATATATATTTTCTCCAATATGCTTGCTAAGAGTCATGTATACATCTACTTTTTTAATTGTTCCCAACAGGTTCTCATAAATACAATTGATAATCGGCAGTTGTTCATTCGTCCACTTTTTGGCTGTGTCAGGACTGTAAAACTCTGCTGCAATGGGGATGGCCATACAATATACATTTACGCTGTCTCCTAATGCAATTTTGTATGTGTTTACTACATTGGCATAATTTTTTCCACTTTCGCAACTTCCATTAAAAGCGTTAAGAGCTCTTGTTGTTGCACCATTTCCCACTATAATAATCCCTGCTCTCGGCCTTCTTGCCGGAAGATTATTAATGTTATATTTGTATTTGTTATCGATTATTAAACTATCAGTTTCCTTATCCAATTCCAAAGACGGAATCTGTAAAGGTATAGTATCTTGTGCTGTAGTAATAGACACATATAAACTACTAGTTGCAAGTAAAAAGAAAGTAAAAAATCTTTTTCCCATAATATTCTTTGTTTTAAAATCTTGTGTAAATAAAAGCATTGTTTGTCGCCCCTACCAATAAAGCCGTACAAACAACAAGTGCCACTAAAGAAAAAATAAGATGCCCCACAATATAAACATTCTGACTAATATTGCTATTCGGTTTTATCCATTTATCTATCCATTCTGATACAATTTGGCGCATCGGCAAACAAAACAGCAAAGCTATAATCCAAATCCAAAAATTATTCAACAAAGTATTTTGAATCATAAAATCCATTACTGTATTCACATTATTTCCAATTATAGAGCTAAAGAATAAATGCATTGAATGAAAATCTTCAAAATAAAAAATCCCCCAACCAATAATAACCAACAACATACTATAACTATGCAGCAATACAGACGGCAACTTGTGCTGAATCCGCAAAACCGTATACTTTTCAATCATGATAATTAATCCGAAATATAATCCCCATATTATAAAATTCCAACTTGCACCATGCCACATTCCCGTCAAAAACCAAACCGTGAGGATGTTGAAAGACTGGCGCTTGCGATTACCTCCCATAGGAATATAAACATAATCTCGAAAGAAGCTACCTAATGACATATGCCAACGACGCCAAAAATCCGTAACAGAATTACAACAATAGGGATGATTAAAATTTTCATTGAAATGAAATCCAAGACAACGCCCCATTCCTATTGCCATATCCGAATACCCGGAGAAATCGAAATAGATTTGCAACGTAAAAGCTATAAGTCCTATCCATGCCCCTGAAACCGATAAAGAATGAAGACCATCAACTAGAAACTGGTCTGAAATTTCGGACAATTGGTTGGCTAAAAACACTTTCTTTCCTAATCCTATAAAAAATCGATATACCCCTTCTGCACAACCATCAACAGTGACCCTACGATTGTGTATTTCAGTAGCCACAGTTCCATATCGCACAATTGGTCCGGCGATTAATTGTGGAAACATGGAAATATACAACAGTAAATTCATAAAATTTTGTTGTACAGGAGAATCCTTCCGATAAACATCAATTAGATAAGATATAGACTGAAAAACATAAAAACTGATTCCGATGGGAAGTGAAATGCTAGGTACTGAAACGCTTATTCCCAAATCTGTTAATATTTGGAATAAAAAGCCCAAATATTTAAAAGTAGCAAGGATTACTATATTCCCCACCAATCCTATTACCAAAAATAACTTTCTTTTATTACTATGTTTACCAATACATATTCCCACAACATAATTAATAAGCACACATATCAACATTAAAAAGACATAAACGGGTTCTCCCCATGCATAAAAAATCAGAGAAAAGACAACTAACACAAGATTCTTAACCGTATTTCTTTTCTTGCTATCAATTGAATAATATTTCTTGTCAGCCAAGGAGCCCAACAAATAGCAGACTATAAAAATCGGAATGAAAACAAAAAGAAAAAATAAATCGGAGAATACCATCATTCATTAATTTTATATTGCATTTATAATATTACTTTACACGATTGGCGATATAATAACCAATCCATTTAGTGCCTTTCTAACTTGTATGTGTGCCATCAGTATCTTGCCCTCGATAGTATTTACATTATCGGCTTGTTTGCTATTGGGTGCTCTCCATCCTTAAAACTTCTTTCACCACAACAATAGCTCACAATCTTCAAAATAGAAATCAGTTTGACTTCCATAAACAAGTTTTGCACGCATAACCACCTTAGCAGGATATGTTAATTCCATAAACTTCTCATCATCTGTATAGGCCGCAATATTATAATTAACAGAAAAAAATTGAGCATATTCACTACGCATCTTATATTTATATTTAGAATTAAATATGTCAGGTTTTACCAGTTGGTCTAAAGTACATTCAACTGTAACGATTTTATTCTTATATTTTTTATTTGCCGCAATCTGATTATTATATGCTTTAGCTATCTCATAAATAGGAACCGCTTCTTTTTGTACCTGATTAACATATTCACGTATTTGACAATATTTTATAGTGTCATTAATGGCTTTTAAAACATTCGTAGCCTTTCTTTTCGTTGCGAACTCAGAGAGATTGTATACCATCCTCTTGTTATATATATCATTTTTATAATAAAGACATTCATCTTTATTGATTACATTTCCTGATTTGTCTACCATAAAATTCCATTCAAAGTATCCTGCTATTGCTGCTTCTGCATTAGAGCGATATGGAAATATTTCATCCCCTTCAAATACAGGTAATATAGCATCCGCTAAGCTACCTGCACTTGACTTAACTCTATCTTTTCTACTGCCATCTTCATTCATTATTGGACTTATCTGTGATTCGAAAAAAGTATTAGGATTGGATAAATAGTAAACATATTGGGATTTTGAAGTAAAATTATCACCTCCTCTATCTTCAAACACTTCAGAATAAGTAAAAGTTAACACTTCATCATTCACTAACTTAATATTACTTTCTGTATAAGGATAAACATAACCAACCGTATTTTTAGTCGATTCATTTCTGCCAAAAAAGCCTTTTCCTAATTCCATCTCTCTAAAAGACTCCTCTACCTTCACATGGGGAGTACCATTATCATCAAACATCATCCAATATGATTTTCTCTCCATCTTTTTATTAGCCGAAAGTATTTCATGTGCAGGTTCATCTAAATTATCTATCCAAAAAGCATCTCCCTCTTTGTAAATAACAAAGTGTTTAACTTGTGAAACGGCTATGACAGGTTTACTTTCCTTTTGACATTTTGCTACAAGTTTACCCAATTCTTTAGGATAATTTTTCGTACAAGATACAGCTAATAATGCACAAATACCCAAAATCAATATATTTTTCATTGTTATTCTTTTTTATTAATTTTCCAATATTTTCTTTTTCTGTTCTTCAAATTCTTCATTAGTAAGAACACCTTGATCAAGTAATGATTTTAACTTAATCAAACGGTCTTCTAGAGTTCCTGCTTAACTGGTGGAACATTAGAGTCAGATAACTTATTTGCAACATAAGTCACAATTATCCCAATAATAGCTCCGGAGCTAAAGATAAAAATAGGGGGTACTGAGCATCTGACAAACTTTTTAGGAAACTTCCGAATATCATACACATTAATATAAATGCTCCTGCACATCCTAGAAGTCCTCCAATAAACACTTTTTCTCCCATTGATTTTGATGTTTTACTTTCCATAACTATTAATTTTATATTTGTAATAATAAATTTCAGTGATTACTTATATAATATTTATTTAATGCATGATGATATAAAAGATGATTTATGAATAAAGCAAACAATGTAATCCAAAATACAAATTCAAACATACTGGTAAACATTGAGCTAAACCCTCCTACACCAAGAAAACCTGCAGTAATATCTGTTAATTGCAATATAGTACTATTGCTCATTACCTCTTTTTGTAAATCTACTGCATACTGAAAACAGAAGTAGCAGCCAATAGACGTGACTATAGCTATTGCTTCAATTACCCATCGGTTAATTCTTCTATTAACTAATCCAATGCCCTCAATTGAAGCAAGAACAATGAGAATTATCATAAAAATCAAACCGTAAGTTTTACCCATTTGCACCCTATCATGGATAACAGCAATGTCTGGATTTAGATTCGCTCCAGTCAATTCTTCTACAATCCCCCCTATTACTTCGTGCTCCTGAAAGAAGGAACGTACAGTTTGATCTTCCGGCATAAGTTCTGGAGTTATGGAACAAATATAACCATAAATTATACACGCATACATTATATGTAACTGCGGTATAACCAAAAGCCTTTCTACTATTTTTTTTTCAAAAGATGCATTTTCAATCTCTTGAATACGATTCCTAACAACATAAAAGAAACATAACCCTACTATGCCACCTATTATAATTGCGATAAATATACTTCCCATAAAAATATGTGTTTATTCTATAATTATCCTACATAACTAATTTACAGTCGGACATAAACTGCTTCACTTCTTCATCATCAACAACCTTCTTTGTTAAAGCATCATCGTTTGTATAAGCATACATCCAATTCCAATCGCCAGTTATACAATTTCAAGTGATTAAAAAAAACGGATCAGTCTGAAAAAACTTCTTCTTCAAAAGCGTAAATACATTTCCCATAACATCATTATAAAATGATGCCTATAAGTCTCCAAATTCAGCAATGATTATTAATCTATAGATAGTAAGATACAAGAAAGGCGTGAGACTTGTCTGCCAGTTCATCGAAACTGAGGCATCGCCAAACGCCTGATCAAGAATGAACGAGAAGAAACAATACTCTCACGCCATTTTGACATATGGATACAGCATAGGCTGTACGAATATATACAAAACAGAATGAGCGTCATATTGCCTCCGTCCTCTTGATTAAAATTTGGCGAATTTCAGTTTCGGGACAAAGCAAAAACGCTTTCTTATGTCTGCTAAAGCACCAATAGTGTCTTAACAATTGCAAAGATAGGTTTTTTCTTCAATATGGCGCTCTAATGAGAGTATTATTTCTTCTTAAAGTGCTTTTTCTTAAAAAACGGATAGCATATATTATAAAACGGATTTCATCATAATAAGTAAAATCAATTTCACCGTCACAACTCCAATAGCAGTTCGTTAAACAGCAAAAAAGAAAGTGTGGAGTTATTAGTCTATCCGTCAGGAGGTTCTGGTAAACCTAAGCACAAATAAACAATACCCCACACTCATAAAGCATATGTAACACAAATTATACATAGCAATACAAGTGATGAGTGTTATTGCTTCCTTGTGCTTTTTGAAATTTACCAGATTCCCTGACAAGGATAAAAGCTAAACACTTTCATCAATCAATATAATGTTGAGCAACTTACGCTGCTACAACGTTGCAAAGATAAAAATTATTTTTCACAAATAACATTTTTTGAAAAGGTTGATACAGGAAAAAATCAAAAGCCCTCCTACTTTTTCTATGAAATAGGTGACAAAAAGAAAGGAAAACAAAATATAAATCCAGTAGAAGTCCCGTTTTTCCGTATGCAATTCTTACTAAAACTCTGCACCTAATAGTAAATCCACCATTGGGCAACGGTGAAATCGTCGTTGGGCAATCATGAATTTACCGTTGCCCAACGGCTATTTAAACCATACCTACCCGAAATGTCAAAAAAATAGGGAAAGTTCCCGAAAGAACTTTCCCTATCAAAAGCATTTTTTAGTAAAAACTAAGCCGCCGGATCTGGAGCTTCTCCTGAATCTCCTCCAGAAGAGCCACCTCCTTCGTCAGGTTCTCCACCGTTATCCCCGTTAGAATTGGCTACATTATCTCCAAACAGTTCTATGTTGGCTGATCCAAGCATTGCCTTGAATGCACTTCCCGGAGTAAAGACTATCTTCCTCCTAATAATGGTATTAGCACCTACATCTTCTGCTTTGTCCTGACTTTCTGCATTAATAGCCGGACGAAATGAACCGAACTCTCCCAACTTTACAGAAAATCCTTCCTCAATAAAAGAGACCATGGTATCCTGCACCCCTTTCAGTACCACATCCACCATTGCTCGATGAATGCCTGTTCGCTGATTTACCTCATCACACAACTTGTTATAGTTGATACTCCCAACTAGAACGTTTGCTGCAACATACTTTTCTACCTTATTTTCCTTATCGAAACATAAAGTGATTTTTTTCTTTTTATATCTGATAGCCATATATGCTTAAGATTAAAAAGTTATACAATATTAGGAAGTCACTCTATTGACTTCTCAACAAAGGTATAAACACATTATGAGATTTACAAGCAAGATATCCATGATGCAAAAGACATTGTTTCATTGTATTTTACAAATAACTTTCTTATATACAAAAAGTTACATTTATCATATTAGGTTCGTTTTACTCACTATAATTCAAGCACTTACACAAGCAATAAAAAAGTGAAAAATATTTAACACAAAAAGATAAAATAGAACATTAAGGGTTTGAGCCTTTTCAAACCGCAAAAAACGAAAAAAAAGAAGGTTATGGAAATAAAAAATATGAAGAATGCGAATTTAATCTTTAACTATTAATAACTTTCCGCCTCTTAATTATCTAACAATCAAGGGCATTTTGATAGTTGTTTTCTCTATCAAAATGCCCTCTACTTATTAACCTTATGGTTATAATATTATATCTTACAGAATACCTTTAACGGTCTCAAGCATTCCTTTTTCCTGGATAGAATCCAAGTTTGCTTTTACAGCTTCTGTCAATCCTGGAATCTTATTCAAATCTTCTCCCCAGATAAAGTCAGCAGCCAGAACACCTTCGGCTACTTTCTTTGTGCAACCTGTTGCCCAAAGTTCTTTCAGCAGGTTCATGATTTCAGGAGCATCATTCGGTACAATTTCAGCACCATCAGCACGTACACCACCTTTATAATAAGTAATGATAGCAGCCAAACCAAGCACCAGACCTTTAGGAAGCTCGCCTTTACGTTCGAGATAAGTCTTCAATCCCGGTAAATCACGAGTTTCATATTTTGGGAAAGAATTCAGCATAATGCTTGTCACTGCATGATCTACGAATGGATTGTTGAAACGTTCCAATACGTCGTTGGCGAATTTCTCCAACTCATCTTTCGGTAAATTCAATGTTTCCATCAATTCATCGAACATTACCTTGTGGATATATTTACCAATAACCTCATGTTCACAAGCTTCACGCACAATATTCACACCAGAAAGATAAGCAACCGGAGAAAGAACTGTGTGCGGGCCATTCAACAGAGTTACCTTACGTTCGTGGTAAGGAGCTTCCGAAGGAACAAACAATACATTCAAACCTGCTTTATCAGCCGGGAATTCTTTTGCTATTTCCTGCGGGGCTTCAATCACCCACAAATGGAAGATTTCAGCCTGAACAACCAAGTTATCATCATATTGCAGTTTTTCTTTGATAGCAGCAATATCTTTGCGTGGGAATCCCGGAACGATACGGTCTACCAATGTCGCATATACGCCACAAGCTTCTTCAAACCATGTTTTAAACTCATTACCCAAGTTCCATAATTCAATATATTGATAAATGGTTTCTTTCAATTTATGTCCATTCAAGAAAATAAGTTCGCAAGGGAAAATAATCAAACCTTTTGTCTTATCACCATTGAATGTTTTGAAACGATGATACAGCAATTGAGTCAGCTTACCCGGATAAGATGAAGCAGGAGCATCTTCAAGTTTGCAAGACGGATCAAAAGCGATACCAGCCTCTGTAGTGTTTGAAATAACAAAACGCATTTCAGGTTGCTCTGCCAATTTCATAAACTCGTCATTTTGAGAATATGGGTTCAGAGCACGACTGATTACATCAATCATTGTCAAGCTGTTAACTACTTCGCCTTTATCCAATCCTTGAAGGTTAACATGATAAAGATCGTCTTGTGCATTCAGCATATCGACCATACCTTTATCAATGGGTTGAACCACTACTACGCTGCTGTTGAAGTCGGTTTTCTGGTTCATGTTGTAAATAATCCAATCAACAAATGCACGCAAGAAGTTACCTTCGCCAAATTGGATAATACGCTCCGGACGTTGTGTTTTAGGAGCAGTTTCTTTGTTTAATGCTTTCATGTTAGTTGTAATTTATAAAGTTGATGTTATACAAATTCAAAATAAAAATCAATATTCTCCTTAATCAGGATGTCGATAGGCATATACTTTACAGGTTCAACAGACTTCTTAAACACAACATGGTCACACAGAGCCTTCACCCCGCAATACCCTTGCAATCCCGGACGTTGCCCGATTAAATAATGCACATCACCTGATTTTAATAGTTCCACATTTGCTTTCAGAAGGTCATATCCTATCAGCCCTTTCATACTACGTCCCGCATGACGGAGATACTCTCCCAACTGATACACCCTGGAATTAAATACAACTCCCAGCGCAACCTTCGGATGTGCCCGGAAAAACTCATCTAATGTCCGTTGATTGCTTTCCTGATCGGATTTATTGAGTATAACCTCATGGATTACCAGGTTGTTATATTCCTCGGCTATGTAACTCATAAAACCGTCCAAACGACGTTGCATCTGTATTTCAGCCGGATTATCTTTATTATTACTTAAGAACAAGACCAACTCCTGACCTTCTCCCGCCGAATAGTTGCGCATCAATATTTTTGCTGCAATATATCCGCTCTTATAGGAATTCTGCCCAATATACGTCAAGGCTTTCGCTTCTTCCATATTGAAATCAACAAAAGCATAAGCTATCTTATTTTCCTGCAGATAAGCTGTCAGCGCCAGCGTCTCTTCTCGGAAATTCGGAGAAATCAACACTGCGTCTACATTCTTTTCTTTTATAGAAAGGCAGGTTTTCTGATAACTTTTCTCATCTCCATGATGATAATACAGATAATCTATACTCACATTAAAAGGACGCAACTCTTGCCGGGCACGCTCAATCCCCTCGACTACCGAATGCCAATAGTCATGCTCTATATAATAAGGTATCAGGCAGAGGAAAGAATATTTCTTTTTAGCAGCCAAACCGATAGCAAACACATTGGGTTGATAATGAATCTCATCCAGTACCTTTTGTACTTTAGCTTTGCTTTTGGGAGATACATCGCCACGATTGTGCAACACCCTATCCACCGTTCCGGCGGAAACACCGGCCATACGGGCTATGTCTTTAATGGTATAGTTCTGGTCCTCCATAGTGCTAAAACTTAAA
>ERZ777305.2337-NODE-2337-length-16616-cov-52.989856_pt1 | contig 16616 bp, 10 predicted proteins | sample MGYA00374965_ERZ777305 | MGnify/ENA primary metagenome ERZ777305 (study PRJEB29328, sample SAMD00013331) | mouse gut metagenome | study: EMG produced TPA metagenomics assembly of the Metagenome analysis of fecal microbiota from mouse which was promoted... | reverse complement strand
AATGATTGATTTCGCTGCCATAAAATTTTTAATCAATAAAATTTAGACAAGCTCTCAGAGCGAGAAACCGGGTGTTTCTGATAGTTGCGGACACACCGATTCGCCTCCGATGCGTATCGGAGGTGAGATGACGGCATGATTTTCACGCTCGCTGCTTTTGTCGCTTCTTCTCCTTTCCTTCTGAGGCAAGTTGTCGCGCGGCAAGCGTTGCGGCGTTTGCCATGTGGATGCCGAAAAAGAGGAGCAATGTCTCGCTGCGGGAGTTGCGTGCAGCAATCCGGCCAACGCTATAGTGTTGTTTCTGATTGCCGAAGCTGCCCTCCATAGCGGTCGAACGCAGAGTCCCGATTATTCGCCGGGCAGTGCTTATGTCAGCATCGTCATCCTTGGGCTTCGGACCTTTGCGGACAAAACAGGTCGTCATGCCGTTTTCGGTGCAATACCGCCGGTTGTCGTTGTTGGCATAGATGGTGTCTGCCCCTACCCTGGTCACTTTGATACCGGTCAGTTCCTGCTGATATTCAATACAATCCTGTAATCTCACGCCCTCGTTGAAGGCTTCGAAGGAATGGTGTTCGATGAAGGATATTCCGTCAATCTGGATGTTGTTGACCTTGGCTCCGAACTCCACCCGCTTGTTCTCCTTGCCTCTGACGATAGGACGGATGTACGGACGGTCTATGCTGACGATACGGTGCTTCACCTCCTTTTTCTGAGCAAGTGCGCTCTGCTGGCGATACACCTCTTTTAATGCGCTGAGACGCTTGCTTTGCTCTGCGGTGAGCGCGATGTCAACGGTGTGTATCTTGCAGATTCTGTTCCATTGTCCTATCTGTTTTGAAAGCAGGCCGAGCAATCGACGGCGGAGTTTGGCGGTTGCCGCCCTGGTGTGCTTGCGATGCTTTGCATAAGTGAGTCTGGCGTGGTCAATGTCACGATACTTGTTGCGCGGCTGCCGTTCCTTCAGTGTCTTGCAGGTCTTTGACATCAGAGATTGAAGCCACTCGCAGCATTCCCACAACAGTTTTACATCTGTCGGGAACCGCAGATGGCTCTCGTAGCAGGTGGCATCGGTCAGACACAAATCCTTGTCTTTCAGCGAGCCGCCCCATTTGCCATACAGGATTTTCTGCAGTTCTCTGATGTCCAGAACTCCGGCTATGCGCTGACGGATAGCACTGACTATCTTGCCGTTCTTTATGGGCTTGGCGGGATCTATGAGCACCCCGCAGAACATCTGCATGTGTATGTTGCCGTTGAGCATCTCGATCAGGCCGTCATCCGATTGTCCGGTATATGGTTTGAGGAACATCAGCGCCACCTCTCCCTCCGGCGGGAACATCGGCGTGTTACCTTGAGGATGCGTTTTGGGAAAATGCGAGCGGATTTTCTCTGCCAGCTCCTTCAATGGCAGTTGCGCATGGATGCGCCCGAGCTCGCTTACGGCAAAACTCTCGCGATATTTTTGCATAAAATCGAACTCGGTAAACGGCAACGTGGCCGTAATCTCAGATATTTTTCGTAACTTCACGAACATTTATTTTTAAGAATTACCCCCGAATAAGCCCGTGATGGGTTCATCGGGGGTTCTTTGTAAAGTTACAAAATATCTATAACTCTGCCAAATAATCAGTTAGCCATTAACTGAATATCCCTACCTTACGGTCACAAATGAGCAGTCAGGAGTGGATAACGCAGGTATCGATGGCGTATCTGTCGCAATCGAGGGTCGGACAATCGTTCTTTCCGGTCTTTCGTCAGGCATCGAGGCTTCTGTCTACACGATTGACGGTCTTCCGGTAGCTGCCGATATGGCAGACGCGGACACCCGGCGGTTCGGTGTCGCCACATCGGGATGCTATATAGTCCGTATCGGAGGAAATGCCGGGCTGTACAATAATCTTATTTTTTGAATCTATAGTGACCTAAGATATTGTTCTTTCCATGTCTTAATTCCAACTGATAATAACCAGATGAAAGTTGGCTTATATCAATGGCTCCATTTTTAAAAGTGGCAAATGAGAAATATGGCAGGTTTCCGTAAATTCCAGTTATACAGCCGATTAAATTTCCGCTTTCAAAAGCTCTCGAAGCTATCCCATTAATGGTTATTAGGTCTCCATTTTTACTAAATGTGATACTCTTATCAGGATATCCAAGTGGAGGTATTGTAATGACTTCGCTTTTTGAAGAACCATTCTTGTTAATACTGATTACATTCATTTGTGTTGTGCATTCTCTGTCTAAATTGGCTATGAAGTAACCATCTCTGAAATCTGTTACATCATATTCAAAAGGCAGCTCTTCACCATCTTCCAGTTGTTCAACAATAATTTTTTCAGTTCCTTCAATATTCCTAATTCCAATCATTGCGTCAATGAAGTATTCGTCACTTTGAGAAGATATATTATGATATTCTTCCATTTCAGGTATGAAAGGTTTAGAATATTTGATAACTGCTTTTTGAGGTGTGAAATCTCGAGTGAAGTATTTTGTTTTATAGTGGAATGATGGAACGCCATAAATGTTATCGTATTCTCCGGAACATTGAGATAATCGGTATCTTAATCCCCCGGTCGTGCCTCTTGCATATTCATTCTCGGAATAATGCAACGGGAGTTCATCTATATTCAGAGTAATTGATGTATTTCCCATAGTACGGAATTGATAATATAATTGGTCCCATTTGCCATTTTTTAGAAGTGCACATAAGGATATCCCTCGTACATCTGTTGATCCAGGACCATTAGGACAAAACAGATTGAAGGGTTCGCAATAATCGTCAAGTATATTTGAACTAATGGACGCAGCCGTTTTAGAAGTTTGATTGTCTGTCAAATAAATGTCTGAGCTTACGTGTCCTTCGCTATTTTTACCACGTGCGGGATTTAAATCAAGTCCAAACGTCACAGATCCCTTGTAGGGTAATATGTCGTTAGAGGATCCATTTTCTTTGATAGATCCTCCCTTGGCTCCGACACGAGTCTCAGTCCTCCAATTAAGTGCAGCTGCAAATAATTTGTTCCAATCGACACCGGAGAGATCTCGCATAATATATCCCTTGCCAAAATCATACGTCAAAAGTTTGGTCAGATTGTTCTCTTCGTCTGGTATCATATATTTTAGAGATAGACCGTTTTCCCAGTTTTCAGGGGCGTATACGGATAATTCTCCAAATTTAATTGTACCTTCACTCATAAGATTTACAGTAACCTGTCCTGAAGTTGCATTCTGATATGCAACGTATGGATCGGTTGAATTTATTGACTCCATGACTAAAGATTCATAAGGGGTGAATCTGGCATTTGTGAATATCATTTTATTTTCTAATGGATTAGCAGTAAAATTTGTACCGAATCCAAGTCCAAGGGCGATGTCTCTAAGCGCGACAGTGACAAAATCATATTTGTCACTTTGTGGCGCTCCGTCAAGAGAATAGGAGAATTCACCTAACATGTCTTTATTGAATTCTATGGTTATGTCATCGTCATTGAATATTTTTGTATCAGTTATCTGGTCATTAAACCTTTCTTTAAAACTTCTGTGATGTTCGATAAATACGACTCTTTTTAACATTGTATATGGCGTGGCGAAGCTACTGACGAAATTGCCATTGAAATTATGAGTTGGATACGTAACTCTGGATAAGACTTTTTTGGTTCCTCTAATTGTTTTAACTTTTGCCACTATATTAATAGGGAGAGTCGTGGGAAGAACTTCCTCCCACATCTTTACTGCGTATTCAAATGCTCCTGTCATTTCTTCAGACCAAACACCTTCATACCTGACTAAGAACTTTGAGCCGCTGTTTATTTCACGATATTGAGGCATTGTTACATTTACGCCTTTAAATACCTCTGTGGCAAAATTCTCACAAACTATTGTATCTGTTTGTTGAGCATATGCGATTAATGCGCACGTTGCCATGATTATAATTGTTATAAATGCTTTCATTTTTTATATAGTTTTATAGTTTGAGTATTATTGATATTATCAATATATTTTATAATATATATTCCAGAAGTTAGTTCTTCAAGATTTATTTCGTTTATTTCAGATGAATGTTTTGTGAGAATACCATTGGATGTGTAGACTGAAATGTCTTTCATCGGTTTGTTGAAAGACAATATATTGCCATGATACGAATAGTCAGAGTCAGATAAGATGGAATATTTTATTTTACTCTGTTTTTTTAATTCTTCAATTCTATCCAATATTTTTTTATCGGTTATATATGATGTAGTACATATAGTGTCGCTCCGCACAGCTCCATATTTATTAATCGCATCAAAGCAGATATACTCTCCCCAATCTGCGTCATAGCCAATTGTTTCTGTTGGTGTATAGTCAAAGCTTTGCTCATATTCAAAAAGCATATGTGCGTCATCTGGGGAATGCAGGTGGCTTCTGGAGTAGTTCATATTATAGCCTGCAGCTCCTTTTGATTCGATTTTTAATGAGAACCATCCGTTGGGATATATATCATCCCATGCCCAATTATATTCATATTTAAAAGCTACTTCTGATATTCGAGGTCGCTGAGGAATAAGAGCAATTCTTATTTCGAATGAATCTGTAACACCATTATCAGCAATAAATTCGATTTTCAGAGGAGATATGAATCTGTCAAGATTCATATCATATATATGTTTGCGACAATACGCTTCTGGCCAACTGACATCATCAGGTATGAAGCTAAAGTTTCCATCTTTGTTGGCAGTGGAATATAGCAGCTCATATGAATTGTTTTTTAATTTTGCCCACATCTTCCATTCTCCTGACATTTTTCTGTCTATCAGTGAAAACCGGAGCTCTATTGGATCTGAGAAAGTATCCTCAATATCATATTCTACACCGTTCGATGACACAGTCGGGGAAATTAAATTACCCGCTATTGCATAGAAACTTGATAACTTCGGAATACAACAGATCAATATGTAAATAATAAGAATCTTATTCATTTAATAAAATGTTTTTTTGTACAAACACAATCGCCTTTATAAAAAGATTGTATTATAATCAATCCTCTGTATCCCATTATATTTATACGGTCTAAAGAGTTGCCCTCGAATAGTAGCACCCCATTTAAATCATAAATTTTAAATAAGTCCGCTTCATCTGTCCTGGATAGGGTTGGTATGTCATAAAGTGTTGAAAGATTGTTGGCTTGTAAACAAATCTCTTCTTCATTGTTGTAATATCCACCGGCAAATATACCATAGGGTTCAAATTCCAGAGTGAATGAAGATCTTCCGTATTTATTTGTCACTACAAAATCTATCCAAGCATAAAAAGGAGACGTTATATGATTGGCAATGCCTGTTGCAATCACCGGTTCTGTGATATAAGAAGTATTTTGATGAGATCCATATTCTTCATCCACAGAAACTCGCAACATGTCTGCTCCTCGGTATTTTACCCTGTAATGAACGTCATATGAATCATAAGGGGAGTTATCTATAACATTAATTATTTCCACATTTTCGATTAACGGTTTTAACTCAAAATAAATCTTAAAAGGAAATGATTTTACAATCATACCATCTCTGTCTCCAATAAAAGTCAAGTTACCTTCGATATCCCCGTTGATATTGATTGTGTATAATTTCTCATCCTCTATAGCAGGGACGGTGCATTTAAAGTCCGTATCATCAAGAATCAATTCTGAGTATCCTCCTTTTGATAGTGGCATTGATAAAACCCAATATGTATTTTTTAGATTATTTATTTCTCCTTCAACATAAAATGAATGCGATTTATATGCCGATGCCAGACCATTGTCTGTGATGTCTGCTCCCTTAATAAAGAGAGGTATAGGAGAACTTATGTCCCATCCTATTTCTTCGAGAATGCATTGGGTGTAATCATCAATTTGAAAAATATGGTTACTTGTAAGTTCTGGTATGCTTAAAAGTGAATTTGGTTCATTTAATTCGGAAAAAGGCATTCTGGATTGAGAATATGGAGGTGATGCAAGATTAATACTTTTATTTTTTGTATTTAATTTAAACAAACGATTGGGGTAGTCTATGTAATTTGTAAGATCTTGATTTGGACGCCCTCCATTAAGCGGAATTTCTGACAATTGGATATTGTCAGAACTTTGGATCAATTTATCGTAACAATTATAACCTCTTTTATGTGAGAAGAAATATTGTGAATTATTGTTTGTGCTGACACTCGATCCACATCCGAATACACGGGCAACAGATTTTAATAAAGAAGATGTAAGATTTTTTTTGTTTTCGGATATGTTCGAGCCAATTGAATAATCCCAATCGATCAAAGAATTGATAGTTATTTTACCATCTATTCTTGTTATATCTGAATTAAAATAGTTTTCATTTGGATATAAGAAAAAATATAACGAAGTTGGGTAATAATCCGTACCTTTATTTTTATATTTTACATCTGTTTTAATATCTGCCTCAATCTGATCAGAAAGTTCAAACTCAATGTGTATTGGTGCTTGTGAAATTATATGAGTTCCCCATATATTAATACAATATTCAATACACTTTAAAATATTATCATCATTTATTGATGTTATAGGAACTATTGTCGCTGCAAGACTACTACTACGTTGTTCTTTGGATTTTAAAGAAGCTTTATGACCAATGTATTCTGTAGAAGAAAAATAATCATCATAAGTTATATTTTCTGTATCCTGTGCTTTAGATATTAAAGCACAGGATACAGAAAATATAACCAGAATAAAAGCCTTTATGTAAGCATTCCTGTTTATTAGAAATTGGTTCATTGACATTATAGAATGAAGATGGGTTTATAATTTTGTGTTTTGTTGAAAAATCAAGATATATTGAGCTCGTGTGTCTATCAGAAATATAAATATCCTTGAAAAACACGACCGTCAGAGCTTGTGCATGTTACCGTATGCTCACCCGAAGCGTGAGACGGTGAGGGAATTATACACTCTTCGCGTGTTATGATATCAGTTAGAATGACTTCATCATTTTGAGAGATTGAGATTTCTGCATACTCTATCCCTTCCGGCAAGACAAACTCCATTGACTCTTCATTATAACGACATTCGATGAACACTCGAGACGGGGAATTAGGTCGTTTCGAAAATTTAGAAACCATCAATAATGACGTGTGTTCATTTCGTTCCGGTTTTGTATTGTCCGCATTGGAGATCAGTGCGTTTGAGAAAAGAATTATTGATGCTGCCAATAAGATTCTCAGTCCAATATTCATGATAGATAGGTTTTGATTTCATGACAAAAATAAGAAATCATATTTGATAGAACAACTTTTTTAAGCTTTTTCGTTTGGTTTTTGTAATATGTAAATTATTGTAAATTAACATATTGTAAAATATATTCGATTAAGATTTGGTTTCATGGGATGAGAGCGGTTACTTAATCGTTTTTTTACCGAAATTTTGTAGGAAAGAAAGATATCTTTCAGCTCTATTTTTATCCAATTGTTTGATTTTATCCTTTAGTCGTCTTTTGCGATCATATACGGCAGAAACTTTCTCTTCTTGAAGAAGAATGGATATAGTGCTGTTGGATAATTTTAATATAGAGAATAGATATAACCGATAATCTTCATCTTTTAGAGATGGTAAATCATTTCTGAAGTCTGTAAATAAATTCTCATATAAGGAGTCTATTTCTTTTTCAAGCTTATTTATTTGTTCGCTATGAATAGAAAGATTGGAAATAAGATTTGATATTGAATCTGCAACACGTTGTTTTGCTAATTTGGAATTGTTGCATTTTATCATAATATCGCATATCTCTTCGAGCATTGAATATTTCGATGCCAAAAGATATCTTATATATCCTGCCGCTTTTGAATTTTCATTTTCAGCTTTCAGAAGGGATTCGGTCAATTCTTCAGCTAACAAGACTTTGCTGTTGATTTCCTTCTTCTTATTTGATAAATTAAGCAGTAAAGTACAGCTGACAATACTGAAAACTATGATAATTGATAAAACATAAATCCATTTTTTCAATTTTTCCAACTCAAGAGATTGTGCGATATCCTTATCTTTGTCTTTATAATAATCTATAGTAGTGGTTGTCAGGTCGGTATTAATTCTTGTTTTGAACAGAGTCTCAGTTATACTGTCCTTGCATTCCAGTTCATAAAGAGCTTTGTCGTACAGACCTAATTTTTTATAGATTTTATATTTGGTGAAGGAAATCATGTTTGATTGGCATTTGATTTTATTGATGATGCCGATTGCTTCCTCTTTGTTTTGAGATTCCATGCAACTGTATGCAAAGTGTATGGAATCATTTAAGTTTGCCAATGGTGAGGAACACAAGTCCCGATATATTGCAACAGCTGTGTCGTATTTCAATGATTTTAAATAACTCAATGCCGATAATTCAAGAGAAGAATGCCTAAGATAATGGTCTTCATATTTTAAACTTGAATCAACTAATTGTTTTGCAATTAGTTGGACTGAGTCAAGCTGGTGGGCGTTGCACAGAGATGTGCATATGTCAAGCAAAGCATAATTTATATATGGTTGTTTTCCGCTACGTTTGATGTTTTCATATTCAAGTCTGGCATATTTTAATTCCTCATCGATGTTGTATGATTCATTGTGAATGTCTGAAATGCCGCGGCATGCCATGCCTGCCCAGAAATATTCCTCCTGTTCCTCCGCCATATCTTTGGCAGCGTGAAAAAGAGCGATGCTACGAGGATAGTCTTTATTATTATATAGAAGTCTGCCATAATAATATGTGGATATCAGACTCCTGAGTTGGTCATCCGTCCGCTCAAAATAATTCACAGCGAAAGATATAAGCGAGTCAGCCCCCTCCAGACAATAATTCTTGTCGCAGGCTTCCGTAAGGAGCATGCCGTAGATTGCCTTGTCTCGGTCTGTCTGTAGTCTGTTGTAGTCGATGTCTCTCAGAGAGTCAAGCATTGCCTCCGGTTCGTTGTCAATTTTCCTTTCTATCTCCAATAGCTTTTGTGTCACGGAAGATTCTTTACAGGCAATACAACATATTATGAATGCTAAAACCACCGCAGGAAATCTAATTTGAGAAATCTTCAATGATGGAGGTGTGGTTAAGATGAGATTTTTATTCCTTCGGTCTTTCATAAAGTGTCTGTGTGATTCTTTCAGTGAAATTAATTATCGACAGCCGTATCCTACAAATACATGCGTATGTATATAGGTATACCGGTATACCGGTCATTGTGTATTGCAATATTATCAATTTTATTGCAAATTTCCAAATTATTTCAGATTTTATTAAAAATGGAGGATTCGCAATGAGCTTTCATGATTGTATTGCAGATATCGTTGTCCTGCTCCTAATTAAAACAGTTTCTTAGTTAAAACCGGGTGGTCAGATGTCGATCTGGCTGGAGAGGGTGAGGCGGCGCGTGGCGCCTGCCTCGCCGACGCTGTTGAGCATCGGCAGGAGGTCGGCGTAGGCGTGGGCGAGCACCACGAAGTCGAGATGGGTGCGGTTGTGTTCGTAGTCGTATTCGATGTAGAACGTGGAGAGATGCACGTTGTGCTTCCTGAACACCTCGCGGTAATTCTCTATGTCGCCAACTATCCCCTCGACCGTGAGGTTGATTACTTTCGATTCCTGTCCTAACTTGCGCCGTTTCTCATATTGCTCGAAAGTGACAAGGGTGAGAAGAATCAGCAGTGTCGCGCCGATGGAGCAGAGATACATTCCGATGCCTACCGCCATGCCGATGATTGCCGTCATCCAGATGCCGGCGGCAGTGGTGAGCCCGCGCACGGCTCCTTTCATGTGTATCATCGCGCCGCCGCCTAAAAAACCGATGCCGGTGATGACCTGCGCCGCGATGCGCCCGGGGTCGCCGTTCTTCAGTCCCAGATACACCTGGGGCACGTAGATGGAGAGAAGCATCGCAAGACATGCGCCCATAGAGATGAGGGCGAATGTGCGTATGCCGGCTATCTGTCCCTTGCGTTTGCGCTCGGCACCCACGATCATGCCGAGAAACATGCTGAGCACAAGGCGGAACATGCAGTTGATCATGTTGACTTCGAGAGAGTTGATCTGATTGAATATGTCTATGATATGGTTCATGTCGGTATGGGTTACAGGTTATTAGCGTAAGGGGAGAGTGGGATTGATGAGGAATATCTTTTCTGTAGCGCGCGTTATCGCGGTGTAGAGCCAGCGGAAGAAGTCTGCGCCGAGTGCATCCGGAGGTATGGAGCCCATGTCTATGTAGACATGCTTCCACTGTCCGCCCTGAGCCTTGTGGCATGTGACGCAGTAGGCGTATTTCGCCTGCAGCGCATTGTAGTAAGGGTCTTCCATGACACCTTTTATTTTGTGGGAGAGTTCACCCTCGTAGCTGTCGAGCACGCGGTTGTAGAATTTCTCCATCTCAAGGCGCGGAATCGACGGTCCGTCGCAGACAAGGCTGCGCAGCATGAGCTTTGCGCCGACAATGGCACCGTCGGCAAGACGCAGTTCAACCTCGGTGAAGTATCTCCCATAGGCTTTTTCGGTTTTTCCCACCCAGATTACTTCCGCCGTGTCTCCGTTGGCGATGAAGCTTTTCAAGCCGTTGCGTTTCCCCCAGTAATAATCGTTTTTGGATATGATAATGCGGTCGCCGCGTTGCAGCGGTTCCTCGGCATACATCACCTGGTTGCGTATCGCCATGTTGAAATTGTTGGCACGCTTGTTGGAACGGGTCACAATCAGTGTCTCGTCCGCACCCGCCTTGCTCCAGGATTCCGCCAGTCTGTCGGCAAGGTCTCTCGACGAGACAGCCTCGACTTCCGGATAGTCGCGCACGTACAGCTCCGGGGGCGCATCTTTTTCAGGATGGGTGAGAAGGTAGCGGATATACGTGGCGTTGCGGATGATTCCGCTTTCAATGTCCTGTCTGACCGGAATCTCGAGCGAGAAACATATCGGGTCGAGACCGAGCGAGCGTAGCCTGTCGGGATTCATCGCCGTGGAGCTTGTCTGCCCCACGGGCGGGAGCTGCGCTTCGTCGCCGACGAGCATCAGCCGGCATCCCGGTGCGGAATACACATGATGTATCAGATGGGAGAGCATCGAGCGTCCGCCACCGGGGGCGTCGGTTATCAGTGAAGCCTCGTCGACGATGAAGAGAGTGTCGCGCTGCTCGTTGGGGGCAAGGAAGAAACTGGTGTTGGACGGGTCGGTGGAGTCACCGCGATATATCTTTTTGTGGATGGTGGAGGCGGGATGTCCGGAGAAAGCCTGCGCCACTTTCGCCGCCCTGCCCGTAGGGGCGAGGAGCACGACCGGGCGGCGCAGCTTGTCGAGAGCCTTGATGAACGCGCCTACGACCGAAGTCTTTCCCGTGCCCGCGTATCCGTTGAGCACGAACGCCAGCCGCGGGTCAGGGGAAAACACGAAAGACTCCAGAGCCTCCAGAAGGAGTCTCTGCCCGGCAAGCAGTTCGAACGGAAGCTCGGCTGTGGCGAGGTCTGTTATAATATTTTTCCAAGGTTCTGCCATTTGATTTATTCCCGTCTGAAGGACGTTCGTAAAAAGTTTAAATCAGTTCAATATGTAAAGTTACTTAAATTTGATTAATATGGTATCAATGTTTTGCAAAATTATTGTTAACTTTGCAGTTGAGTTCAGGGCAACGCCTGGGGTGTTATCCTGCGTACAAAGAAATTATAAACCCAAACATATCTATAATTAATAGAAATATGAAAATTGAAAAAGTAATCGGTCGCGAGATCCTTGATTCTCGCGGTAACCCTACAGTTGAGGTAGACGTGATTCTCGAAAGCGGCGTTATGGGTCGCGCAGCAGTTCCCTCCGGAGCTTCTACAGGTGAGAACGAGGCTCTTGAGCTTCGTGACGGTGACAAGAGCCGCTACATGGGCAAGGGCGTTCAGAAAGCCGTTGCCAACGTAAACGGTCCGATCGCAGAAGCCCTGATCGGTCACAGCGCACTTGACCAGATCGGCGTAGACCAGATCATGCTTGACCTTGACGGCACTCCCACAAAATCAAACCTCGGCGCAAACGCCATCCTCGGTGTTTCTCTCGCCGTGGCAAAGGCTGCCGCCAACTATCTCGATATGCCTCTCTATCGCTACATCGGCGGTTGCGACACTTATGTTCTTCCTGTTCCGATGATGAACATCATCAACGGTGGCGCTCACTCTGACGCTCCCATCTGCTTCCAGGAGTTCATGATCCGTCCTGTAGGCGCATGCTGCTTCAAGGAGGGTATCCGCATGGGTACTGAAGTGTTCCATAACCTCAAGAGCGTGCTCAAGGCTCGCGGTCTTTCCACAGCTGTCGGTGACGAGGGTGGTTTCGCACCCAAGCTCGAAGGTACTGAGGATGCTCTCAACGTTATCGTCGAGGCTATCAAGAAAGCCGGCTACGAGCCCGGAAAAGACGTTACAATCGGTCTTGACTGTGCATCTTCCGAGTTCTATCAGAATGGTGTATATGATTACACTCATCTTAAGAACGGTGCTGAGAAAGAGGTTAACGGCAAGAAGCTCACAAGCGCTGAGCAGGCTAAATACCTTGAAGAGCTTATCACAAAATATCCTATCGACTCTATCGAGGACGGTATGGACGAGAACGACTGGGAAGGCTGGAAGATCCTCACAGATCTTATCGGCGACCGTTGCCAGCTCGTAGGTGACGATTTCTTCGTGACCAACGTTAAATATCTTGAGCAGGGTATCGAGAAGGGTTGTGCAAACTCAATCCTCGTTAAGGTTAACCAGATCGGTTCACTCACAGAGACTCTCCGCGCCGTTCAGATGGCACAGCGCAACAACTACACAGCTGTTATCTCTCACCGTTCAGGCGAGACTGAGGACGCTACAATCGCTGACCTCGCCGTAGCGATGAACGCCGGTCAGATCAAGACTGGTTCTGCAAGCCGTTCAGACCGTATGGCGAAATACAACCAGCTTCTCCGCATCGAGGAAGAGCTCGGTAGCCGTGCAGTTTACGGTTACAAGAAAATCGCCCGCAAGTAATCCACGGAAAAGTTATAAACAGATAAAGAACAGGGAGCGCCGGTTTGACGCTCCCTGTTTTATTTGTTAAGGCACTCAGTTTGATAAGATAGTTAAATTCCCATTTATCTCTCATCCATCAAACTAAACTAAAGTATTAGCTCCAACCACTCATAACCATTTTACAACCACTCTTTATCTTCATCTTACAAAGATTAATAATTTTGTCAACACAAATTTTCAAACCATGAAAACCATTAAAAATTTATTAGCTTCTCTACTTATGGAAAAGTAGGGGGTATATGAAAGTCGGATGCTTTAAACAGGCCTTTAGTTCTATTGCTCAGTTTCAGTGTGTCGAAAGCGAGTGAAACGGGCAATGGTTTTTAATGGTTTCAAATTATAATATCATTAGTGGACACTAATGATATTATAATTTGAAACTTGTGTTATTTGATCATAACCTTCTTGGTTGTGCCATTGTTATAAATAACAATGTTGAAACCTTTAAATGGTTCGGAGTTGCTGTTGCCTTGTAAATTATAATAGACTACAGGTTTCACTTCGTCTTCATTAGGTATGATTGTCTCTATCCCGGAACCTTCTGGTGTAGAGAATCTAACTTCTTCTCCATATTTGATTCCAGAGACAGTTTCTACAAAAGCAGTGCAAATGTAGTCTGTAGACGGTATGAGGTCTGAGACTGTGGCAGTGATTAATTGACCATCTGCCAATACGATGCTTGAAGATTCGGTTTTTGAAACTAAACGGAATGATTTTTTTGATGATTCCGCTGGATAGTATACAAATCCTTGAGATATAATGTCATCAGTGCCACGTAGTACGTAGCCACGCATTGTAACAGAGTTGTAACTAACATTTTCAACGCCATATGTATGAACGGTTGGTTCGAAATAGCTGAAATCACTCGGGTCAAATGTTACCCAATCGCCGAAATAATATTTATCTTTCGAATCTTTGTAAAAAGCACGAACTTTATAATAAGATGTGGTCTGTAAATTTTTAATATAGCCTTCCATTGTACCGTTATGTATAGCAGCAAAGCCTTCATTAGAACGCAGTGATTCCGGGGCATCAAGTTTACGCCATTGAAATCCACTGCCTGTTTCATAGCTTGACAAATTTGTGTTTGCACATACAATAGACGCTGTTGCAGAGACATTTTTAGGTTGTAATGTTGATAGCTCCAATTTTTTAGTATTAACATTAACTGAAGCATTTCTGAAATATTTACCTTTTGAATCTTCAAGAGTTATTTGAGCCTTAAAAGAGTAATTTGTTTCTGGAGATAATCCGGATATAATGGCTTTACAACCTTCGAAAGTTTTGTTATCTCCTTTTATGTGAATAGTTTTAACAGGTGCATCCCCTTCTGGGTAATCTACTGCCAGTGCAATGGTGGATGATCCGACATCGGTAATTTTTAAGGATGCATTGAAAACTTCTGCTTTTGGAGACCAGCTCCAAATATCTGATTCTGGGAAATTCTCACGATTGGCAATAAGAAATATGGATTCTCTCGCTTCGCCGGGACGAAGCCCCTTTATTGTATACGGAAGATTTGTCAGTTTATTTTCACCAGAATATAGAGACCATTTCACGTGATTATTGTCAGGATAGCTCTCATTAAATTTTAAGCCTTTTACAATAACAGTTGTATGTGTTGCCTCGTAATCGAGTTCTAAAAGTTTGTTCAGATCGTATGCGAAATGAAGTTCATTTGCATTATATGTATTGTCATCTATTTTAAGAATAACGGAGGCGTACATTGAGACTGGCAGAAGACCAGTGAATTCGACCTCGTATTTGCCAGGCGATACGATTATAGCTTTCGCCGTCTTATAAACATTTTTATAAGAATAATCTCCTAATTTTATTTCAATTTCAGAGTTGTTATCTGAGATTGCTTTGTCACAGGTGATGCCAATTTTAACAGAATATGGGGTGAGTGAGATAATTTCTGTCTCGAACTGTTGAGGTGCCGATGTTTTAAAAAAATCAGTTGCCACATGTTGGATGCTATTCTGTTCGTATGTAATGGTGACTTTATAACCCGTTTCAGGGCAGAGTGTACCTATGTTATAGAAGCCTTCGGCATTTGGGTGAATAACCCTGTCTTCTATGCTTACGGATGTAATCGCAGTTTGATTTATGTCTTCGGAAAAAGCAAGACTGAATTTGGGGTTACGATAATCTGAATTAAGGTTGTCAATCCAAACGGGGTGGAGAGGGCTGACTTCTTGGCTACATTTTGTTTGGAGAGTAGTTACGTATCGACCAAGGCATTCGATTTTGCTACCGGAGTCTATTTTTGATAAAGATGAGGCCAAATTATTGGATATCTCACCCAATACATGTATTGTTCCGTGAAAATTTATAAATGCATCTGACGACCAAAAAACATCGACTTCTGGGGGAAGAATAAGGTTGTCGATACTGCATCCGGCAAAAGCGTAATTGGGAATTTTGTTGGATGCCGGCAATGTGTAGCTTTCCCTATGCTTACCCGGGAATTGGACAATGTTGCCATCACGTTTGGAATACAATACACCGTCTATTTCAGTATAAGTGTTATGTTCTCCATCAAGCTTAAATCTTTCAAGGTTACGCATTGCGCCGAAATATGAATATCCATTGGTAGAAATGGTTTGATTAGGTTTAAGGGTGATTGCAGTAATATTGTCAGGATGTGTGAATGTGCCCGGTCTTATATGTATGCCGTCTTTGGTGAATGCGAATTCTTTTATTGTACCTGAGGGGATAACATAGGTATAGATAGAGGAAGAGCCCAATGGTTGTTCCATAAGAACGCCATTAATAGAATAGCACCAGCTTTTCCATGTCCCTCCGTTACTTGTGGATCCTTTCTTTTTTTCACAATTGATAGCTTCAAGTTTGTCACAGTCTTTAAATTCTTGGGTTGCACGAATGAATCCATCTTTATATTTATCAGGATCCAGTATATAAGTGGAAGTTGGGTAAAAATCTCTTTCTATTGTAATGGATTTGAGTTCATGTTGGCCTTTGAAGGCGTTTTGGGCTGTAGTCTCTACAACATATGTATTGCCATCTGGCCCTTTTATTGTCTGAGGAATGACGATGTCCCCGCAATATGACATCCCTTCAATAGGTGCTATTACTGTGGCTTGGTATTTATTTATGCCGGAACTCGGTGTGTAGTTCAACGCTTTTAGTCTGTAATTGATGCCATCAATCACTTCTGCGTTAGTGGCAAATGATAATATACCAAACGATAGAAGCAAGATCTGTTGTAATTTAATACGGAATAACATGTGGAATGTATAAATATATTGCCAGTTCATCCCTTCTGGCGATATGAAAATGAAAAAGCGTGGGACGATGTTTTCACTGTTTGCTCTATTCTTTGTATCGCCAAACACCCGTGCAGAAGCAAACAGCCCACCCCACGCCATGCCGATATCTCACAGTCCCCCTTTCAGTTGTGTCAAGGGGTGGATATGACACGCATGAAGCGTCTTTGGCTGCTTTTACCTTCTGCAGTTGGAAAATTGGCGATTTTCGAATAGAGGTTAAAGCAAAAAACGCTTTTATGGGGTCAAGCCGAAAATCCGGTGCATGGATTTTGAGAAAAGTGTTAAATTTGTGG
>ERZ777305.2335-NODE-2335-length-16663-cov-4.782635_pt1 | contig 16663 bp, 19 predicted proteins | sample MGYA00374965_ERZ777305 | MGnify/ENA primary metagenome ERZ777305 (study PRJEB29328, sample SAMD00013331) | mouse gut metagenome | study: EMG produced TPA metagenomics assembly of the Metagenome analysis of fecal microbiota from mouse which was promoted... | reverse complement strand
AATCCAGATCCTCTTTGAGGATATATCCGCCGTCCTTGGTGACGAACTCCCCAAAGTAGCTGCCGCCGTCGTCCAGCTTGACCGAGGTGATGCGGATCACCGCGCCGGGGATGCCCACGGTGGGGTTGTCGCTGTCCACTTTGCGGATAGAACCCCCACCGCCACCGCCACCAGGTTCGTTGTAGAAGGTGAAGGTGTTGGAGATGGAGTTATTGGGCATCACCGTCACCGTCTGGGATGCGGTCTGGGCCACGTAGCCCTCCGGCACGGCTTCCTCTGTGATGGTGTACTGGCCCGCAGAGAGGTCGTCCGCCTCGGAGGTCAGGGTAAAGGTGCCGTCCGCGCCGGTGGTCTTGGTCACGGAAAAATCGCCGGAGCCGTCCGCGCTCTCCACGGTGAAGGTCACGCCGGACAGGGGCTTGTTGGAGCCTGCCTCCAGCTTCTTCACGGTGAGTTTTACAGTATCAATGTCAGTCTGCTTCTCCTCGGGCACCGCAATCAAAAGCCGCTGCATGGGAACCCCGGACTGGCCGGGCAGCTTCCAGGGCTGGGTTTTATCCCAATCAAACTCCCACACATTATAGTTGTAGTAGTATTCGGGGTGATCCAGCACCAGGTCGACGCCGGTCTTGATGTAATCATAGGCGGAATACCCGGTTTTCCCGTTGTCCCGGCTGTCTATGATCGTGTGGATGGTGACGCTGTCCCAGTCCTTGATCCAGGGCGAATAGTTCCAGACGTCGTGGATGACCTTGAACGAGGTGATCATCTCCTCCGACGCCTGCTCGATAAAGCCCTCCCGGTCGGTGGTGACGTCCTTAATCAGGCCGTACTCCCAGTACCAGGTCATGGTCTGCGCGGTGATGTACCACAGGTCAGACCAAAACTCGCCCCAGGTCTCCAGCCCCCGGGCCTTGCCCGCGTCGGTGAAGTTCCCGTTGGTGTGGGAGTACACATAGGTGAGCAGCACCTTCAGCGAGGCGTTGTCCACTGTCTGCCGGTAGTTCCATTTCTGCCCGTTGGCCTGGCTGCCCAGGGTGCCGATGTGGTGGGAACACAGGGCGCGGGTGGTGCCGGACAGCCCCGGCACGGACACCTGGGCGTCAAAGACGTGGGCGCGTCCCGCATTGTTGATCGTGGAGCTGGCGGACTGGTAGCGAACCAGCCTGCCGTTGGTGCGCCAGTAGTCCGCACTCTGCTGCGTGACATACGCGGGGGCATCGGACTGGCCCTCGGCGGCGAAGGCGGACAGGGGCAGGACGCCCATGACGCACACCAGGGCCAGCAGCAGACTCAGGGCGCGGTTTACGATCTTGTTCTTCAAAGCGATTCCTCCTCGAAATGATGGGGACCGGACTGCTTTGGCAGTCCGGCCCTTTTCGTGTGATGTATTCAACTGGGGTAGCGCGTGTTCAGTGTGTAGCCGGGTTGGCTTTCCAGCCACCAGCGGGGATATTGTCCGCCCCAGCGCGCGTGGTTGTTGCCTCCGCTCTCCGTTACCTTGACGTACTCGTCCGTCTTTTCCAGCACTACAATGGCGTGGCCGGACTGCTCATTTCGATAATCCAGTACATCGCCCACTCGGATATCCTCCCACCTGGGGTTGGGGATTAAACGCCACGGCAGGCTGCCGAATGCGGCGTCAGAGCACAGCATGGCCCAGCCTGCGCAGTGGTCGCAGTTGCTGAAAGGGCGGTTGAGGCCGGTGTTAGGGCGGTAGGGTGTCGGATATTCCGCACCGTGGGGGTAGATTTCTTTCAGTGCCAAGATGGTGGCCCGCACGTATTCTTCCGTGAGAGCCGAGGGGGCGGACGTGGTCTGCGCAGGGGCAGTCACCTCCTCGACGTAGGGGGCACCGGGATCGATGTGGACGCTGTTGGTGGCGCTGTCATAGGTAACGCCGAAGTCCACCGCTTTCCCGATGTCCCGGAGCTTGACGAAATTGTTGCCGTGGATCTGATATGCTTCGAACTGTACCTGCCGCCCGTCCACGTAGAAGGTCTGGGTGGTGGGGCTGGCGGTGAGCTGCTGGACGGCGGCGCTGGCGGAACCGCTCAGGGCGAGGCCCGCCAGGATGCCGATCCCCATAAATACCGCTTCTCTTTTCCTGCTCATGATGTGGTCTCCCTTCGATTTTAATGGCGCCTTTGGTAAGCAACACAATACCGAAGAACCAGGGAGAAATCCACAACTTTTTCAAGCAAATGATGGAGAAAAAGCAGGGCCAAAACGAAGCATATTATACAGTTTCCACGGCGGTGACGTGCCAGCGGAAGGCGGGCTGATCCATGACGCAGGTGTACAGCGAGATCATGTTGGCGGCGGTGGGTTCCAGCCCGCTGACATCGTTGACACTGACCTTCTCCACCCCGGTGACCGCGTAGGTGCGGGTGCCCAGTTTGGTGGTGAAGGTGATGATATCCCCGGTTTTCAGCGTGTGGATCTTGCCGAAATCGTTGCGTACCCCACGGTTGTGGCCCGCGACCGCGATGTTGCCATCCCAGATGCTGGTTCCTTCGAAATGACCCGCGCCCTTGAGCAGCGGCGCGGAGCCGGTGCCTTCAAACACCTTGACGGTGAGGCCGATGGAGGGGATCTTCAGCGTTCCCAGGCTGCCGTCGCTATAGTAGATGGCGCTGGTGACCTCGGTGAAGCCCGGCGTGGTGGAAGGGGAGGTACTGGTGTCGGTGATGGGATAGCTGCCCGTGCTGCCGGAGACGGGCGGCGTGACCACGGCTACGTTCCCGTTCACCTGGCCCGCGCCCGCCATCTGGGAGGGCACCAGGTTGGGCGTCAGGTACTCGCCGGTGTTGAGCATATAGCTGGTGGGCGACCCAAAACAGGGCGGGATCAGGGCGGCGGACTTGCTCACGTCCTCGTTTTTCATGGCCCCGCCGTCGGCGGTGACCACCGGCTCAAAAGACGTGGGCTTGCCGTACTCCGGGTCACCGGGGGCGCTGATGTTGTACTCCAGGGCATGGGCCGGGAGCGCCAGCGCACACACGGCACACAGGCACAGCATGGTGGAAATCAGGGTTTTCAGTTTCTTCATTGGCTGTCCTCCTCTGTTTCATAGCCGCTCTCGCGGCGCTTCTTGATGTACAAGGCCACGCCAACCCCAGCGCCGATGGCCGCGACCACGCCCAGCGGCACCAGCACATAGCCCCAGTGGAACTGGACAGAGGCGGCAGGCTCCCGCACTTCCTCGCTGGGCTCAGGCGTGGGATCAGGTTCTACGGGAACCAGGGGCGTACCCTCGAAGATGGCCACATAGCGCACCTTGTTCAGGGCGATCCGGCTGACAGTGCCGCTGTAGTCGGCGGTGACCACGTAGCCCTTGATGTAGGAGCTGGTGGCGCTGCCGGTGTAGGTGGCGATGGCGGTGTAGCGGTCGGCCACGGCGTAGCCATCCTCGTTGGCGGTGTTGTCGGTCTGCCAGTCGATGGAGGCCAGCTCCAGGGTGCGCCCGTTGTCGGTGATCTCCTTGGGGATATAGGAGGTGTCCTGGCCCGCCAGGTTGGGATAGGAGCGGGTGGCGGACACCTGCCGGGTGGAGCTGCCATAGCCGGACACCTCCACGTTGACGGTGTCCAGCTTCAGCGACAGGGTGCCGGTGAGGCCGTCCTCGGTAGTGAACTCCCGCTGGGCGGGGAGCAGGGCCAGCACGGACTCCATGTCCTTGGACTTGCTGTCCAGGGTCACGGTCTCGGTGTGGAACCGCTCCTCACGCTCAGGGGCCTCCTGCTTCAGCAGATCGACGAGGGTATAGTGGAAGTTCTCCTGCTCGAAGTCGGAGCGGGAGATGCCCGCGGGGTCGTCCTCGGGGCCCAGGTCGTACACCTTGCGGATCTGGGCGCCGTCCTCGCTGCGGGTGACGGAGGTCGGATAGCAGGGGGCGGGCGGGGTCGCCGCGAACGCGGCGGGCACCAGCGCGGCGGTGAGGGCCAGCGCCAGCAGGGTGGGGATGATCTTACGTTTCATGATGGTTTCTCCTCTCTTTTACATGGCCATGTCCGGGAGCATGGAGTCATCCGGCTCCTCCTGGAACGCGCTGTTGGGTTCCTGACACTGGCTGCGCTGGAAGACCTGGGCCATTTCCTGCTGGTAGGCGTCCAGCACCGCGTCGTTGAACTGCTGCCGGAACTCCTTGGTGCAGGGGAAGCAGACGTCGGTGTACCCTTTCCTGCCCTGATAGCTGGGCATGGACACAAAGGGGCCCTTGGGGCTGTCCACCACCTTCACGCCTCGGATGGCGAAGCATCCGTTCAGGTTCACGGAGGCGCTGGCCAGGACGGAGCCGCTGGTGTGCAGCGTGTGGATCTTCACATCCACCTGCATGGGGATGGCCCCGCTCTTGGGGATCTGATTCATGGACTGGTTCATTTGACATTCCTCGTTTCCTTTTTATTTTGATCAACGTGCTCCTTGGAGCGCTGGATCAACAGGTGGAATCCCCACGGGGTCACTTGCAGGGCCTTGTAATTGCCCCGGCTGTCCATCCCATGGGCCCCGATGTGAACCACCAGGGGGTATTGGACGGAGTTCACGTCCATATAGCGGCGCTTGAATTCAAGCGCAGACAGCCTGCCCGCCCCGGCCACATAGATCCACTGGGCGGCGGTGGCGAAGTCGCCGGGCTCATCGGGCCACAGGTACTTTCCCCGGAGGGGGCGGGGCAGCTTGTCCCGGTCCGGAACGGGGATGATGCAACGCCGGAACAGGCAGTAACGGATGTGCAGCCGGGACGCCACTTCCTGGGCCGCCTCCATGATCTGGGGGTCGGATTTCCACAGGGGATATTCCAGGAAGCGCAGCACCATCACATCCTCGCCCTCCCGGTCATCAGGGAACAGGGGGAGACACTGCACCAGGTCGATGGCGTCGACGCCGCGCTGGACGCCCAGCGCCTTGCGGTTGGCGGCGGGAAGCTCCCGGTACGCCCGAACGGCGTCGGGGAGGCAGTGGAAGTGGGCGGTGTTCAGCGTCCCCTGCCACAGGTTGTCCACCACGTAGAATTGGAGCATCGCCCTCACCCCATTTCCATGCCGCCCTGGGCAGGGCTGTCCGCCTGCTTCTGCTTGGGGGTGCGCAGCTCGGCCAGCTTCTCCGCCGCCCAGTCCGGCAGGTACTGCTCGTCCAGTATGCCCATGAAGTCCTCCCGGTTCCAGCGGGCCTCCTCACCGTCCCCCAGACAGGTGGCGTACACCGCCCGCCCCCTGGAGGCAGGGGAGCAGCCAAAGCCGCATTCCCCGTACCACAACTGGTTTTGGGCTGACCAGCACTCCTCCCTCAGCCTGTCCGGGCGCAGAACCAGCACCTTTCCGGCGTAGTCCTGGTCAGTCTCGGCGCAGTGCTCGGAACCGAACATCCCCAGCGCCTGGTACTCGTCATAGGTCTGCCGGAGGAACTGCGCCAGCAGGGCGCTGTCTGCCTGGAGCTTGAACTCGCCGGCAGCTTTTTCATACGGGACTTGGGCCGTCTGTGCCCAGTGGAGGGCATCCGGGTCGAAATCCTGGCCGCTGGCGCCGCGCAGGGTGTTGGACAGCACCAACTGCACCCGGGGGAAGCCCCACCAGTCCAGCGCCGTCCGGGCGCAGTCCGCTTCCAGTTGCCCATCCTGGGTGTGGGAAACGATGAGGTTTTTGATGTCCCGGGCGCATTTGACGTTGGCCTGGTGGCTCCGCTTCCATCGGGCCAGCTCGCCCCGCCCCTTGGCCGCCTGCCGGGAATAGGGATAGAGCGACTCAGCCATGGCGGATCACCTCGCCGCCTTGGATCAGATCATCCAGATGGCCCGGACAGACCCCGAGCAGGCTCAGTAGCTCCCGCACGTTCTCAGGCACATCGGTGATGTCGTGCTCGTAGTCCGCGGCGGTGACCAGCATTTCGCCCTCGTCCACGAAAACCTCCAGCTTGGCATCCCGCGGGATGCCCGCTTCCGCCCGCGCCCCGGCATCCACCGTGACGCCGTGACCCACCATGCGCTTCAGGGGGCATTGCTTCGGATCCTCCAGGTGCCCCGAGGGGCACAGCCCCTGCGCCCGCCGCTCCTCACAGGTGCCGCAGGCGGCCTTGATTGCGCTGAGGAGCTCCGTGTTGAGCCCGATAAAGAGGTCAATGGCATTCACCATCTGCATAGCGGTGAGCTGCTCAGGGAGAACCGCCAGGGCGTTTTCCCCGATGTGGACGGTGATGCGCTCACCGGGCGGGATATGGCTCAGCTCCACCGCTTCGGCGGGTATGACGATCTCAGTCTGTGTTTTCATCTTGAAATTCCTCCTTATTTTTGATGGGTTCGTGGATGAGCCGGTATGTCCCTCCGCCGTCCTCCGGGCGCTGGAACAGGCTGATCTGCCAGCCCCGGTCTGCGCCCAAGACGCGGGGGTCGTAGTTGGTCATCACCACCTCCTCGTACTCGCTGCCCACGGTCTGGGACATACTGTTGGGCCGCGTGGTGTGGAAGATGTAAAAATCCTGGTACAGCTTCGTGATGAAAGGGCAGTAGTTGTAGGACACCATCACCAGCCCTTTGCATTGAGCCAGCGCGTTGTGAAGCCGGATGTGATCGTCCTTGGGGAAGGCCACCTCGTAGCACTCGGCGTCATAATAGGGCGGGTCGCAGTAGAAAAAGGTGTTTTCCCGGTCGTACTGCTCAATCAGCTTCTCAAAATCCTTGTTTTCAATCACCACATCCTTCAGCCTGCGGGAACACTCCCAGACGAGGTGGAAGAAGCGGCGGATGTCGCAGGGGCGGCCCGCGAAGGAGCTGGCCCCGCCGCTGAAGCTGTACCGCACCAGCTTGAAGTAGTCCGCCGCCCGGCGCAAATCGCCCCGGGGGGCGCGCTCCAGCATCAGGCGGCAGACAGCCTCCCTCTGGGGCGGGTCAAGAAAAATCTGCGTCAGCTCCAGCTCCTCCTCCAGATAGTCGTCGGTGAACTCCTGGCGGGAGAAGAATTTGTACAGGACATCGAAATCGTCCCGGGAATTCAGCGGCAGAAAGCCCAGTTCCCGGAGCAGGGCCATGGTGCGCTCCTTCACACAGCAGAACAGGTTGGTAAGGTTGCTGTTGTAATCGTTGTAGACCTCAATGCAGCCCCGGCGCAGGGGACGGCCCAGGGTGACGGTGCCGCTGCCGCCGAATACGTCCACAAACCGGGCGTACCGGGCGGGGGCCAGCTTATTGATCAGCCACAGCAGTCTGCCCTTGCCGCCCACCCAGGGGATGAAGCTTTTCAGGGGCTGTCACCCCCCGGCCCGCCGTCTTTTTCGTCCCCGGCCTCCATGGGCCCGAAGGACTCCATGGCCTTGACCAGCCCCTCAATGGATTTGAGCAGGGTGCGCACCATCTTCTCCAGCCAGCGGATGGTGGCGTGGAGTTCCCCGGCGTTCTGGGCGTAGTAGTACCCCAGCGGCCCGCCCGCGATGGGCAGGCCCTTGCAGCGCATCCGGTGGACCATGTTGGTGAGCTGGTCTTTGCTGAGCCCCAGCTTCCGCTGGAGCTGGCCCCGGGTCTGGCTCTTTTTCCGCCCGAAGCAATTGGCCTTCAGATAGGCCAGGAGCTGTTCTTCTTTCATGACGTCCTCCTTTTTCGGGGGGCGTTTTCCCGAAAAAGGGGCGCAAAAGCGGGGTACCCCACAAAAGCGTTTTTCAGCTTTTGTGGGGAGAGGAGCCGCAGCGTAGCGAGTGAGCCTTTGGCGTAAGCCGGAGGCGAAGGATGCGCAGCTTGCGGCGACGAAAGGGGCCGCTGTCCCCATCGGGAAAACGGCCCCTGTAAATGCATTATTGCATTGTGATCCCAGGCTCCTCCTGGGGCTGGGCGGGGGTGCTGAACTGGTAGTAGAACTCGTTGGCGTTGCGGCGGATATAACCCCAGCCGTCCGCGGTGGGCGTGTACCCCTCCTTCTCCAGAAGGTGGGCTTTGTAGCCCGCCAGGTCAATGCCGCTGGCCCGGATCTGCTCCTCCGTCATGCCGACGTCCAGCAGCTTGCACCTGCCGGACTCCTCCAGATCGGCGCGCTGCATCCAGTCGTAGCAGTTGAGGTTTTGCGAGATGTCCAGCGCCAGCTTCAGGTTTTGGCAGCCCTCCAGCGCCAGCGCGGCGGCATACCGCTCCATGAAGTGCGGGGAGCCCTGGCCTATCTCGTTCAGCACACAGCCCAGGTTGTGCGCATCGTAAAACAGGCCCTCAATATCGCTGCTGTATTGGGCCACCAAATCCCCGGCTTCGGGCAAAACGCATTGGGCATCCATCAAAGTGCATTCGGCCCCAAAACGTACACGCAGCTCCCGCAGGGCCACCCCTACCTCCAGTTCTTCCTTCACCACATCCTCACTGCCGTCCTCGAACGGCCCAGGCAGGCGCAGCCACACCCCCTCCGGCGCAGCGGGGGAAGCCAGCTTCATCTTGACGCTCCAGCCGTCGTCGGTGGGGAGGGCCATGCCGGGCCGGTAGACCGGCTCGGGGGGCGTTTCCGGGTACTGGACATAGCAGCTGCCGATGAACAGGCCGGGATGCCTGTCCTCATACTGCCGCCCCACCGCATCCAGGTCGGCGAAGGCCAGGGCGTCCACCGGCATGGCGGTGTCGTTGATCAGGTGCCGCCTGCCCAGCGCCTCATAACTGCCAGCGTCCATGCGCACCGTGTACTCGTCCAGGGCCTGGAGCTGGTTGATGGCCTGGACGGCGTCCTCGGGCGGATCGGCCTGGGCCGCGGCAGCCAGGACGATGCCCTCCCGGACGCTCAGCGTCCCCAGCCGCATCCTGATCCAATCCTGTTCCCGCTCCTCGCCGGGGAGCTGGGCCAGGTAATCAAAATCGTTCATCGCATCTCCATTTCTCCGGGGCCGAATACGGCGTCCTCCATTCGGTCCTGCCATGTCATATCCGCTTCCTCTGCCGTGCAGTGGGTTCCCGTCAGTTTGCAGCCGAAAGATTCCAAGTCCTTCCGAACCGATTTGACGCAGTAATCCGAAAAGCTCTCCGCCTCCTCCTTGCTTTCATCGTGGCAGGTAAAGGTGTACTCCAAATCCACCCTCCGGCCATCAAATTGGAATGTCAAATCGCCCTGAACATAGCTCCCAAGCGTATCATCCTGCTGGAAGATATTTTGGACGTGCCCGGCAAACGCACGCTGCACATCCGGGAGCGCCAGCAGGTTCAGCTCCCCGCCGCCGTCGAAGCCCAGCTTGAATGATACCCTTGTCCGCACATCATAATCTGTGCCCGTGTCCATTCCAGACCCCCTCCTTTTTTGATGTAAGCCGCGTTAGGCAAAACTCATCCCTTCCGCCTGCGTTTGTTCCCGGATCATGTCCTGAACGGGGCCGGCAGCGGGCTGGACATAGCCGTACCTGGTGAGCTTCCCGCCGCTCTGCTCCATCAGGGCCTGCCCATAGCGGTATAGAACCACGTTGGGAAGCAGGGCAGTCAGTTCCTCCTCCGTCAGCAGTTCCTTCAAATGCCCGCTGGCTACCTCGTCCGGCTCACGCGGCTCCGGGTCGAAGGCGTATTGATCCAGCCCGTCCGCCAGCGTCAGCGCCTGGGCGATGTCCTCGCAGCCGGTGGCGGCCAGCACTGCCTTGTATTTGGTCAGTTCGCCGTCCACCTCCAGCTCCGCCAGACGGAAGGCCAGCAGATCCAGGGTGGAGCGCATGGCGGTGAGGCCGTTGAGGGCGGGGGCGGCGCAGTCCACACACCGGGCGGGCTCCTCCACCACGGTTTTGCCCAGCGGCGTGGGCAGTTCCACCCGGCTGCCGTCCGATAGCTCCGCCAGGATGGTGTAGCCCGGCTTTTTCAGGGTGAAATCCAGGTTCTTGCTGACCTGCTTCAGCTCCTCCCACCGCTGGACATAGCCGCTGCTGGTGAACACGCCGCGCTCGTTCTGCCTGAACTGTCTGCCAATCCGCTCAAAGTCCAGCAGCGCGAACGCTTCATCTGAAAGGCTTTCCGCCTCGGGGACAAAGCCGTTTTCCGCGCAGAACCGGCCCAGCGTCTGATCGTTGGCGGCCTCCTCGATGATGTGGCAGCAGTCTGTGCTGTAGGTCATGTCGATGGCCTGGGTTATGGGGATGGACGGCCCGCCCCACTCACGCGCCATGATTGCCAGCCCATCCACAATGGCCAGTTCCATTTCGTTGAGCTGGGTCAGGCGCAGGGCCAGGGCATTCAGCTCGGGCAGGGCGCCCTCCATACGGGTGAGAGAGAACGGGTTTCTGTCACCATAGGCCCGGGTGATGCGCCACCCGGGAAGCTGTCCCTCCGCCAATCCCAGTTGTTCCAGCGCGTCCAGCATGGAGTAGGGGGTGGCGGGGAGGGTCAGGGTGGCATAGGCGTCGCAGTCGGGCGAATTCAGCTCTACCTCAAATACCTTACGCAAAATCCATCCCCCCTATCTGGGGCTGGGCGGCGGTCTGCTCCGGCCCGAACCGCTCCTGTTCCGTCTGGAGACTCCAATCGTCCGAATTCCAGAGGTGGACGTACAGTTCCGCGCCGTCACCGGCGTCAAGCTCCCGCTGCTCAAAGCTCTCGCCCCAGCCATCAGACATCTGTCCAGTGAGGTACTCCTTCAGCGTATCCAGCTCCCCGGGAGTCAGTTCCCCCTGCACCTGGCACTCCGCCACGCCCCAGAGCTGGCCCGCCCTCCGTTCCACGCCGAACACCACCGAGCGCACCTTGTCGGCCACAGCGTCATTTTCATCGTACCAGTGCATGACGCCACGCTCCGCCTCCTCGGGCATCCGGTTGCGAACCAGCGCCGCTGTGATTTGATCCTCGTACTTCAGCAGCTCACGCCCCTCCAGCAGTTCGCTCTCCTCGCCCATGTTCCCGTATTCATCCGGCTCGAACAGGTCGGCGGTGAGCGGCATATAGAGCTTCAGCGTCTGAGGGGGCGGCGGCAGGACGGTGAAGGAGTCCTGGCCCATCACCAGGCCCAGGCCGCGCCCGTTGTCCCAGGCCACGTGGAACGTCCCGATATCGTCGATGCATTGGAGCGTACCCATAGAGCCCGGCTGGATGGGGCACGGGTCGTCCAAGCCCATCTCCCGGAGCTTGATCCGGCTGCCCACAGGGTACTGCTCCCGCAGAAAGTCCAGCCATTCCTTTGAGATTGCCATTTTACATTCCTCCCAGTTCAAGCCCGTGCTGTTCATAGCACCGGGGATCTGCGCCGGGGCTGTCCCAGCCAAACATAGAACCGGCCACCATAGCCTGCTCCTGAGCAGAAGTGATCCCGCGCCTCTGATTACTGTCATCTGCAATTCTGCGGTTTTTTTCAGCGCTGCCGGTTTCCCGCTCCGATGGGAAGCAGCCATTCTCACCCTTTTTGATGCAGATCAGCCTGCCGTCTGCCTGGTTCACCGACCAGCATAGATCCGGCAGCTTATGGGCGAACTCAGGATCGAAGCGTTCTTCTCCTGTCATGATGCTCCAGTCATCGCCGTTATAAAAGTGGACATACAGCTCTTTATCTCCGGTGTAAATGCACTCTTGCTCGAAATGATCCCCCCAATGACATGAGGCTTCTTCTGCGATGTAATCTGTCAGCCTGGCCAGTTCCTCTGGGGAGAGCTTTCCGACCACACGGCAATTTGCCACGCCCCAAAGCTGGCCCTCTCGTTCCTCCACTGAGAAAAATACCGATTTTACAGTTTCGGCAATAGAGTCCTTGTTTTCATACCAGCACATGATTCCCCTCGGGGCTTCCACCGGAGTTAGACTCTCTTTGACAGCTTTCAGAATGACTCCCTTATACTCAACGAGGCCCTTGCCATCCAGAACGGGCCCGTCCCCTGTCCACTCATCATCCGCCGCATCGATCATACCAATGTTGGCGGTGAGAGGCATATAGAACTTGAGGAGCGTTGGCTCAGGCGGCAGAACCGAGAAGCTGTCCTGGCCGATCACCAGGCCCAGGCCCCGCCCGTTGTCCCAGGCCACGAAAAATGTGCCCATATCGTCGATGTACTGGAGCGTGCCCATAGATCCCGGCTGGATGGGGCACGGGTCGTCCGAGCCCATCTCCCGGAGCTTGATCCGGCTGCCCACGGGGTACTGCTCCCGCAGAAAGTCCAGCCATTCTTTTTGGATGCTCATGGTTTTCATCCCTTCCCGTTATGATTTTTGCGTCGGAATTGCCTCCGGCTGGACATGAAAAAAGCCCCGTCCCTTGGATGGAACGGGGCCAAACACTGTTTGCGCCGGAACGTATTGACTTGAAATTTTTGCCCTCGCTTACCCACAGGCTCACCTCCCTTCACCAGCATTAACAGCGACATTACCACAGATCCCCTCCAAAAGCTACCCGGCAGAAGCAACAGACTTGTCCCGCTCCATGATCCGGGCCATCTCGGTGCGCAGGCACGTTTCACCGTTGCCGCACACGAAGCCATGGCCGGGGTAGGGACAGCCAACGCAGTGGGTCAAGGGGCCTTGCAGGGGTGCGGGCGGCTCGTGGGGCGTGGTGGTCAGGCACATGGACTCATAGAACTGCGGCTCCCGGTTATGTTTATATCGAACCCTCACGGCGCCATCTCCATCCCCGGCCCGCTGTCCGCCTGCTGTTCCGCCGCCCCCAGCTCCTGCTGGTTGGACAGGCTGACGCGCTCCTCCAGATCGTCCACGCTGCTCTCGATCTGCTCCATGGCTGACCTCAGCGTTTTCTCCCGCTCCTGGGTGATGGGGTACTCGCTGTCCAGCGTTTCGCTGACGCAGCGGTAAACCTCCGCCAGCTGCTCATCGGTAAACTGGCGGTGCTCGTCCACCAGCCCGGCGCGGCAGGCGAAGTCCAGCTTGGCCTCCTCATAGCCGTTGTGGTAGTAGTCCCCGTGGGCCACGGCGGTGCGGTTCGGGCTGCGCCGCCAGGTGGCGAACTTGTACCCCCAGGTACCCTCCAACTCCTGTCCGGCCAGCACCACACCATTGAACTCCGCCAGCAGCCGGAACCCCTCGTGGAGCCCCTCCGCTGCCAGCGGGGGAGCGGCAGCCATGGCTTCCGTGTACTCGTAAACCTGGGCGCTAATCCCCACCACCGTGTCATAGGCGTCCACCACCGGCTGGGTGTCTGCTGTCTCCGGCATGAGGAAAATCGTCCCACCCGGCGCCACCGCCATGACTTTCTGTCCATCCAGCAGCACCGGCAGACGCTCCTGCTCCACCGGCCCGGTGGAGATGCCCTCCCGCTTCAGGCGGCGGGCCAGTTCAGGGAAAAATTTGTCGTTCATATTGCAAAACCTCCTTTTTTATGTATCGGTTCAGCCCATGCCGCCCAGCACCGGGCCGCTGTCCTGCTCCTGAACCTGGTTCAGTTCCTGCTGGCGCAGATCAAAGCAGGTCAGATAGGCTTGGTAGTCCCCGCGCACCGGGTTGCACCGCAGGCAGTAGCGGTACCGTTCCGTTTCCAGCACGAAGCCGTAGTTCTGGGTACAGACGCCGCCCGCAATCTCCCCGCCGTCGATATGGCACAGGCGGAGCATGGTGGAAAAATCCTTCAGCACGCCCTGGCGCAGGTCATCCACCACCTTGCCCAGTTCCTCTTTGAACGCGGGCGTGTTCAGTCCCTCGGGCCCCCTCGGCCACCAGGTGTGCCAGAACTCGTCGCCATCGTGCCCAAAGTCAATGCGAAGGTGTCCGATTGTCCCCAGCTCCTCATCCTTTTCAGGCGGCAGGGCATAAAAAAGTCCCGCCTCTTCGGGGATGGCGGGGCGCATTTGATGGCGGAAGGGGATTTCGGGAGCGGTGATGTTATTCTCCGCACAAAATGTTTTCAGGCTGACGAACTCTTGCGTCAGGCGGAACTGATCCTTCACCAGCCTGCTCTGGGTGCGCTCGCTTTTCAGCGGCAGGAGGGAGAGGACGGAGCCGGCGTGGAATTTGTCCGCATGGTCTACCATGCTGTAGGGACTGTGTGGGGCACGGCTTGTGCCGCGCAGGTCGTAGCAGTACCAGCCCAGGGGAACGTCCTCCCGCGGGATGGGCTCTCCGCTGTGCAGCACAAGGGCGCCGAACAGGTACGCTTTTTGCATCAGGGCTTCGTAGATATTGAGCCGCAATGATTTCACACCTCTATTCGTTTTATTTGGCAGCTAAAACAGATACCACAACTTTTCCTGAAAGTCCAGCGTGATTCAGCACATCGTCTGACCAATCTCCGGTTCCTGCTCGGGCCAGGGGGCGCTGAGGCGGCGCACATGGCCGAAGCTGGTTTCCTGTACGCCGTCCCGCTCCATCTCGGCACGCCCCAGGGCGTCAAAATCGGTGAAGCCCTCCAGCAGCTCCAGGATTTCATCGCCCGCGCCCGCATACCGCAGGGCAGTGATGGCATATTCCCTCTCGTTACCTGTCACCAGCTCGTAATCGTCGATGTCCTCAGCCAGAAGGACGGCGCTGTGAAAATCACGCGGCCCTACAGCCTCCAAAACTGCGCCGTATGTCTCCCGATCCTCCCCTATCATCCCCCAGACGCACTCGCCCAGGGTGGCAATGTCCTCAAAAGTAACGCTGTCCATGGGAAGCAGATGTGCCCATGGATAGCCGATCTCCACATCTCTGATGATGGCGCTGCCCAGGTCATCCAGCTGCAGCGCCCTTTTTGCCTGCCCCAGCTCATCGCTCCCAGTGGGCAGATTCAGGCGGACGGAGCCGGTGGGGGAAGCCAGCGTGAGGGCAAAGGTGGGCCGCTTCGCCGCTCTGTGCGCCGGAGCCGCTTCCCGCCGCCTTACATAACCTTCGGATGTGTACGCCCCGCAGTTATTCGCGCTGTACATCGCCCCGATTTCGGCGTGGTTTAGGTAAGGCCGCATTTCTACAGGGAAATCAGCCCATGTCGAGTCATGCTCTACCAGCCAGAGACCCAGCTCCTTATCTGTGGGGACGCCCTCAATGAACTCGTATTGGCCCAGGCTGGAGGCAACGCGGAGGACATCGTCTAACCCGTTGATGCTCTCCGCTCGGAGGGCCCCGGCAAAAACCTTCTGGGTATCCAGATCCATGGCATCTACCAGTCCGGCCAGTTGGTTCAGCTTCTGGACGCCAGTTTCGCTGAACAGGGCGTCGCGCTCGATATAGCCGGCGGGGACTTTCGCGGCTCCGTCGCCGCCTATGATATATGCGGGGGCCCAGCCGCCGAATTCCTCCAGCCCGATCATGGCGTATCTGACCTTGCCCGCGTCCGCGGGAAAGCTGATGTACCCCACCTCATTGCTGGACGGGCTTTTTGACACGTGCAGGATCATTATGCCATACCCCCCATCTCTTGCTCCCGTTCATACAGCTCTGCGGGGCCATCTCGCATCAGGGCTTCCAGAGACATACTGCCGTGATAGGCCACATAGCCCATCTCAGTGAGCGCGCTGTCCATTTCCGGGTTGTCCAATTTCGGCACGAAGTCGAACTGATCCAGGTTTTCCGCCAGCTGGCGCACCTCACTGGCACACCTGGGCTGGGCCAGCAGCACCACCGCATCCAGCTTTTCCATTCCTGCCATACCCATGGCCCTAATGGATTGGCACATCCGGTTTAAATCCAGGATGGTATTTTCAGGACGCTTTATCACCGCAAACACTTCGGCTGGCAGGGTGCTGTCCTCAATGAAATACGCGGCGTCTTTGTTCATGACCCCAATCCGGCGAAGCGGCCTGGAGATCTGTCCATCCGACGCGGGCAGGTACAACCATGCCGTTTCCACGGGCCCACCGATCTCGGGCTCAATTGGAACGCCAAGGGTGAGCAGGGGGTTCCCGTGCAGGTACTGCGGGAACGAACCCCCTGTATAAACCTGCTCCAGCTTCATGCCGTTGTCGTATACGACGCCATACGGGGTGACCACCCCGGCGCCGCTCTGAATCAGGTCGAGGACCACCGCTTGGCCATCCACTTTGTCGAACTCCTCCATCGGCATAGAACCGCCGTTGACGGTTAGAGCGTGGCCTTTGCCCACCTGCTCCAGGTTAGAGAAATCAGTGATCACCGTGGCCTGCTGGCAGCAGAACGTCAGGCTGATAAAGTCCTTGATACTGGACAGGTTCAGCTTGGAGGCCATGGCCTGGAATTTTTCGTTCTCACCCTGGCAGAAGCTGTCCAGCCGTTTGGCCAGATAGTCCAGCTCGTCTGCGTTCACGGTCTGGGCTACCAGCCGGTTGAGGACGGGATACGGGCTGTCCAGTCCGTCCACCCGGCAGTCCTGGGCGGTGGGGGAGCCGATGCCCATGTCCTCCAGCAGGCCGATGGTGTGGTCGTATTCGCTGTCCGGGATGGGGAAGGGGATGGTGGCCTGACCCAGCTCGGGGTGGGCTTTGTTGCTAACTACTGCTTTGAAAATCATGTTCGGCACATCCTTTCGAGAAAATAAAAAGGCCGTGATTTTCCAGTGAAAAATCACGGCCTTGCGAGGGGTTCAGTTATTGGTTTTGTGTTGCAAAGTTTAGCGCCCTTTTTCCCGCTCAAAAAGGGCGCCAGCCAAAATTTTGGTTGTGCGGGTTCAAATACCGCCAGACGCTCAAAATGGCTTGTTGGCATCTGTCGTTCGTCTTGTGAAATTTGAGAGGGTGAAAATCCCGGAAACAGTTGATGCCGTAGGCGTTCAGCCCACGGCATCTAAACTGTTCGGTTCTTTTGGTGCCGGTGGTGGGACTCGAACCCACACGGGGGATTAGCCCGGCGGATTTT
>ERZ777305.2332-NODE-2332-length-16679-cov-3.308289_pt1 | contig 16679 bp, 13 predicted proteins | sample MGYA00374965_ERZ777305 | MGnify/ENA primary metagenome ERZ777305 (study PRJEB29328, sample SAMD00013331) | mouse gut metagenome | study: EMG produced TPA metagenomics assembly of the Metagenome analysis of fecal microbiota from mouse which was promoted... | reverse complement strand
TTCCGGGAATATGGTGGAGACGGCCAGAAAGGACTATCCCGAGCTCGAGTTTATCAAATGTGATATAAGCGCGGAGCTGGACAGCCTTCCCCACGATTATGACATTGTATTTTCTAACGCCTGTCTCCAATGGGTGCCCGACCACCCCTCCCTGCTGCCCCGGCTCATGGGCCTTCTGAAGCCAGGTGGTCTCCTGGCGGTGCAGATACCTATGAACTACCAGGAGCCTATACACAAGATAATTGAAGCTACTGTAGCTCAAAGCCCCTGGACGGAGCTGATACCGTATATGCGGCTGTTCTATACGCTGAGCCAGGAGCAATATTTTGATATCCTCTCTGAGGTTTCCACGGACTTCACGCTCTGGCAGACCACCTACCTGCACCGTATGCCCTCACATCAGGCTATAATGGACTGGTACAGCTCCACCGGGCTGCGGCCATATCTTGACGCAGCGGTAAGTGAAGCGGCCAGAGATGGATTCTATCAGGAGGTGTTCTCTCAAGTCAGAGAACAGTATCCTATACAGAAGAAGGGAGAGATTATATTCCGTTTCCCGCGTTTCTTCTTTATAGCTCAAAAATAGAAAAGCTCCGGGGCACTTCTGCGGTGTCCCGGGGCTCTCTGTTTAGTCGCCAAACAAATCTTTCAGCTTTGAGAAAAAGGTCTTGCGTTTCTGATAATTTTTATCGTCAGTATTATTGTCCAACTCAGCTAAAATCTCCTTCTGGCGTTTGTTGAGGTTTTTGGGCACCTCAACTGTGACCTGCACATACTGGTCTCCCTTGGACCGGGAGCGCAGGCTTTGTATACCCTTGCCCTTCAGCCGGAACACATCGCCCGGCTGTGTGCCCTCATGCACATGGTAACTGACCTTGCCATCCAGTGTTGGGACCTCTACATCTGCGCCGAGGGCCGCCTGGGTAAAGGTTATGGGCATCTCGCACCAAACGTCATTGCCACGGCGCTTATAAATTGGGTGGGGCCGCACACTGATATATACATGCAGGTCTCCGTTGGGCCCGCCGTTCGCGCCGGCGTTGCCGTGGCCGCTTACATTCAGCACCTGTTCGTCGTCAATACCGGCTGGCACTGTCACCTCTATGGTCTTCCGCCGGCGCACCCTTCCCTTTCCGTCACAGGTATGGCAGATTTTTTCAATAAGCTTGCCTGTGCCGTGGCATCGGTCGCAGGACTGGGTGGACTGCACCACCCCAAAGGGTGTGCGCTGGCTTACCCGCACTTGGCCGGTACCGTTGCAGTTGGGGCAGGTCTTTGGCGTGGTGCCGGCCTCCGCGCCGGTGCCGTGACAGTCGGAGCAAGTCTCAATCTGCTGATACTCCACGTTCTTTTTACAGCCCTTGGCGGCCTCCTCAAAGTCGATGGCCAGGTTGGCCTGGGCATCGGAGCCCTGCCGGGGTGCATTAGGGTTGGCCCGGCGGGAGCTACCTCCGAACCCACCGCCGAAGAAGCTGTCGAATATATCCGTGAAGTCGAAGCCCGCGCCCTGGAAGGGATTGCCCCCCCCGGCACCGCCGCCGAAGTTGGGGTCCACCCCGGCGTGCCCGAACTGGTCGTATCTGGCCCGCTTATCGCTGTCAGAAAGCACTTCATAGGCTTCGTTGACCTCCTTGAACTTGGCCTCGGCGTTTTTGTCCCCGGGGTTCAGATCAGGGTGGTACTGCTTTGCCAGCTTTCGGTACGCCTTTTTGATATCGTCCTCCGAGGCCGACTTCTGAACGCCCAGAACCTCATAATAGTCTCTTTTGTCCGCCACTCAAATCAACTCCTGAAAACCTCGGTTAGTTCACATCTTTAAAATCCGCGTCGTATACGTTTCCGTCGCCGCCAGGATTTCCGCCGTTGGGGTCAACAGGGCCCTGGGCGTTGGGATCACCTTGAGGCGCGGCCTGCTGATACAGCTTCTCGCTTACAGAGTACAGAGCCTTCTGTAAGTCGTCCATATTGGACTTGATGGTGTCGAGGCTTCCGCTGTTGATACTGTCGCGCAATGCGGCCACTTTGGCGTTTATTTCGTTCTTATCAGCTTCGCTCAGCTTATCGCCGCTGTCGGAAATAAGTTTTTCAGCAGAGTAGCACATGCTCTCGGCATTATTTTTTGTATCGACCTCTTCCCTGCGTTTCTTATCCTCCTCGGCAAACTGCTCGGCAGCCTTCACAGCCGCGTCAATATCCTCCTTGCTCATATTCGAGCTGGAGCTGATAGTAATATGCTGTTCCTTACCTGTACCCAGGTCTTTTGCCGAGACGTTGACAATACCGTTCGCGTCGATGTCAAAGGTGACCTCAATCTGAGGAATGCCCCTGGGAGCCGGAGCAATGCCGTCCAGTTTAAACAGGCCCAGCTGCTTATTGTCCCTGGCAAATTCTCTCTCGCCCTGGAGGACGTTTACCTCAACCTGAGTCTGACCATCCGCAGCGGTGGAGAAAATTTGGCTCTTCTTTGTCGGGATAGTTGTGTTGCGGTCGATTATCTTAGTCATAACGCCGCCCATTGTTTCAACGCCCAGGGACAGGGGAGTAACGTCCAGCAGCAACAGGCCCTGAACCTCGCCGCCCAGTACGCCGGCCTGAATGGCCGCGCCTATGGCCACGCACTCGTCGGGATTTATTCCCTTGAAGGGGTCCTTGCCGATAAAGTTCTTAACTGCCTCCTGGACAGCCGGGATGCGGGAGGAGCCGCCCACCAGCAGCACCTTGCTGATATCATTAATAGACAGGCCGCTGTCCTGCAGCGCCTGGCGCACAGGGCCCATGGTCTTCTCCACCAGATCAGAGGTCAGTTCGTTGAACTTAGCTCTGGTCAGAGTCATCTCCAGATGCTTGGGGCCGCTTGCGTCCGCAGTAATATAAGGCAGACTTATAGTTGAGGTGGTTACGCCGGACAGGTCGATCTTCGCCTTCTCTGCGGCCTCCTTAATGCGCTGCATGGCCATCTTGTCAACGGTCAGGTCCACGCCCTGCTCCACCCTGAAGCTGTCTACCATCCAGTTTATAACGCGCTGGTCAAAGTCATCGCCGCCCAAACGGTTATTACCCGCTGTGGCAAGGACCTCCTGTACTCCGTCGCCCATCTCAATGATGGACACGTCAAAGGTGCCACCGCCCAGGTCATACACCATAACCTTCTGGTCGTTATCCTTATCCACGCCATAGGACAGAGCCGCAGCCGTCGGCTCGTTAATAATACGCTTGACCTCCAGACCGGCTATCTTGCCAGCATCCTTTGTGGCCTGGCGCTGGGCGTCGGTAAAATAAGCGGGTACGGTGATAACCGCGCTGGTGACGGTCTCGCCCAGATATGCCTCCGCGTCGGCCTTCAGCTTCTGAAGGACCATGGCGCTTATTTCCTGGGGGGTGTAGTTCTTGCCGTCAATACCCACCTTATACGCAGTGCCCATTTCACGTTTGATAGAGGAAATAGTGCGGTCGGGGTTCGTGATAGCCTGGCGCTTTGCCACCTGGCCCACCATTCGCTCGCCGGTTTTGCTAAACGCCACCACAGACGGCGTAGTGCGCGCGCCTTCTGCGTTGGCGATAACCACTGGCTCGCCGCCTTCAATAACCGCTACACAGGAATTTGTAGTACCTAAGTCAATGCCGATCGTCTTTGCCATAATAAATTACCTCTCTTTAATAGTTTTTTAGATTCATATGGTTACCGTGCTCCCACGGCTGTAACAGTTCTAGTTTGCCACCTGCACCACGGCGTGGCGCACCACCCGGTCGCCCAGCATATAGCCCTTTTGATATACCTGGGATATGACGTTTTCCTCAAGGCTCTCGTCCTCGATATGGGCTATGGCGTTGCACAGATTGGGGTCAAAGGTCTCCCCCGTTTCCCCCACTGTGGCGATACCCAGCTTTTCAAAGGCGGCATCGATCTGGGTCTGTATCATCTCAATACCCTTTCGCATATCCTCAGCGGAAGCCTTTTCCTGGCTCAGCGCCAGCCCGATATTGTCCGCTATTGGCAGTATGGCCTGGACCGTATCAGAGACTGCGTTATTATATATAGCGCTTTTCTCGTTTGCCGTGCGTTTGCGGAAGTTGTCGTATTCCGCAAGTACACGGAGATATTGCTGTTTATGCTCGTCCAGCTCTTGGCGCAGCTTTTTAAGTTCTTCCTCCAGCTTGGACATTTCCTCGATCTCTGGCGGGGCCTCGGCTTCTGGCGGTTTCTTTTCTTCTTTATCCTTCATGTTGAGCAGCTCCTTTCCTGCTATTTTGTTATTGTATATACGCTCCCTAATCCTCTCCTGTCAGCTGTGTCAGCTGGGCGCTGAGCGTATCTGTCAGATATTCCAGCACAGCGGTGAGCCGTGGATAGTCCATGCGTACCGGTCCAACCACCGCAACCGCTCCGGCGTCCTGTCTGTCTATAGTATAGCGCGATACCATCATAGACACTGTATCCAGTTCTGGCCGTCCGCATTCTCGGCCTATCATAGTGGTCACATTGCCCGGCTTCTGCCGCAAAAGCATAGAGAATTCCTCTTTATTTTCCAGCATACCCAGAATATTCCTGGCGTTTCTGGGCTCAATCTCCGGGTAAAAAAGCAGATTCATCTGTCCCCCAAGCAGCGTCTCAGTGCGCGCGGTGTCATGGGCCGCCTCCAGCAGCGCTCTCAACGGTGCGCCCACTAGAGCGTACATTTCACCAAGAGACGCTCCGAGACTCTGCAAAAACGCTGGGGTAATGTCAGAAACCTTTTTACCGGCAATCCTTTCATTGAACGCTCTGAAGAACACACGGAGAATATCTGTGGTCAAATCATAATCACACCGAAATATGCGATTCTTCATAGTTCCTGTCGAGCTCATCATCAGCAGCATAGCCGTGCGCCGGCTGGTCTGCACCAGCTGTATCGCCCTGACCCTAGCTCCTGCACCACCTGGAGTGGTGACAGCCGCCGCACATCTGCTTATAGAAGCCGCCAGCTCAACAGTGCGCACCAACAACTGCTCCGTATCGTACAATACCGGCGCCAGCTTCGCATCTATCAGCCGCTTTTCCTCCGGGGTCAGCGAAGGCACCTCCATCAGCCGGTCCACAAATTCCCGGTATCCCTTCTGAGAAGGCACACGGCCGGCCGAAGTGTGCGGCTGCTCCAAAAGCCCCATTTCAGTTAGGCCGGACATTTCGTTACGAACGGTGGCCGAAGAAACGCCTATCTCCTCGGCGATAACTTTGCTTCCAACCGGCTCTCCACTCTTGAGAAATTCCGTGACTACCGAGCTCAATATCTTTTCTTTCCGCAGGGTAAGTTCCACTTGACAGCCCTCCCTTCTGTTGGGCCTCGCTTAGTTCTCCTGCCGCATTTAGCACTCATTATTATCGAGTGCTAAACTGTATCTATAATGTACCACGATGGTCAGAAAAAGTCAAGACAGTAATTTGTAAATTGTTTATGAATTACCAGAATTTTCAAAAAATTTGCCGTAGGCAGGAGAATGCCCTTTCCCCTGCCTACGGCGTGATACTTATTTCTCTGTTTGCAGCGCTGATGTTTTAACCTGCATTACCCATTGTCCTATCCCCAAATAGCTCACGGCAAATAGGGCTCCGGCCGTGACTGTTTGAATAAAGACCTGCAAGAATCTGTTGGATATAACTAAATTTATTAATAGCAATCTGCTCAAACCTACTGCCAGAACCGCACAGAACATTGGAAGCAGAATATGCTGAACTACGGAAATGTGCAGATGGCTTACCTTCATTAACCGGTGCAGGCTCAAGGATGCGTTAAAAATCGTGCTGAAAAATAGTATAAATACATAACTCTCCATTCCGAAAAAACGCAAAAAACATAATACCAGTATAACCCGTATCAGTGAATCTGTAAAGTTATATTTCATGGAATTGAATTGTTCGTCCAGACCTTTTAGGAGATTGTCAACCACTACATCCAAATATGTCAAGGGAACCAGTGGAGCTAGTATCCGAAGGTACTGGCCGGCACTATCGCTTTTGTAAAACGCCTGGCCCCAGCTGTCTCCGAAAGCCATAAAAAGCGCCGCAAAGAACATTCCAAAGGCCAGAGCTGCCTGCACGGCCCGACCCGATATATATGCAACCGCGTTTTTATGGCTCAACTCCCGTTCCTTCGCAATCTTCGGTATCAACAGTGAGGCAAAGGATGTCAAAAATGAAGACGGAAAGTATAGCATTGGCATTGCCATACCCTGTAAAAGCCCATACTGGGACAAGGAGGCTGAGTAGTCAAGGCCATACTTTTGCAGTTCCCGGGGTATCAGCAGGTTCTCCCCAGTATTCAGCAGGCTTCTTGCGGCGGAGCTGAGTGTACAGGGCAGCGCAATATGCCCCAGACTGCGAAGCACGCCGCTGCTCTTTTCCCCTCTTTTGGGCGTGTGCCTACGGATACTTCTCCTATACGCGCACCAGCTTACTGCAAAGGAGACCGCCTCGCCCAGGGTCGATGCCGCCATAGCGGCCAGACACGCGGACTCTATACTCTGCGGGGCAAATTCCCAAAAGAAAAACACTGTCGCGCCGATGGTAAGTATCTGCTCCAAAGCGTCGGAAACCGCGGTTGAGAGCGATTCGTCAACGGCCAGAAAATAGCCCTTCATACAGGTGCACATGGACATAAATGGAAGCCCAAACCCTAATATTCTCAGGCAAGGCGCGGCCGTAGGATCCCCGAGAAAAATCCCCGCCGCAAAGTCCGCGGTTAAAAATAGGCCCACCGCTATACAGACACTGATGGTCAGGCAGAACCCAAAGCACTTTGCCACAACGGAGCGCACCGTCTCTCCCCTGCCCTTTGCCAGCGCGGCGGTTACCATCCTTGTCACAGCCAGGCTTATGCCGGAGGTGGAAAGGGTCACCGTGAGCATGAATATGGAGAATATAAGCTGATAAAGCCCCATGCCCTTTGCTCCTATCTGCTGGGACAGATAGGAGCGGTACCCCATATTGGTGATGCGCAGGAACAGGGATACTAAGGTAAGCAAAGCTCCCTGGAGAAAAAATTTTTTCTTAGTCATGGGGCCACTCCTTCTAAAGCAGTTAAAATGGTAAAGATTTCCATAGAAATATTGACAAAAAAACCTACGGGGTTTAAAATGGCTATCAAGGTAATGTGGAAATATACCAGGAAAGAGTTGAGCATATGAGTGAAAACTGGACCGAGATAAAAATATGCGTGCCCTCGTCAAAGGCTGACCTTGCGGGGGACATTGCCAATATGACGGTGCCTCATGGTATCTATATTGAGGACTACTCCGATTTAGAAGAAAAAGCCCTGGAAATAGCCCATATTGACCTGATAGACGAGGAGCTGCTTGCCAAGGACCGCACCAAGGCCATCATACATATATATATTAGCCCCGAGGACAACCCCACCGAAGCGATCTCTTTTCTTGAGGAGCGGTTGAGCTCCTGCGGTATCGAGTACAGCATCGACCGGGCGGACTGCGCCATGGACGACTGGCTAAACAACTGGAAGAAATATTTTAAGCCTATACCCGTGGGCAAAAAGCTGCTTATACGCCCCATCTGGGAGGAGGACTTTGACAGCATGGGCCGCGCCGTGCTGAACCTGGAGCCCGGCTTGGCCTTCGGTACTGGCACCCACGAAACCACACGGCTCTGTATGGAGCTTATCGAAGAGTACCTGACCCCCGGAACAGATTTCCTTGACGTGGGATGCGGCAGCGGCATACTGTCCGTGGCCGCGTTGCTGCTGGGCGCGGGCTCCGCTGTTGGTGTGGATATAGACCCTCTGGCGGTAAAGACCGCAGCCGAAAATGCCCGGCTCAACGGCGTTGAAGGAAAGTTCATCGGTATCTGCGGCAATCTCGCGGATAGGGTCTCCGGAAAGTACCAGATGATAGCCGCGAACATTGTGGCCGATATCGTAATCGAGCTGAGCCGCTCTGTGCCGGAGTTTCTTGCACCCAATGGAGTGTACATCATCAGCGGCATTATAGACACCCGGGAGCAGGATGTGCTGGATGCGCTGGCGGGCAGGTTCACCGTCCTACAGCGGAAAACGGAGCGGGGCTGGGTGGCAATGGCACTGAAAGTGAAGGAAAGGTAAGCAAAATGGAGTTTATTCATAAAAGCGCTATGACCTCACTTAGCAACCCCGGTGTGATTTCCCGTCAGCTGCTGAACCCGGATAACTCCTCCAGCACCCAGGTCACCATCACAGAGGTGCATTTGGAGCCAGGCGCCTGTCAGCCCCGGCACGTCCATGATCGCTCAGAGCAGATATGGTACGCCCTACAAGGCTCGGGCAAGCTGCTGCTTGAAAGCGGCACAGAGATGCAGTTCAACGCCGGAGATGTGGTCCGCTTCGGAGATGGGGATATCCATGGGCTGCAAAATGACGTACAGGAGAAATTTGTGTACCTGTCAGTTACTGCTCCGCCCATACACTTTGGTTATGCCTATCAAGATAAAAATAACGAAGAAGGAGACTAGAACCATGAATATTGCGCTGGAAACAGGCCGAATAAGATTACGCACCTGGCATATGGAGGATTTGCAGGATTTCTACGATTACGCCAAGGATCCAGACGTTGGCCCTTGGGCGGGCTGGGAGCCCCATGGGAGCATAGAGGATTCCCGGAAAAAACTCAGTAGGTGGGTAAACAATACTGACGAAAATGACATCAAGCTGGCTGTTGAGAATAAAGAAAGCGGCAGGGTAATCGGTTCTATAGGCATTGAGCCTGACGGCAGCCGTCCAGACGTTAAGGGTTGTCGGAACCTTGGATATGTACTTGGCAAGGACTATTGGGGCCAGGGGCTCATGACCGAGGCGGTCCGCGCCGCTATAGACTATGCCTTCCGAGCGCTGAAGCTGAGACTGCTGACCGTCAACCACTACACCATAAACCAGCGTTCCCGCAGGGTGATAGAGAAGTCCGGCTTCACGTACGAGGGCACTCTGCGTTCCGGCAGCGTAATCTATAACGGAGAGGAACGCGACCTGTGCTGCTACTCCATGCGCGCCTGGGAATACTGGGCGATGCGTGCAAAGGAAGCTGGGTTTTCACTGGAGCTACCAGAGAATACCGACCGTATAGAGCTTGAGAACATGCAGCGTGAGTTCATCGAGGTTGACAAAGACGTTACCCCCTTCGGTCTGGACCCAAAGGATATGAGCTTTGAGCGATGGCTGGAGCGCAGTATAGCTTGGCGTTTTGTTGTGCCGAAGCCCACATATGCTAAATCAACGCTGTACATACTCAACAGCCAGCATACCGGCCTCACAGGCGCACTAGACCTGCGTCACTATCTCACCGAGCGTCTCCTGAACGGCGGCGGAAACATCGGCTACGGCGTCCGCCCTAGCCAGCGTGGGAACGGCTTTGCGCCATACATGCTGGGGCTGGGTATTGAGAAAGCTAAGGAGAGGAATATGAGTAAGGTTCTGGTCTGCTGTGACGACAATAATCCAGGTTCCGCACACACTATTGAGGATTGCGGCGGCGAATTAGAAAACTTAATCGACGGCCTACGGCGCTACTGGATAACAATATAAAATTAAAATCCTAGAGGTCAGTACCCTTCACATGAAAGTGAAGGGTACTATGACAACTATGTGTTAAATTACGGTACAGTCCTAGAGAGTGTTTTAAAACCATCAAAGTAGCCAAACGGGATACAAGAAAGACAAACAACGGCCTGGAAATAAAGAGCCTTCTTCTCATATCTGGTAGCAAAGCTGCGGTTATTTTTGAGCTTGAGGAGCAGATTTGCCACCAGATGACGTTCTTTAATATGTGTGCCCTTAAGCTTTTCTGGGAGGTTTAGCGATGCTTTAGCTGGGAATCACCACAATCTCGCCCCGTTCCTCCAGCCAACGTATAAACTGATCGCTGTTATATCCTTTGTCCGCCAGTATGTGTTGCGGGTGTTCAGTTCGGGCTGCTCGAGAAGCTCGCATAGCTTGTATGGACTGCGAGGTGCCTATGGTGCAGGTAAACAAAATTGAATGTTAAATCAAAACCACTAGTAAACTAGTGGTTTGCACAAACCCCAAAAGGGTACTGAGGATTTGCCGTCGCATCACAATTATAGGCAGCCGCTGAAAGCGACCGTTTTCTTTGCCTACTTTCTCTTGCTATTCGTAAACGGGTCCATGTACTCCTTCAGTGATATCTGGTCCACCGCCAGCTCCTCCAGTTGGTTCTGTATGCACTCCTGGATTTTCTTTGCATTCTTTCCCACTGTATCCACATAGTACCCTCTGCACCAAAAGTTTCGGCTCCCATATTTATACTTCAAGTTTGCATACCGGTCGAATGTCCTCAAGGCACTTTTGCTCTTGAGGCTTCCCACAAACTGTGGTAAAATCTTATTTTCTCTTATTTTGACCGCGCAAGATACCGGTCATAGCCCGCTTGCCGGAGCTTCAGGTAGCGCTCCAGCCCAAGATCCTTCAGTTGCTGCTGATAGGCGGCAAAGGTATCGGGGGTTAGCTCGTCGCGGCCCATGATGAAGTTGGCGATCTTGCCGTTGGCATAGTCCTGCATATTTGTGTTGATGGTGTTTATCTCGCTGGTCTCCTCCGGAGCAAAGGTCACGGAGAGCGGGAATACGTTGGCGTTGCCGTACTTTGTCCAGGCCTCGTGACCTACGTCAGTATAGTAGATGCCATCGATAAGGTCGCTCTCCCGGGCGGGATAGTCCACTTTTACGCCGGGCATACGGTCAGCGGCAAAAGCGGTAACGCCTTCTGTGTTTTTCTCCATCTCGGCAGTCCACTTGCGGGAGTTGGGCTCGCGGGTACCGTTGGTGATACCCTTTTCGATGTAGTCCTGGCACTCAGCCGCACCCTCCTCGCTGGTAAGGCCCATAGTGCGCACACAGGAGCCCTCCTCCGTATAGAAGTAGTCGAAGGCGTTCAGCACGCGGATCAGTTTCTCCTCGTCACAGGCGGTGGAGACGGCGAACCCGGCATTGTTGCTGGCCCGGCCCGAATCCAGGTAGATGCCAAGAGGCTTTTCTATTCCGTGCTCTGTGTCAGCCGGCGAGTTGATGGGCTGGACGTCCATGATCAGCTCATACTCCGGCAGAGACATGGCCCCGCCAAGATTGGCGGCAAGCCCGTACCAGACCCCCGCCGCGCCGCCGTAGGTCAGAGCGGTGTTGGGCAGGTAAAACAGATCCTGTGAGCGGCTTGCGAAGTAAGCATCGCCGCCGTGGTGCTGGCCAGTCGGGCGGCTATCCGGGGCGGCATGAACCCCGAGGCGGCTTTTTCTCTGTGCGACGCCTATATCATGAAGATAGAGGCCCTCCGGGACATAAGGGAATTGCAGGGCCTGGTGGGAGGGGCACAGAATAATTTTGCCTCCCTGGTGCGCTTTCTCCGGCAGGACAGCGGCAGTGCCCGGCAGGTTCAGCGCCATCCGCTGGTGGAAAAGGCGAAGAACTATGTGTACGACCACCTCCACGAAAAAATAAGCCTGACCAATGTGGCCAAGCTTTTGCACACGAATCCTAACTATATCTCAAATCTTTTTGTACGGTGCGAGGGCATCTCCTTCACCGACTTTGTGCTCAGGGAAAAGGTGGCCCTTGCCCGGAGTCTCTTGGTCTACTCCCAACTCTCCTGCCGGGAGATAGCCAGCACCCTGGGCTTTTCATCTCAGAGCCACTTCGGCAGACACTTCAAGCGTTCCAGCGGCATGACCCCCGCCCAATTCCAGCGGCAGTATGCCATCACGGAGATTACTGGGCCGTCACCTGAAGGGTAACGCTCACATCCTGAAGCCCCTCCGCCGAGAACGTGACCCTGCACTCGCCGGCGTCCATGCCGCCGCGAATGACCGCCATCACCCGCCCGTGAAACGCCGGGCAGGTATTGCTTTGATAGCTCCCCTCGCTGCTGGGGTCAGCCGAGCCGAAGCCCTGCAAACTGCCCGCGCCCTCGACCTTGACCGTGACAGTTCTGCCGTCAAACAAATTGGCAGCACCCTTCTCGTCCACCAGATCAGCCATAACAAAGCTGAGACCCTGTCCCCCGGCCTGGACAGTCTCGTTGTAAACAGTCACCTTTATGGCTGCAACAGCACCCGCCGTGCTGAGTAAATCCTCACCGCAAGGCTTGTCGTCCCGGTAGCCCACGGCTTTCAGCTGGCCCGGCTGGTAGTCCACTTCATAGGCGGCGGTGTAGGGCAGCACTTCGCCTATCTTCTTGCGGCCCAGTGGCTTGCCGTTCACAGTCAGTTCTACCTCGTCACAGTCGGCCAGCACGTACACTCGGGTAGGCTTGCCCTCCTGGCCGGGGTAGGTCCAACTGTGCAGAGAGTCAAAATATTTCCAGTTGTTGCTGTCGAACGCCTTGCCGAAAACCTCCGGCCGATGCACGGCAATGTACGGCTCATGGCGAAGCCCAAAGGCTATCTCTCTCAAATAGCTGACCGGCCTTCTGGCGGCGTTCAGGTCGATATCCCCACAGTAGGCCAGCCGGTCGGGGAACATTCCCTGGGCCGTGACCTCGCCATAGTGGGGGATGCCGATGCCCGCCTCGCCCAGGTAATCATAGCCCGTCCAGGTGAAGTCGCCGATGACGTGGGGGTTGTCCCGGACGATGGGCCAGAGACGCCCGATCTCCGGGGGGAAGGTCTCGCTACCCACAACAACCCGGTCAGGGTGCCGGAGGTTCTCGGGGATATGCCGGGCGGTCAGGTAGTTGTAGCCGGCAACGTCCACGCTGCTGACAGAGGGCTCCAGGCGCTCCGTGAGCAGGGCACTTTCCGAGAACTTGTCGGTCTGCTCCCACTGGGACGCGCCCATCATGCTGTTCAATGCCTCGCTGCCCGCCCCGGCATTGCTGGCACTGATGGTTTCCTGCTTCTCCTGCTCCATCATGCTACCCAGAGCGTCCGACACCGCCAGAAAGCCGTTGATACCACAAGTTGTGTATCTGGTGGGGTCCAGCCCCTTTATTTTCTCTGTGATGGCCCGATGCAGGGCGTAGCCCTGGGCCTTGCTGATCTCCGGAATTTCGTTGCCGGTGCTGTAGAGCACCACGCTGGGGTGGTTGTAGTCCTTGGCCACCATCTCAGCCGCCGCGTCCTCCCAGAACTTGGCGAAATCCAGGCCGAAGTCGTGGGGGTTCTTGGGCTCGTTCCACATATCCGCCAACTCGTCCATCACCAGAATACCCACGTCATCACAGGCTTTCAGCAGGGACGGCCCCGCAGGATGGTGGGCGCTGCGAATGGCGTTGAAGCCCGCCGATTTCAGCCGCTCCATGCGGAAGCGCTCGGCCTCGTAGATGTTCGTGCAGCCGATAACGCCGTTGTCGTGATGAATGCAGGCTCCCCGGAGCTTCACGGTCTTGCCGTTGATGCGAAGCCCCTGGCGGGCATCCAGCTGTAGGGTGCGGATACCGAAGCGGGGTGTTTCAGCGTCCAGCATGATCTCGCCCTCATAAAGCTCGGCTTTGCAGGCGTACATCTTTGGGGTCTCCGGCGACCAAAGGGCGGGACTGTCCACCGTCACTCGTTGGAAGAAGCTGTTCTCCCCAAGGGCCAGACACAGCATTGCAGAAAGGGGCGCCGCGCCCTCAATATTCAGCCGCAGCTCCACGGTTTTAGGCTGGGCGCTTTGGTTCACGGCTCTGCCGTCCACACGGAGCACGGCGTAACCCTCCTCGATAGTCTCAGTGGTGATCTTAATATCACTTATATACGCACTTCCCCCCTGCAAGAGGTACACATCACGGTAAATCCCCATGCCGGAGTACCACCGGGAGGCCTTCTCCTGGCCCAGAGCAAGCACCTTCAGTTCGTTCTCCTGACCGTAGCGGAGATAGGAGGTCAGGTCCACGGTGAAGCCGGTGTAGCCGTAGGCGTGGCTCATAAGGAACTCACCGTTCAGGTAGACCATGGCTTTCTGCATGACGCCCTCGAACTCCACCAGGGTGCGTCGGCCCTGCCAAGTCTCGGGGGCGGTGAAAACTTTGGTGTAGGTGTAGGACTTCGCCGGGTAGAAGCCCGCCTGACCGCCGCTCTCGCAGTTGGGGTCCCGGTCTTCCTCAATCATGGCGTCGTGGGGCAAGGTCACGGGCTTGCCCTGGGCCGCGCCACCGAAGAGGGCTGAGAAGGGGTCTTGAACTCCGGGCTTGACTGTCCAGTTTTCGTTGAATAGTGTTCTTTTCATGTATGCCTCCTTATATAGTTATATTTGATGTTTAGCATATCCGTTGTCCGGCGTGATTCAGGTCAGCCTGCGCGCCTGCTGGGGACTAAAAAAATCTCACGTAGTCACGCTGGGAGCACGCTCGCTTATTCGCCGCTCTCTTCGGTAACGCATAGGCGGCACGCCGAACCTCTGCCGGAATAGCTTCACAAAATAGCTGCTGTCCCCGAAACCGCAGGCATACCCGGCCTCGGTAACGCTGCACTCTGTCTCAAGCATAAGGGCAGCGGCCCTGTTCAGGCGGTAGTCGTTGAGGTATGCCACCGGGCTCAGCCCTGTGTACTGCCTGAACTGGCTGTAGCACTGGGTGCGGCTGACTCCCGCAAAGGCGGTCAGCTGGTCTATGGTGATTTTCTCCTGATAGTGGTCATGGATGTACGCAAGCATTTTCTTCACCGGCCCATGAGCAGCCCCGCCGTCGTTCCGCTGCCCGCCCTGCTGCATACGCCGGGAGGCATAGAGCCATATCCTGCTTATCTCCGAAAGGCACATGAGCTCATAGCCGTACTCCCCCTCCCGGAGCCCCGCGAGCCGCTCAAGGGCCAGGCGCACGGGAACCTCCTCCTCGCCGGCGCCGTCCCAGACAAGGCTCTCCTCCGAGCCGGAAAAGTATCTGAGAAAGCCCGAGTCCGGGTGCTCCTTGGCAAACAGGCTGGGCCGAAACACCACCACCATGATGAGGGCGCTCTCCATATCCTCCCGCTGGCGGGCTGTGTGCAGAACTCCGGAGTTGAGGAACAGGCACTCCCCGGCGGTCAGCATCTGCGGGCGGCCGTTGATGGTGAAGTCCACGCCGCCGCGCAAAACGTAGTCCAGCTCCAGCTCCGGGTGCCAGTGGCAGTTCAGGGTGCGGCCTATTAGGGCTGAATAATCCTCAAAGAAAATGTAGAAGGGAAAGGAAGGGTCTGGAAACAGGTTCTCCTCCATGCCCTCATGGTTCACCTGGACGTTATACACTGGCGTCCTCCGTATGATCATTATATAATTCGGGACAATCTATATATAAATTCTCCAAATATAGTATTATAATCATAGCATATATGAATTTATATTGTCAAGAAAAAGAGGGTTGAAATATGGAGCGGGAAAAGAATATGACCACAGGCAGACCACTGAGGCTTATCGTGACCTTTGCGGTCCCGCTGATGATTGGCGGCATCGGACAGCAGTTGTATACGTTAGTGGACTCCGCCGTGGTGGGCCGGGGCGTGGGCGTGGCGGGCCTTGCGGCAGTGGGCGCCACGGACTGGACTTACTGGGTATTCTTGTGGGGGATTCTCGGCCTGGCCCAGGGGTTCTCCATCCCCATCGCCCAGGAGTTCGGCAAGGGCGATAAGGCCCGGGTGAAAAGGGCCGTGGCCATGTCCCTCCTGCTGTCGGCAGCGCTGAGTATCCTCCTGACCCTGCTGGGGCTGGCTGCCCGGGGACCAGTGCTGAGACTGCTGAAAACCCCGGAGGATATTTTCGACAGCGCTGTGGCGTACATTACGGTGCTGTTTATCGGGCTCAGCGCGGTAATGGCCTACAATATGGCCTCCTCTATTTTGCGGGCCTTCGGGGACGGGCGCACGCCACTTATCGCTATGGTGGTGGCTTCGGCGATGAATATCCTTCTGGACTTGCTGTTCGTGCTGGTGTTCCGCTGGGGCGTGGTGGGCGCGGCGGTAGCGACTGTAATCGCTCAGGTTTTGGCGTTTCTGTACTGTGCCCTGATCCTCTCAAAAAGTCAGTAGCTGGCCCTAACAAAAGAGGACTGGAAGCCGGACGCGCCCATGCTCCGCTGGCTGTGGAAGACCGGGGCCACCATGGCGGCGACACAGATCCTTATTGCCATAGGCGGCATGGTCTTGCAGTCGGCCATCAATGCCCAGGGCAGCGTGTTCCTGGCTGGAGTCACGGCGGTGAACAAGCTTATTGGTCTGCTGGAGAGTTCAGCTATCGCCCTGGGGAGCGCCGTGACTACTTATATAGCGCAGAACTTTGGGGCCGGAGAGTACGGGCGGCTGCGTAAGGGACTGAAAGTTTCGCTGGTTGTTGGTGTGCTGCTCTCGCTGGCCATCAGCGCTGTGATGATTCTTGCCGGGCGGCTGATTCTAAGCATGTTTATCGACCCCGGCGATCCCAATGCCGGGACTGTGCTGGACATTGCCTACCACTATCTGTTTATTATGAGTGTGCTGCTGTCCTCACTGTACGTGCTCCACGTCTGCCGCAACACGCTTCTGGGCATGGGCTGCAATATGGGCACGGTGGTCTCGGGGCTGATGGAGTTCTTTGCGAGGTCCTCTGTGGCGGTGTTCTTTTGCAGGGTATGGGGCATGGAGACACTCTATTTTGCGGAGCCTTTTGCCTGGTGCGCGTCTACGGTCAGCTTGATCTTTATGGTGATTTGGCAGGTGAGGAGACTGTCAGGGTAGGTTGTGGCTGGAGCTTTTCTTTGTTTAGCGGCGCAAGTGTAGTCAAAGTCTAT
>ERZ777305.2331-NODE-2331-length-16683-cov-2.649747_pt1 | contig 16683 bp, 15 predicted proteins | sample MGYA00374965_ERZ777305 | MGnify/ENA primary metagenome ERZ777305 (study PRJEB29328, sample SAMD00013331) | mouse gut metagenome | study: EMG produced TPA metagenomics assembly of the Metagenome analysis of fecal microbiota from mouse which was promoted... | reverse complement strand
CGGGCAGCCTGTCCATTTTTAAACAAACTTCTCTTTCGCCGTTAAATTTGCCTACTAAATCCACACGTTCGGCGTGCGGCGCCCATACCCGGAAAACGTATTTGTTTTCACCGTATTTGTGGCAACCGAAAATCTCGAAGGCCCTGCAATTAATCCCTTTATGGAAACTCTTAAGAACTTCGGATATTTCGCACACCATACCTTATTTATTCTATCATATCTTTATCCGTTTTTCAAGACCGAAACCAAAAAAAATGAAATTTTTTTCTAAAATAGTATATTTTGCCAAAACACAAAAAAATACCGCGCATAATGATGGATGCACGGTAAAAATTATAAAATACAACAGCCTTAATTTATATAATCGTCAAGAAGCAGTAAATTGTAATTGACGAATTTATGCAGTTCTTCCGCTTCGAGCTTTTTAAACGAAAGCAACGCAAGCGAATAGACATAGTTTATTACAAATTTTTGTTTTTCTTCGTTAAGCTCTTTAATTTTATTGATTATCGGATTAGACAGATTTACAATCATTGTCTGCGCAATCAGACCGTCGCTCATACCGTAAATCTGCCCCATTTCACTGTACCGGCGCATATATTCGTCGGTTATAATAATTGCAGGAACGTCGGAATTTTTCAAATTTTCGAATTTAACGGTAAGTTTATCGTTTTTTAAAGTATTTTTGAACAAATCGGACAGGACGGAATCCTCCGCCGCTTCGCCGTCGGTCTTTAATGCGCCCGCAACGTCGGCATCTATACGGACAAATTTTATTTCGTTCGGCTTATGATATTCCAAAAAACTCAAAAAGTGCGGATCGATGAAGTTATCGCACAAAATTGCGTCAAGTCCCTGCTCTTTGAACATTTTAATATATTGTGCCTGTTGCAATCTGTCCGATACGTAGTAAATTGTTTCGGGCTCTGTTTTTCCGTCTTTTTTATCATCGCCCTCTCCATTATTGCTGTCTTTTAATAATTCGGAAAAATCAACAAATTTGTCATCCAGATTTTTATAAATTATGATATCCTTGACCTTATCATAAAAATCATTTTGTTTAATACAGCCGAATTTAATGAAATTGGCCGTATCTTCCCAACATTTTTCATATTTTTCTCTGTCGTTTTTAAACAGCGATATTAACTTATCCGCAACCTTTTTCGTGATATGTTTACTTATTTTCTGCACCTGACTGTCGTTTTGCAAAAAACTACGGGAAACGTTAAGCGGAATATCAGGACAGTCTATAACGCCGTTCAACAGCATTAAAAATTCGGGAATAACTTCCTTTATGTTGTCCGCAATAAATACCTGATTACAGTATAACTTGACTTTGCCGCGCTCGAGCTCTACCTTGTTTTTGACTTTGGGGAAATAGAGAATGCCTTTAAGATTAAACGGGTAATCCATATTGAGATGCACCCAAAACATCGGCTCGTTATAATCCATAAACGTATCGCGGTAAAAATTTTTATAATCTTCCTCGGTACAGTCTTTGGGATTTTTTGCATACAGCGGAACCGTGGAATTTAAAGGTTCGTCCTTACCGTCGCCCTTAAAAGATACGTATATGTTGTAGGGCATAAAAGAACAGTATTTTCTGACGAGATTTTTTATATTGTTCTCATCGATAAACTCTTTTTCACTAGCGGCGATATGCATTACTATTTTTGTTCCGCGGCTTTCTTTTTCTGTTTCTTCTATAGAATAAGAAGCATTTCCGTCTGATTCCCAGCGGACAGCGGGCGTGTTTTTAAACGATTTTGTATAAATTTCAACGTAATCGGAAACCATATAGGCGGAATAAAAGCCTAAACCGAAATGTCCGATTATGCCGTCTCCTCCCGCTTTTTCGTATTTTGACAGGAAATCGGAAGCGCCTGAAAAAGCTATCTGCGTAATGTAGTTTTCGACTTCTTCGTCGGTCATGCCTATGCCGTTATCTTCGACCGTCAAAGTTTTATTCTTCTTATCGACGGAAATTTTTACGCAGTATTCTGCGCCGTCGTCGCAAGCTTCGCCCATGTCGACAAGCTTTTTAAACTTAGTTATAGCGTCGATTCCGTTGGCAACTATTTCCCTTAAAAAAATGTCTTTATCCGAATAAAGCCATTTTTTTATTATGGGCATCATATTTTCACTTGAAATTTTAATATTACCTTCTCTTTTCATTTGAAAACCTCCAATATTAAACAATAAATTTATAAACACTAATGCGCATGTTTAAACCTTCAAACACCTTTTAACAACCCGTAAATTACGGTATCCTCGACTATTCCGTTCTTAACGGCGCTTGAAAACATAGTTCCCTCGTAAACAAAGCCTGTTTTTGACAGTACCCTGCGAGAAGCGGAATTCCGCGCAAACGGCTCCGCAAAAATTCTGATTATATCGGAATTTGCAAATACATATTCGCAGGCCTTTTTAACCGCATATGTAGCTAAACCCTTATTCCAATAATTTTCGCTCAAATAATAACCTATTTCCGCCGAACGATAATAAATATTGTCTTGTCTGAAAATGCCTATACTGCCCGCCAATTTTCCGTTACAGCACACAGCAAAAGCAAAAACTTTATTCGGGTCTGAATTTATCATTTCGGTTATATAATTCAATGCGTCAACTTCCGTATAGGGACAAGGAATACCGTCTCGCAGATTATCCGTTATTTTATTGTTGTTGAGTATCTTCGAAAGCGCATAAGCGTCTTCCGGTTTCCATTTTCTTATTTCGTAATCCATTTTACCTAACATAAAAACCGCCGTTCACAAAACGGACGGCGGAAAATACTTTTATTAAAATTTATTTATTCTTCTTTGCGCTTGCAAGCAGGTCGGCTATGGAAGTACCGGAAATGCTACCCTCGCTCCACGTTGAAATCTCGTCGTCGTTTCTTCTTGAAGAACGGAATTTACGGTGATTGTCTTCGCCGTCTTCATTATTCCTCTGGTTGCGGGGTCTTCTTTCGGGTTCGGGCAACAGAGCTTTAATGGATAAATTCATTTTTCTCGAAGCTGCGTCCACCGCAATGATCTTCGCGTCGACTTCGTCGCCTACGCTAAGGCAAGTTGCGGGAGTTTCTATTCTTTCATGACTGATTTGTGATACGTGAACTAAGCCGTCTACGCCTTTTTCAACTTCGACAAATGCTCCGAAAGGAACAATTCTTACAACCTTTCCGTGAATTATGTCGCCTTCACCGTATTTTCCGTCAACCAAATCCCACGGCTGAGGTTGAAGCTGTTTATAGCCTATGGAAACTTTTTTATTTTCCTTATCTATTTTAAGGACCTTGAATTGATAAGTTTTTCCTATTTCAAGAACTTCTTTTACGTCTTCGACGCCGGTCCAGGACAAATCGGAAATATGAGCGAGACAATCGAATCCGTTTACGGAAACAAATGCGCCGAAAGAGGTAACCCTTTCTACTTTTCCTTCAACGACGTCGCCTACAGCAATATTCGCAAAAAATTCTTCTTCTTTTTCGAGTTTTGCGGCGTCTCTCGCATCACGCTCTTCCTGCAAAATTACGCGCTGTGAAGCTATAATTTCTTTTCTTGCGCCTTTCTTGATTTCGATAGCGCGTAAACGGAGCGTTTTACCTTCGTATTTTGTAAGGTCTTTAACAAATCCGGTGCGAATTTCCTTTGCCGGAACAAACACTGCGTATGTGCCCATTTGTCCTACCAAACCGCCCTTATTGGTACCGGTACATACAACGCTGAATTCTTTGCCCGCTTCTATGTCCGCGCCGAGAGCTTCTTCCTCTTTAAGCAATTTTATCATCTTCTGCGAAAGTTTAAGGCTCGGTTTAAGTTCAACCACAAGTAAATCTATAGAATCGCCGATTTTATCGACAAAATCGTCCGCGTTATATTGCTCGCAATCAAGTTCGTCCTTACTCAAAGCTACTTCCTTCTTCGAATAAGGCAACAGAATCTGTAAACCCTCGGCCGTCGCCTGCGAAATTGTCGCCTGAACTATCTGACCTTTTTTGAATTTCGATTCGTTGTCGATTTTAGCAAGAACGTCGTCCATTTCGTTCACTGCTTTTACTTCTGTGCTTTCTTCCATCTTTAAGAGAACCTCCCGGGTTTGCGCATTCGGGGTTGACGCCCCTGAAACAATACCTACACTTTTAAAATTTTTTATCTTAGATATGTCTAAGTCATTCGAATCGGCAAGACGGTAAACATTTCCGCAATATTGGGAAGCAATCTCATACAGCTTGTTGGTATTACTGCTGTTCAATCCGCCGACAACCAAAATCGCTTCGCATTTTTTTGCGAGTTCTTCAGTCTCCCGCTGCCGTCTTATAGTAGTATAACAAATAGTCTGAAAAACTTCAACTGTTTTTTCACAGAGTTTTTTAATATTTTTAACTATTTTCTCAAATTTTAAAGCAGAAAAAGTCGTCTGACTGACAATACAAACTTCTTTATCCGATAAATGCGCCGGAATATTTTCCGAATCGTTTAAAACCAACGCTTCACCGACGCACCACCCCAAAAGACCTATAACTTCGGGATGAGTGGGCTCTCCGACAATCACAATTGTCTTTCCATGCAGACTTTGTTCTTCAACAATCGACTGCGTTCGCCTGACAAACCCGCAAGTACAGTCGATAACCTTAATATTTCTTGCCGCACATTCAGCGTAAAAACTTTTAGGCACTCCGTGAGAGCGGAATATTACAGAACTGTTGTCGGGAACCTCGCACAGCTTTTCCACAACGCGAACGCCTTTATCGCTAATCGCTTTTACAACGGCGGCATTGTGAATTATTTCTCCCAAAACGAAAACATTGTCGCCGTTTGTATTTATTGCGGTATTTACCGCGTCTTCTACGCCTTTACAAAATCCGCTGTTCTCAGCGACGAAAATTTCCATATTATTAAATATCTTTTTTAATGTTTTTGATTTTTTTAGCGTTTAACGTATATTGAAATTCGTTATACAAATTCAACATTTTTTCATACAGAATATTATCGCAAGTTTTAATATCTGCATCCGTTAAACGTCTGTCATAGTACTCTGAAAATTCAATTATATCACCGTAAAACACGTGTGAACGCCGCAAAAACTTGATTTTTTTAATTTGAATAACAGGAACTATGGGAGTTTTTGTTTTTATGGAAAGCGCTGCCGCTCCGCTTTTAAACGGTAGAAACGTTTCCTCTGTACGGTTGCGGCTGCCTTCCGGGAAAATAACAATAGATTCGTTATTTTTAAGATATTTCATAGCCTGCATAACGGCCTTAATATCGTTGCCGTCCCTGTTTACGGGAATACACTGGCATTTAGTCACAAACTTTTTCATTAAACCCTTTTCAAAAAGCGCACTTTTCGCCATGAAATGGACCGGCCTATCTGTTGCCATTGCCAAAGGAACAACGTCAAACAAACTTAAATGGTTCCCGACAAAAATATAAGCGCGGTCATTGTAAGGTTGGGTATGCCCATGTTTTTTATATGGAAATAAAGGCTTATAAACAGTGCGGGCAAATCTGCGCATTGTTTTAAACCATTTATCAAGTTTTCCGGTTTGTAATTTATCTTTTCGCACTGTCAGACTTTTTCCTGAATTATTTTTAATATTTTATCTGCAACTTCATCAATACCCATATCGGACGTATCGATTTTTATTGCGTCGTCGGCACAAACCAGCGGCGCAAATTTACGCATACTGTCTTGCTTGTCTCTCAACATAATATCAGCCAATACAATATCGAAAGGTTGGTTAATGTTTTTAGTTTGATTTTCCGCCATTCTCCGCTTTGCCCGAATTTCGGCGGACGCCGTAAGGAAAAATTTAAATTGTGCATTAGGCAGTACGTTTGAGCCTATGTCTCTACCGTCGAGAATGCAAGAATTTGACGAAGCAAATTTTCTCTGCAACTCAACCATTTTATCTCTTACGCATTTATAAGCGGAGACTGTAGATGCGGCAAGAGATATTTCAGGCGTACGTATCATATCCGAAATGTCAATATTGTCAAGCATAGTACTTTGCTTATTGTTTATATATTTAATTTCAATATTAAATTTATCTATATTTGCTTTTACTTGTTGCTCATCGGAAAAATCAATTTTATATTTTTTACATGCCAATGCAACCGCCCTGTAGGTCGCACCCGTATCCAAATGCAAAATATTCAGCCTTTTTGCAATCAATTCCGATACTGTACTTTTTCCACTACCGGCAGGACCGTCAACTGCAATATTGATGGTTGTCAAATCTTTTCTCAATGCTGCGGCGTTGTGTAAATAAATATGTTTCGGTTTAGTGGAAATATCGGCCAGAACCATAACTCTGATACATTTATTTAGTGAGTTTTCAATTTCAGGCTCCAACGACGAATACAGCGCACAAGAAAAAAACCCCGCCTCTCTGGCAGCTTTTGCAGGATAAAACGAACGGATATCTGCCGTATTTGAGAACAAAATGAAAATCATATTGTCTTCGTTCAAGTTATTGGCATTTTTTATTTCTGTTAAAAGTTCTTCCACTCGCTGTTTAATGTTTTCAGCTTCATCTTTTTCAACGGTTGTTGCTCCGCGTATAGCTTTCATATTTTCAATTCCTTATATTGTTCCCAGCCGCAAAGCCGGTTGAAAATGCAATTTGCAGATTATATCCACCTGTAAAAGCATCTAAATCAAGTACTTCGCCACAAAAATACAGACCTTTAATTAACTTACTCTCCATCGTTTTAGGATTAATATCCTTAACGTCCACTCCACCGGAAGTTATAATCGCCTCGTCAAAACCGCGTAATGAATTAATTTTAATTACAAAATTTTTAACGGCTGTCAATAGCCTGCGTCTTTCCTCCACGGTAACGGAGTTAACCTTTTTTGTTGAATCCAAACCGCTTCTCGACAGTAATATCTTAATCAATGAAACAGGTACAAGCAATTTTAAACAATTGAATAAAGTTTTATTGGAATTTGCCTCAAAGTCTTTTATCAACCTTTTATCCAACTGTTCAAAACTTAAAGCAGGCTTTAAATCCAAAATTAATTCAACCTTCGATAAATCCAAACGATTTATCAAACTTGAAATTGTCAGCACTATAGGTCCCGATATACCGTAATGCGTAAAAAGCATTTCACCGAAAAGCGACCGAATTGCTTTGCCCTGATAACTTGCGGTCAAAGAAACGTTTTTAAGCGTTAATCCCTGAAGCTCTTTACAAAATGTACCCTTGACATTTAAACCGCAAAGCGCCGGAACACAGTCGACTATTTTATGTCCGGCAGATTTGGCAAATTTGTAACCGTCACCCGTTGAACCTGTCGAAGGATAACTCAATCCACCCGTGCAGACTATCACTTTTGCACAATCGAAATAGCCTTTTTGTGTGATTATGCCAGATATAGTACCATTCAAAAACGAAATATTTTGTACATTTTCATTAAAATGGAACTTAGCGCCCGCCTTGTTACAATATGTTTCAAGGCATCTGATTACGTCGCTCGATTTATCCGACACGGGAAAAATTCTTGCACCACGCTCTGTTTTGGTCCTCAAACCGCCGTTTTCAAAGAATGAAATCGCGTCATCGGGTGAAAAGCTATAAACGGAACTCGTTAAAAATTTACTGTTTGTAACAACATTTTCCAAAAACTCGCAAGCTGTGCACTTATGCGTAATATTACATCTTCCCTTTCCGGTCAGATAAATCTTCTTCCCGCATTTTTCGTTTTTTTCGAATATATGAACTTCGTTACCGTTTACTGCCGCAAAATATGCCGCAACCAAACCGGAGGCGCCTGCCCCGATTACCGCTATCCTACTCATCGAATAAATCCGTTGCGGCGTGAACTTTCGTCCACGCCGTTAATTATTTTTATACGGGATAAACCCTGTCCGGATTGGACGCTAAATCGCTGTCAATTCCGGTCTGCGCCGCTTTTCGCCATTTAAAATAATTTGTCGCGACTTCGGGGAAAAGCGCATATGAAAGAACGTCTTCCTGCTTTTGATAAAATCCGTCGTTCTTTACTTTTTCGGTAAGCGACTGCATTTCATCTTCAATCAAATCGGCAGGGCGGCAAGTTATAACTTTCTCTCCGTCTTTTGTGCACATACTTGTAACTTTCGGATTAACTTCCCCGGGCACGCTACCGTACTTGCCCAATATCAAATCTTTATACTGGGCGGTTATGGTTTTATATCTTCCCAAAATCACATTCCAAACCGCTTGTGTACCTACAATCTGGCTGGAAGGTGTAACAAGCGGCGGATAACCGCAATCTTTTCTGACTTTGGGCACTTCCGCAAGGCAGTCGAGAAGTTTATCTTCCTGTCCGGCTTGCTTAAGCTGATTCATAAGATTTGACAACATGCCGCCGGGCACTTGATATAATAAAGTATTTATATCCACCCTTCTAACTTTGGGATTCAGGAAGCCGTCACTCTCCAAACGTTTTGCGACGCCCTCAAAATGTTTAACGGCAGGCAACAGTTTTTGGATATCAATTCCCGTATCGTAAGGCGTTCCCTTCAAAGTTGCGACAAGCGGCTCCGTTGCGGGATTAGAAGTACCGTTACCCAGCGGCGAAAGAGCGCAGTCGACAATATCCACCCCTGCCTGAATCGCCATAATGTTTATCATGTCGCCGGTACCCGAAGTATTATGCGTATGCAAATGTACTTTCGTTTCGGGGCGCAAAGCTTTTTTCAATTTACTTACGACGTCGTAAGCCGTAAACGGAAGCAATAGATTTGCCATATCCTTGATACAGATATTATCGGCACCCATATCTTCAAGTTTTTTGGCAAGTTCAACAAAATACTCGGTTGTATGCACCGGACTTGTAGTATAGGATATAGCCGCTTCACATACGCATTTATTGCCGGAACCGTATTTTTTTATAGCTTTTATGGACGTTTCGAGATTTCTGTAATCATTCAGCGCATCGAATACTCTTATTACGCCGACGCCGTTCTCAATTGACTTGTCTATAAAGCTTTCAACAACGTCGTCCGCATAATGTCTGTAACCCAACAGATTTTGTCCGCGCAACAGCATTTGTATAGGCGTCTTTTTTAAGTATTTTTTTAAATTTCTCAATCTGTCCCACGGATCTTCGTTTAAAAACCTAAGACAAGAGTCGAAAGTCGCCCCGCCCCATGCCTCGAGAGAATAATACCCTATTTCATCCAATAACGGCAAAACAGGCTCCATTTCGTCAAATCTCATTCTCGTGGCCGCATGTGACTGGTGCGCGTCGCGTAAAATCGTATCGGTAATTAAAAGTTTTTTAACTTCCATAATTTACTCCGTAATTATTATAAAATGCCGGTTATCGCCGAAGCCGCCGGTTCCACGATTGCCGTACCATCGACGTATCCGCCGAAGCACGCAATTAAAATGCCCGCCGCTATTGCGGAACCTATAACGCCCGCAACATTGGGTCCCATAGCGTGCATGAGCAAATGATTCTGGGGGTCGTATTCGCGCCCGACGTCTTCCGATATGCGTGCCGCCATCGGCACGGCTGAAACACCGGCAGAGCCTATTAAAGGATTTATTTGCCCTTGCACATTATTTTCGCAACAAGCAAACCGCCCACCGTGCCAACAACGAACGCAAACAATCCAAGTGCGATAATTTTCAAAGTATCCAAACTGAGGAAAATTTCACCCTTGGCCTTACAGCCTACCGCTATTCCCAAAAATATGGTAATTGTATTCATCAACCCGTTTTGCGCTTGCGTCGAAAGCCTGTCGACAACGCCCGACTCTTTAAATAAGTTGCCGAGCATAAGCATTCCCAACAGAGCTATCGATTGCGGCAAAATAATTCCAACAACCAAAGTTACAATCAACGGGAATAAAATTTTCTCCAGCTTGCTGACCTGACGAAGCGGCTTCATTCGAATCGCTCTTTCCTTTTTCGTGGTAAGCAGCTTCATTAAAGGTTTTTGAATTATCGGTATCAACGCCATATATGAATATGCCGCTATAGCGATAGTCGGTATATATTTTTCAGCTAAAATGGACGTTGTCATAATTGCCGTCGGACCGTCGGCGCCGCCTATTATCGCAATTGCCGCTGCGGCAGCAACGGAAAAGCCCAATAAGATGGCAAGAATAAACGCCACAAATATACCTAACTGAGCACCGGCGCCGATAAGCATACTTTTGGGATTTGCTATAAGCGGTCCGAAATCTGTCATCGCGCCTATTCCGAGAAATATCAAGGGCGGATAAATTACTTTATCTACACCGAAATACAAATACCACAGCAGTCCCCTGTTCTGTACGCTGTCATAACCCGTAAGCACGTTTCCGCTTTCGTCTTTAGGATACGTTCCCCACAGCACGCCCTCCGCACCCGGTATGTTTATCAAAAACATACCGAAAGCTATCGGAAGAAGAAGCATGGGCTCGAATTTTTTAACTATGGCGAGATACATCAGAACAAACGAAATCAAAAGCATTACGTAATTCTGCCAATCGCCCTGTACAAACCCCATAGATTCATACAGATTACCGAAAATTTCGCCAAAGTTTATAAGTAAACTTTGTTGCATATCTCCTCCGCTCAGCTTATTACTGCGAGAACCGCATTAGTTTCTACGTTAGCGCCCTTCGCAACTCCGAAAGTAACCTTACCGTCACAGGGAGCGGTAATTTCGTTGTCCATTTTCATCGCTTCGAGAACCATTATCGCCTGATCTTTTTTAACGGTGCTTCCGTCAGCGACAAGAATATTTTTTATCAACCCGGGGAAAGGCGACAAAACCTTTTCTCCGTCAGCGGATATCTTTGCCGCCGGTTTAGCTTCGGCAACGGGCTGTACCGTAGCCGCGGCTTCGCTTACGCTCTGCACTCCTACTTCTTCAACGCCGACGGAATAGCTTTTTCCGTCTACAGTCACGATAAAATTACGCATTCTTTTATCTCCTTAAATTCTCTTTATTCTCTTAACCTTGAATTCACATTCCGGTTTTTCCGTGCCGTAATACGCGACTATTGCCGCGATTATTGCCGCCTTGACCCCGTCGGGCAGTTCATCGCTGCCGTTTTGCTGGGCGGCGGAGCTTTCGGGAACAGGTTTATCTTTTCGTTTTTTTATTGAAATCCGTCTTAAAAATGCCAGATTATTTGTTTTTCTTAAAATAAAACCTATTAACCAAATTATGAATATTATAAGCACAATACCCAAAACAACGACAAGGAAACCGATAAGCGCATAAACCAACGCTTCACCGAAATTACTGAAATAAAAGTTTCCGTCTTCCTTCGGTATAATGTCCAGTAAAGAATTTAACATAAACCACCTATTTCAAAAGCATCTGCAAAGACGCAATCAAATACTGTTTTATTAACGACGGCTGAACAATATTATCTATATACCCGCATTTCGCCGCATTGATAGGGTCGGAATTGTCCTCGGAATAGCGTAAAGCAAGCTTTTCTTTATCAACGTCTTTTACGTCGGTAAATTCTATTTCAGCCCCCTGCGCTCCGTCGAACAACGCCGCTTTTGCCGTAGCAAACGCATAAGAATAGTCGTACCCCATAGACTTTGCGGCAAACAACGTATAGCCTATGCCCACGGCTTTACCGCAAATTACCGAAATTTTCGGTGAGTCGATGCAATCGAGTACGGAAACATACTCGCCTATTTCCTTTAAAACTATACTGTTGTTAGTGTTTAAGTCTGCTTTAATACCGCGCGCGTTTACAAAATTGATATACGGTAACCCGCAATAGCAAGCAAATTCGGCGAAATCTTTAAGCTTTCTGATATTAAGCGCACTTAATTCCACACCGTCCTGTCCGTCGAACACCGCCGCGGCAACGGAAATACCCCCTACCCGTCCGAGAATACATTTAATTTCGGGAGAAAAGCTTCCGCCTATTTCCAATAACGTTCCCTTATCGAAGATGCCGAGCAACGTCTTTGAATCGGTCTTTTTGTCAAGCTCGGGCAGAACGTCGTTCAAATTATCGCAATCCGTTACGGCAGTTGACGTCAAGTTGTTAATTTTAACGATAATATCCTTTATTTCGGCTATATTCTTCGCTTTAAACGAACAAAGATTGGCTTGTTGCAATGCGTCCGCACCGCCAACGTCGGTTTTCGTTTTGTTAACGCCGCTTTTAGCCGAAATAACCATCGGGCTGTTGACAGCCAAAACGCTTTTCTTATCTATAAAAAACGTAAAATCGCATATTCCCGCCAAAACTGCGGCTTGACCGTAAATTTCTCCGTTTACAATTAAATATTGAGATACGCTTCCTTTAAGCTGTGAAGCCTTTAAAATCAACGCCGCCAAACCTTCGAGCGCGTTAACCCCTTCGCCTACGCGCACGCCGAGCGATGACAACAAATAAATTACGGGGGCGTCGGCTTTTTCCGCCTGATTGAGGCATTTGACAATTTTTTCACAGTTTGCCTTGCTTATTCCGCCGGATAAAACGGCAAAATTCTGCGCAACAATATAAAACGGGAATCCGTCTATCGTGGCAAATCCCGTTATGACACCCTCGCCTTCGGCATTTTCTCCGTAAAATTCGCTTTCGGAAAAACTGAAAACGGAAAGTTCTACAAAGCTTTTGTCGTCTACCAGCGAATTTATATCTTTACGAATATCTTTACCGGCATCTAAAATTTGCTTTTTACGTGATTGCAATAAGCGTATTCTATCCATAATTACTCCTGAATGCCAATTTCCTACATATATCATTTTAACATATATTTTATTAAAAGCAAACGATATAAGTAATGATTTATCAAAAAATTTTAATATGTTTCAACGAAAAAAGACGACCGTCAGGTCGTCATCTTTTAAATTTAAGTTTATTTTTTATGAACGCGTCGATTTTGTCGGAATATTTGCAAATAAGCCAGAACGCCGCTACCACCGCCGCGGCAATTATTACCCAAATTAAAATGCCCCACCAAGTATTGAACGGTATCAATCCGACCGAATACGCGGTCGTGAAAACGGAAATAGCCCTGGTTATCGTTATCATAATTAAAAAATACGGCCAAGTCATGGACGATAATCCTGCAATAAAGCACAGCACGTCGTCGGGAAACATCGGCAATAAAAACATTAATGAAAGGATAAGATAGTCCTTACCTTTTAATTTGGCAAGCCATTTTTTTAAAGTATCCTCGCCCACAATCCACTTTACAGCTTTATAGCCCACCCATCTTCCTATCGCAAAAGCCACAACGGAACCCAAAATTATGCCTATAAAGCTGTAAATGGCACATTTAAGCGGACCGAACAGGGCGACGCCCGCCGCAACTGCAACCGAACCAGGTATCGGAAGTATAACCACCTGTAAAAAGCAGAACAGAATAAACAGAAATACCGCCATATTGCCGAATTTTGCAATATAATCGCGCAATGCCTGAATGCTGTTTATTTTGGTAATAAGTCCCGTAGCGCATATTACAAAAAATACTATGGCGCATATATCTATAAACAACAGCGCACATGTTATCAGCCTGTAAAGCGCCTGCTTATTAAAAACGTACAAAACTATGTACGCCAATACTAATAGACCTATTACGCTTGATGAAACCGAAATTAGCAGTAATAAGTGTTTATCTATGAAAGGCAAGCTTCTGTAGCTAAAACCGTAAGCAAAAAAAACAAAAGCAACCGCACCCGCAAGTACAGTTGCAAGAATGTTAACGGTGTGTTTTAACGCAGGTGAAACGCCTTTCATGTCAACTTTTTTAGACTCCAATACAATCACCCTGTCCTTACATATATATTATATATAAAAAACAGTTTTTTTATAATTACTCTTTTAAATTTTTTATCGCCGTCGTTGCCAGCTTATCACAAATATTATTATATTCGTTATCGGAATGGCCCTTCACTTTTATAAACGTCAAACCGTGCATGTGTGAAAGCAAATAAAGCTCCTGCCATAAATCCGCATTGAGAAGCGGTTTTTTATCAAGCTTTTGCCAACCCGCTTTCGCCCAATCGTTTATCCAACCCATATTGAAAGCATTTACTGTATAAGCCGAATCACTGTAAATTTCTACTTCGCAAGGCTCTTTAAGGCATTTAAGTCCGTTAATAACAGCTGTAATTTCCATTCTGTTATTAGTCGTATTCTTTTCCGCACCGGAAATTCTTTTTTCATAACCGTTGTATATTAAAACCGCACCCCAACCGCCTGCCCCGGGATTACCCGAGCAAGCCCCGTCGGTATATAAAGTTATCTTCTTCATTTTACGGTTATTTCTTCCGTGCGCTTAACGCACGCCCCAACAGCGTCGTCCAAAATTCCGCGGAAATTTCTCTCCTCCAGAATTTTAACCGCATCTATCGAAGCTTCACCCTTGCCGCAAGATTGCATAAGCAATTCCGCGACAGAATATTCGTCGGATTGCGCCATCTCGGCGGCGCCCAATAATGTTTGTACGGCAAGAATTTTCGCCTCGTTTTTGGTTAAGCCGCGCTTCACCCCGGCATCGATAAGTCCGTCCAAAAACATAAATACATAAGCGGGTCCGCAACCGCTGATACCCGTTACGGCGTCAAGCTTACTTTCGTCTATACTGAGAACAGCCCCCAAACAATTGAAAACGTTACTGATAAACTCGGTATCGGCGGGCGAATTGTTAAAGTCGGACATGTCCACGCCTATCGCCCCGCTGCCTATTACGCAAGGCAAGTTGGGAATGCACCTTGCAACTTTGACGGCACCGGAACCGAAATGTTTTTTTATTGCGTTTTTAGTGTAGCCTCCGACCACAGAAATAACTTTTTCATGGGAACAACATTTCAGATTTGCGGCAGCCTCCGCAAAATCCTTCTGCTTAACAGCCAAAAGTAAAAACTCGCAGTTTTCGGCAACATATCTGTTATTGTCGGTCGTCTGTACACCCAGACGGTTTATTTTGTGTAAATTTTCTTCATTACCGTCGCTGACAATAATTTTCTTTTCGTGCAAAAAATCGGAAAGCACTACTCCTTTCAATATTGCCCTTGCAGTAACCCCACAGCCGATTACGCCCAGTTTAAAACGTTTTTTCATGAATATATCTCCGAAAACAGTTGACTAAACAAAAACGATATTATATAATTTAATAGTTTTAAAAGCTTAGGGGAGTAGCTCAACGGTAGAGTCGCGGTCTCCAAAACCGTCGGTTGCATGTTCGAATCGTGTCTCCCCTGCCAATTGGAAGGATGTCGAAATTTGATACAGTTTCTATTGGACTGTTAAAATTGACATCCTTTTTCTATTATAAAGCGTTTAGATGATTTTCGCAAGTAAAGACACCACCTTTACTTTACGAAAATCATCTTTTTTGTTATAATTTCTGCTTCACAAAGGAGTATTTTATGAGCAATAAACCTATAACCACCACAAAGGCATATACCGAAAAATTTAAAAGAAATATTGTTTCAATGTTTTTTCGCGGCAGAAATGGTAAATATATACGAACTAAATACAATATTCCTAAAAGTACATTCTACTATTGGGTTGAAGAATACAAAAAGATCTATCGATCAGACGGACTTTTAATTACTAAACATGACTATAAAACTATTTTATCTGAAAACGAAAAAATGAAGAAACAGTTGGAAATTTATAAACTTACTGGCTGTTCCCCTCAATCATCAGAAGATGATAAACTTTTTGCTATTAAAAAATATAAGACTAAATATCCGATAACATATTTATGTGAATTACTAAATATAAGTCGGTCAAAATTTTACCGATTTGACTCCCACCAAGAAACTCAACTAGAAAAATATGATAAAAAACTTATATTGTTAATAAAAGAAATATCAACAAAAAATCCATGCTATGGTTCAAAGCGAATTTGCCACGAACTTGCTCGGCAAGGTTTTGTTACCTCTTACAAAAAAGTTTCTCGCTTAATGAAAGAAAATGATATACATGTTGAAATCGGTAAAAAACCTTCTCGCTCTCAAGCCGGGGGAAGCATACCCAACGATAATATTTTGATATGGAAAAAGAAATATGCCCTAAGTTCACCAGACATTGCGTGGCTCAGCGATATAACAGAATTCTATGTTTGTAATTGCAAATTTTATATTTGTTCTATTGAAGACATATTTTCTCGATATGTTATTTCTATAAACATCTCAACAACTAACGATACCACTCTTGTAGCTAATACCTTTAACGATGCTTACCAAAAGAGAAAACAACCTTACGGCTTAATTTTTCATAGTGACCACGGAACAAATTTTACTGCAACAAGCCTTCGTGCCATGTTAAAAACTTATGGAGTTCAACAATCATTTTCAAGAATTGCTACTCCTCAAGACAATGGCTATATGGAATCATTTTTCGCTACATTAAAAAAGGAAGAACTCTATCGAAAAACATATAATTCTCCCGAAGAATTCTTCCAATCTGTTAATAATTACATTGATTATTACAATAACTCACGTCTGCACTCCCGTTTAAATTACAGAACCCCGAAAGAAGTTCTAGATGAATTTGATAAAATTCATAATTGGGAGCCCTTTTAATTCAACCAAATCAAATGACTTAGGATAATGATCCATAGTAAACGCAACCGCTTTGTAGTTCAGGAAACTTTGACTAGGTAAAAAACACAAAAAGCGCACTTCCGCAAGTGAGCCTCAAATAAATAGCTAAAAAGACAAGTAATATCATCTTTTCTTATTCACGTAACCATTTGATTA
>ERZ777305.2327-NODE-2327-length-16730-cov-3.857691_pt1 | contig 16730 bp, 1 predicted proteins | sample MGYA00374965_ERZ777305 | MGnify/ENA primary metagenome ERZ777305 (study PRJEB29328, sample SAMD00013331) | mouse gut metagenome | study: EMG produced TPA metagenomics assembly of the Metagenome analysis of fecal microbiota from mouse which was promoted... | reverse complement strand
TAACAGTACATTTCATGCGCTTGTGATGGGATGTTAAGCAAAGAAACAACTTCTATTTTACTCAATGGGTTGTATCCTTTGTAAAGTTGTAAAATGCTATACGCGCAAGATGTTTCATTCCATGGTTGGAATGATGAAAATCCTCCCGCCGTATACTCATACCGGAGCGGGGCGCCTCCACCCACCCCGTTTCGTCCGCTGCCAGGGGCGACGTCCTCGGGGGTGCGATAGGAGGAGGGGGCGAGGGCGGAAGCTTTTGTGAGGCCAGTTGCGACATCACTTGCGGCTTCGCCTTGATATGGAACACCTAATGTTGCAGTAGTTGTTTCATATGCTAATGTACCAAATGAGTACTTCTTCTTAATATTAGTCTTATTAGCTTGATACTTGGTTGCGTAATCGCTAGAAGTACCATAGCCTGTTACAGTGCTATTAAAGTAGCTGCTGTTACGTCCATCAGTATATGACTCATTAACCATATATAAACCTAACTTACGGTCTGATGAAGCCCATGAGTTGTTATATGAACCATTGAGGTATAACATTTCATTTCCTTCACCAACTCTTGTATAGTCTGACTGGAATGGTAAACCAGATCCAGGAAGTCTATAACCGGTTGAGTTAACTGTTTGTGCAGTGTTGTGGACATATAAGTTGGAGTCAGATGGAAGTCCTGGGACTGATCTGATTTCGACTTTATGGTCAACACCGTTGTAGTTATCTGTCCAGTTTGTTCCTTCATTATCGTACATGACGACATATGTAGGAATAACTAATGCGTTACGAGCAATGGAGTTCTCACGTGAAGCATTATCGGCAAATATCTGTCTGTACTTAGCTTGTCTATTAGCGGTTGTACGGTATTCAGGCTTATAGACACCTTGTGCATGTCTTGCATAAGCGTTACCGCTACTACCATTGGTGACATTTTGTCCTGTGAGGTTAGCATCACCATAGTTCCAGTTCAAGTAACCTGGAGTATAGTAAATCATACCTGCACGTTCTGCTAAGTAGTGGTCATAGTTATATTGTGTTGTGAATTGGTTGCTGGCTGTAATAGCTGTACCAGAGTCGCCGAGGTTAATCCACCAGTCACTTGGGACATTTTGTGTCTTAGCGGCAGTGTATTTAGATGTAGATTCTGGTTGCCACTTTGGTGTATCCCAGAATGGGTCACCTCTATAAGCCCATAAACCAATACCAGAGTAACCGTTGGTTGCAAACCATCTTGAACGAGAGAATTCATTACCGAATAATGATTCTGGTGATTCATAGTTGGTTGTTGTTCCATTGGAAATCTGTGGAAGTTCACGTTCGTAGAATAAGGATGAGGAGAATCTCATAGAGAAGTCAACTTCGGTTGCCATGATCTTATCTGGGACAACATAGTCGGAGATGTCGAACTTCTTAATATCAACTCTTGAGCCATATCCATGTCTTGTGGAGTTGTCGACAGGAGTGATATCGCTTTGTAAGAAGCCCTTTGATAACATAGCTTGTAAGCGACGGAATCCAGATTCTTTTTCTGCGTATTCACCAGCAACGTTGAGTGCCTTGTTGTATGCACCAGCGGTTGGTGTTCCGTGACTTGTATTTGCGGCTGCATTCTTAGATGTTTCGTAATCGAAGTTATATGGTGTTAAGATGTACTCTAAGACACCCTTAGAAGCATCGTGACCGTAGTAGAACAAGCGAGCATTGGAATCAAGGCTTCCTGTTGAGACTTGGTCATTTTGCATCAAGATATATCTTCCACCTGCTCCATCTCTAAAGGCATCAAATGTTATACCATTGTTATCGACGACAGAGCGTGGGATGGTAACACTTGAAGTGTTGAAGATACGACCGAAGGTGTAATCTTCAATCTTTTCGAGGTTTTCAGGTAAGACGATGTATTTAGCAAATGCACCGGCGATACGTCCTTTAGCAAGGTCTGGAGTTTGGACAATAGCAGTAGAAGTTCCTAATGGATCTAATGCATTGGCTGTGATAGCTGTAACTGGCAAACCATTAATAAAGGATGGTAAGGAAACGGTATCATACTTTTCAGTGAAACCGACAGTGAATGAACCGTTGGATGTTGTATCAGTACCAGCAGCGGTTAAGTTGAAGTGCTGCCAGGCAAGATTTGCAGTTGAACCGATGGCTAAAGGTGAAACATTTGTGATTGTTACCTTTCCATCGTTAACTGTGTATGTAATACCGCAATCTGCAGCTTCTTGGCTACTCATTGCGCTTAAGCCACCGAATGTCTGCCAGATTGGTGAGAGGACAACATATTTATCGACGACGTATTTATTCCAACCGGCGAGTTGATATTGTCCGTATTTACCACCTAATTCGACATTAGTGAAGCGGTGATTGTAATCGGTATTTTGATATGTATTGTTATTGATGATGTAGTATGGATCGATTGTTGATGTTGTATTGAGCTTGTTGAGAATGAGTGATGAGATCTGGTAATCATAGACTTGCTTATAAGTAGATGTAGCAGTTCCATAGGTTCCAGTAACACTATAGGTTGTTGGAGCCTTATAACCAGCTTCGGTGAGCTCTTCTTTAGAAGCACCAAATGACATCAAGATGTCTTGACCCATTAATGCGGTCTTCTGATCAGCAGCAGTTGCTTTACCCATGACTTCTTTATAGGAGTCTTCGCTGATAATCAAGACTTTCTTGGTACGGCAGATACTGTAGATTGGCTTAATATCATATGCACCACGGATATAGGTCTTGCCGAAATCTTTAAGGAGAACTTCTTGTTCTGCACCATCACCAATCTTGTACTTGAATCCAGCGATTGCGGTATTTTCAAGTTTAGATAAGTATTTATTTAAGGTGTAATCATAGAAGTCTTCAAATGTTTCGTTAGCACTGAATTGCTTATCTGAACCGGTAGTAGCTTTACCATCGAATGAAATTGTCATTTCGCTCTTGTCGGTTATACCAGCAAGAAGTGTAGCTTCATCTAAGACGGTATTATCGGCTAAGGATTCGTTTTCAAACATACCACCATAATATGTCATAGTGAGACTGTATTTTTGATAGGTATATGAGAAGGCGAAGCTTGCTGATGTGGTGTCATTGACAATAGCTTTGCTGAAGTCGGTAACTGCATCACCTAATGTGATAGTTGTTTCACCATCATCACCGGTAGCAATAGTTGCCTTTTTAATCTTATCGATATCATAGCCGTTGCACTTTGTATCAAAGTCGACGATTAATGAATCGTTAAGAGTTTGGAGAAGTGTCTTAATACTTGCACCGTATTTACCAGTGAACTTCATGCTGTAGTAGTTGGTTGTTCCAACTTGGCTGAAGGTGTACTTAGCTGTGTTGATCTTATCAGATAAGTATGAGTTCAAGCTAGAGTCGGAGATCTTCTTAGCAAGAGTTGTGTCGAATAAGAGGGTAATCTCTTTTTCTTTGGCTGCGTAAACAGGTCTAATATATAAGTCTCCAGGAACACCGCTATCTGAACTGGTCTTGTTGAACAAGTCGTTCAAAATAGCACTTCCCTTAAGGAGTGTTTCAGTTGTAAATGAAGAGACAGCTGAACCTGAAGTCTTGCTTGGATCGAAGTTAAATATTTCAAACTTCGAGATGTTGTTATAAGCATTGACGTGACTTGAGAGGTCGTCAGTGATCTTTGAGAAGGAGTCGCTGTACTCAAGGTTATAGACCTTATTAGAGAAGGATAAGGCTTGAGCATCACCATTTGCATCATAGAATGCATCGGTTGAACTCATGAATGTGACCTTGACAGCATCCTTGACAAAGATAGCTTCAAAGTTAAAGCCGTTAGCAACTTCATCAATTGGAAGAGTTGTTAAGTCTATAGCTTTGACATCGTCACCATGGACTTTCTTAAGTCTAGCGAGCATGTCTGCATCGGTGTAATAGTAATTATCATCACTTGTTAAGTCACCAGAAGCAGTTGAATTCAAACGCTTAAATCCTAAGATGGTGTAACCGAAGATCTGTTCATCGACGGCATTTGTATAGGTTGCGATATCACCTTTTAAGTTGACATCATCAAATCCAACATTACCATAAGTGACACTGTAGTCAGCGTCAAACTTCTTGTAAGTTGTTAAATCTGAAGCACCCTTGTAGTTGTTGACATTAAAGACGAAGTGCGATGTAAGTGAGACTGGGACATAGTAAGCACGATAAGCAGCGCTTCTAATAGCAGTCATTTCCTTAAAGTCTTCGATCTTAATCAAATTATCAAGGATGTTGGTTGTTCCAGTATAGGCGAATGAACCATCGTCGTTAGCAGGAACGAAACCAGAGATGGAATAGACATCTGCGTGATAGTCATTTCCTTTACCATCATTGTTTACTAAGCTGCTGAAGAAGCTTGTTCCAAGTCCAGATAAGAAGCTGGTCTCGAATGAAAGTTTCTTTTCGACAGCGGTTGTAAACTTGTTGGCGTTGTTGATATCACCACTTGCATTGTTATAGAAGACCTTGATGTTGACTTTTTCAGCCTCAAGTAATGGGCAGACAACAAGGTCTGAAGTGATGTCAGTACCAAAGATACCAGAATTAGAAAGATCATCAATCTTCTCTGACATACCCATACTTCCTTCAAAGTACCAGTAATTATCAGGATTCATGGCGATAATACTATGACTATTATCCTTATTGTATTCGTTGATAGCCTTTGTTAACCATTCATCGATAAGAGCTTTATTAGCTGAATTTGTATAAATGGACTTAACAGATGCATTATCATTGGCGTTAACTGTAAACTTCAAGACATCATTTGTAATGCTGGTCTTAAAGGTGACAGTGTAGGTGATTTGTTCAAAGTATGGACGGATGATGATTTGATCTTTTCCTGTTGAACTACCAGAAGGTTGAGATAAGGTAACCTTTCCAGCAATGGTATTAAATGTCACACCATTATCAAAGGAAATCTTCCATCCAGCAAATCTATTTCCTGGGTTGGCAGTTGTTTTACCAACTAAGTAAGCTAAATCATCAACAGTTAATTCTCTACCTAATGCTAAGTCGAGAGTTTCGATAATCGCATTAGTACCACTTGTTGTGTCATCCTTATAGACGACAACAGGTACTGTAGCTGTTGAATAAATAGCGCGAACAGTGATTGCTGAAGTGATGACATCAAAACTTGTATCCCACTTGACAAATCTTTGATTGTTTGAGAGTAGTCCCATATAGACGTCGGTTGGTGCAGTTGCACTTCCACCATAAGGAACTAAAACTTTATATGAATGTAAAGCACTTGGATTTGAGGTATTGTAGTATTCGAAGACGACTTCGATATCCTTTAAGACATCAGTGCGGAGAGTGAATGTCATGTTGGACTTAACACTTACTGTACTCATATCAAGGAGTCCAGGTGTTGTTGAAGTAGCATCTAACTTATATCTATTTCCATCAGATCCTAACCAATAGAGGTCTTTGACTTCACTGGCGGTTGCCATTGAGCGCTTAGCACTTTCAACGATGCTTGAATATCCAGCGATAGCTGGGTCAAACTGACCAGAAAGTGAAGCAATTGAACCTAATCCTTCACCGTTAAATCCTAAGAATGTTGTGGTAAAGGTGACCTTTTGCCAGTTGGCGTAGACTTTATATGAATACTCTGAGAGTTTAGAAGAAGAACCTAAGGCTTCTAACATATCGATTAAGTTTCCATCAAATTCATAGAGTGTTCCAGAATTCAAATCAAACTTATTGACATCGTCTTTAGCACCAAATGTCCAACTTAATAAGACTCTATCAGATAAAGTGACGTGATAGGTTGTGAACATCTCATCGATGTTATAAACCTGTGTCGCTAACTTCTTCTCGACACCTTCTTCTACTGTGTAGTAGTTGATGGTGTAATCGATAGCTTCAAAGATTGGATAGACAGAGACAACTTGTTCATAGTAATATTCTCCATCAGTATCCTTAATGACTTTTCCATCCATTGATAAGGAAGTAATGTCGACATTGAACTTCTTAAGGATATATCCCTTAGGTACATTGATGACAGCATCAGTGACATTTTTAATACTTGTTCCGTAATTAACTGAACCAGTTGCGAGTGGTGTATCACCATCGACATATGCATCGCCATTTTCATAGACTTCATACTTAACTTTAATAGCCTTGTATGTAGCTCTGATGACCGCATTATCACTGACAGTGAAGTATCCATCATCATCAGGTGTTAAACCATTCCATCCAGTGAAGACGTAGCCTAAACGGTTAGGAATGATATAGGTTTCTCCAGCAGTTGTACCCTCTACTTCTTCACCAACACCTTCGTATTTGACTTTATCACCATACTTAGCACCAGTGATAGTATATAAGGTAACACCATCGTAGTTTAAGAATGTTAAGTCGTAGGTTGTCTGTGTGAAGATTGGGTAGAGGTTAAACTCACCAGTGCTATAACCATCTTCAGTTGAATTTAAGGCTGTTTCAGCGATAATCTGAGACTTGAAGACATTGGTTAAATCAGTTTGATTAGGTAATAATGACCAACCTAAGAAGGAATAACCAGGTTTAGCAATATTGATTAGACTCAAGTATTCACCGTTAGTAACACTTGTTGAAGAGTGAATATCTGAACCTAAAGCACTATCGAGGTGATAGTTGATTGTATATTTCTTATTGACATAGTTTGCATAGATGTCGCCAACTTCTCCGCTGACATAAGTATCAAGAGATGTGCTATATCCGGCAAATTCTGTTCCATAAGGACTGTTGTTCTTGAGAAGTTCTCTCAACTCAAGGATTGAAGTAGGATTATCAGTTACACCAAATCCGGCAGCGAAGTCAGCTGGGTAGATGAATGTACCTTGAGAAATCTTATCTTGATAATGGAGTTGAGTGATATCGATCTTGAACTCTTGTCCGTCTTTGTTCTTGACAGTGATTGCACCAGAATAGACAGCGGAACGATACATTGCGCGGAATGATAAGGATCCGTTGACCTTTAAATCAGTGGCTAAGACTGTTTCTCCAGTTGCTGTATATTCTTTAGCATCGCTATCATATGAATAGATATTCCAGATGGAATTATCTTCATCAAAGACGAAGATTCTATCATATCCATTTGGATCAGCTTCAGTGACAAGTCCCCAACCGAAGAAGTCAAATCCACCGCGGGTAACTGTTGGGAAGTCTGATGAATAGTCTAAGACATCGTCGTATCCATGGTTAGCAAAGTCGACAACGACATTGTTCCAGTCGATGAAGGTGACACCATAGATGGTTGCGTCGTAGACAGTAATGAGTGAAGTCAATGAACCTTCAGCTTCATCGCTTGGAATGAACTGTGATAAAACAGCTTGATCGGCATCATCTTTTACGGCAAATCCAGAGAATTCCATTCCGTTGATCTTTGGAACACTTATTCCATTATCTTCAATGAACTTAGCTAATGAATCGCCATAGTGAATGGTTAAACCTGTTGCGAAGGTATTTCCTTCAGAATCATATAAGTCGACTAAGTAATCTTTTGCAACATATAATGGCTTCAAAATGACATTTGAAGTTATAGCAAATTCATCAGTGACATTATTAAAGAGGTATTGCTTTGTTGGATCTTCTGAATCATACCAACCGACAAAGTTATAATAGTCTTTTTCTAAATTGGTTGGGTGATTTAAAACTTGATAACGATAGTCGATGGCTGAAGTATCAGCAGGTTCGGCTATGAAGAAGTTGTTTTCAGATCCAGAAACAAATTCAACAGTTTGATTTAAGATGAACTTGTCGTTTTCATCACGATAAGTGATGGTATATGTATCACGCTTAAGCTCTGGAGCTAAGATCATATCTGTTGTGACAAGAGCTGTATCTAAATCAACTATTTTATTTGTTAATGTGTCAACCCAAGTGCTGGTCCAGTAATAACCAGTCTTGGTCTTGATGTCGGCAAGACTTGGCTCATTAGCTTTGCCAATTGTTAAGCCGTATTCGACGTCGATTTCACTTGCGGTGATTTCATTTCCGTCGACATCCAAGAACTTGACATTGAGTTTTTGTGTTTGATAGACAGCATATAAGGAGATGTTGTTATCAGGCATTGTATAGGCTGAAGTAACATCTAAGCTTGTTCCTAAAGTGATCTTTGATGAGTAATCACCAGAAACGAGTGACCAACCAGCATTTTCCTTACCGGCAATGGCTGGGACGTCGAGTGCAGTATATTGTCCAGCAACACTTGAACCTTCGACAAATGAAAGTCCATATTTAACACTCTCAGTCTTGATGAGAGTATTGGTTGAGTCGTAGTAAGAAACTGTATGAACATTAGTTTCCCAAACGGCATTGATGATGATTTCACTTAATAAATCAGTTGTATCAGCGAGCAAACGTGAATCAAGCAATAAGTCATGATCGGTTCCTTCGATGATAAGTGATTTAAGTGTATGACCTGTTGGAGTGATGAAATTGGTCAAATTGGTTGATTTAAGGTATGCATCGATGAATGCCTTGACATCTGTTCCATAGTCAAAGTTATTGACTAAATCGTAGATGACATTGCTATCGACAACACCATCTAAGCTGGTGACAAACTTCAATCCACCAGTAAAGGTCATTGCCTCATATTGAGGTCTAAAGGTTAAGACTGTATCGTTGAGTTCATCTAAGGAGTTAACAACAAATGTATCCCAATCAGCGACACTGATCGTCTTATCACCAGTAGAAGTCTTGTAGGTCAATCCGACCAAGTTATAACCAGTCTTATCAAAGACACTGAAGATTGAAGAAGATAAGAGTTTGCTTAAAGTATCGTAATAAGATAAGCTTGTTCCATTAACTCTTGTTCCATCTTCGGTTTCAACTTCAAGACGATAAGTATTGGTGATGAAGTTAGCACGAGCTACCATATCGCCAGTTACGGCTGAGAGGTTGACATCCCAACCGATGAACTTATGTCCTAAAGCCTCAGGATCAGCATAGGTTCCATCGATAAAGCTTGCAGAAGCTTCATCATATGTTAAGTATTTATTTGAAGCATCAAATGCATCACTTCCATAAGATACATCTTCAAATTTACCATAGTTTACATATTCCTTGATAGTTCCATCAGCATTAAAGACAGGTACTAAGAAGGTAACTGTGGATTTTCTTATTGTGTATTGAGCTGTGAGTGTTAAATCACCTGTTAAGGTCATTGTGCTCAAATCACCGATAGCGATGTTACCGACTGATGAAGTTGATGTTTCAACATCATATAAATCATAGGTAAACTTATCGGCAAATATCTCACTTGCATTGAGAGGATTGTAGCCAAACATATTGGATGAAATACCAAGTGTTGATAAATCATCACCATATGAAGCCTCATAGGTTCCTTTAACGGTTCCATCGATGTCAAGCAATGTGACATTAAAGGTCTTAGCGACAGGTCTGACAAAGAGATTTATATCACCTCTTGCAAGGATTGGTAAATCTTTAATGTCGATTTCTTTTAATTCTCCACCTTCATAAATGCAGAACTTAATATCAAAGTAATTCATCTTTCCGTAGAAGGCTTCGCTTGAGAAGGCGACATCACTATTATAAATAGCTGTTGCACGAGCAATAACTTCTAAGATGGTTTGATTATTTGAAATATCTTCACTGTAGGTGGTGCTTAATTCATAGGCGACACCACTGCCAGAAGGTGTTAATGGGTGAGTTGCACCTAAATCGTTATATTGATAGAAGGTGAACTTGTAATCAAGGTTCTTAAAGACTGGATAAAGTCTTATATCTTCCTTGGTATATGGTAAATCGATGACCATATCACCAGTTGCATTTTCACGCAACTCATATTCGATGTAGTTTGCATCACTGCTGCTACTGGCTGTTGCCCAACCAAAGAGGTACTTGCCTTGTGGTGTGACAATTGTTGTGACATCAGGAACAAGTGTTTCAACAGCATCAGCACTGTAGTCTCCACTCTGTTCAGCACCAGTAATTAAGTTACCGTTTGCTTGATAGAAGTTGACAGTGCTCTTTCTTGTTTCAAGTTTAGCAACGAACTTATAGACTCCACCATTGGTTAAGTCGATATCTGTTCCTAAAACTTTAGTTATAATGCCAGATTCAATGCGTAAATCCTTTGAAGTTTCGATATTTTCTCCATCGAGAGAATAATACCAACCTTCAAATACTGAACCGGCAGGATTATAATCATAGACTTCTAAGTAGTTTCCATCGATGACGGTTGAAGTAACGATTGGATCAGTGCTACCTGGAATGTAGAATTCAAATGTATAGTGATTTCTTGCATAGACAGCATTGACCTTTTCTGGTAATTCAGAAGTTACACCATTGTTTAAATCAATGGCCCAACCAGCAAAGTATGTTCCCTTTGGTGTGTTATCTTTAAGGTAAGTCTCTAAGTCACTTAAGGAAGTGAAAGTAACATCAGTTCCTTCGACATTGATTTTACCATTGATACTTGAACCAATAGAAGTATTATAAGCTATATCATTAACACTCAATTCATATTCGGTTGCACCGACATTGAAGACGAGTGTTGTGCTATATGTTGTGGTATCATATTTGGCATTAAATACCATATCGGAGACAACTTTTGGTAATCCAGAAACAGCATCGATATCGCCTGTATATGTTGCGCTAGCACCTGTGCTATCGACATATTCAAACTTATTGGTTGCTGAATCATACTTAAAGTAGTTGCCTGAAGCATCACCAGAAAGAGTATATCCTAAGAAGGTCTTTCCAGCGGTATTACCGATCATGTGGTCGACAATAGTAATGCTTGAATCGTATAAGTATTCAGAATCCTTGTATAAGGTGACACCATTACCATCGATGAATTCAACAGTATATTTATTATCAGACAAGAAGTATCAGTATAAGATACTTTTACATCATGAACCTTTGTGCCGTCATGATCGTTGACTTTAAATATTCCATCGACAATGATGGCAGTATTAGTTCCAGTTGCGACGAACTCAGCAAATGTCTTACCAGCAATATCTGGAATTGTAATGGATGCAGCATTGACGACATCCAATATGCTATCACCGTAATGAATTTCAATAGGTGCGGTAGTATTTAATAGATTGTCATTTGCATCATAGACATTGAGTTGATAGACATCTTGTGTATAGTAAGGAACTAAGACGATATCATGAGTTAAACGATGAGTCTTTCCAATTTCATATCTTTCACTATCATCATCACGGTTCTTCCAACCAGCTAAAGTATAGCCAGCCTTATCGACCATTGAAGCATCAGGACCTTTAACCTGTCCATCAGCTAATGAAGTGTTATCAAGAATGAAGTTATAGGAAGTATCTTCACATGAAACAACTTGATTGACTTTAATGACTGTTCCATCTTCCTTGGTGAAGGTAACACCATAGATGGAATTGTCATATAAAGGATAAATTGCAATATCGCTGATAACTGGTGTTCCATTTGGTGTAAAGATGACATCAGTAGTAGTGTTATTAGCGGTATCATAGATTGCCCAAGTATTGTTGAAATATTTTCCAGCAATTGCATTAGGCTCTGGAAGTTTGACAAAGTCTAAAACTTCACCATAAGTAAGAGTTATGACTGTGCTTGATGGGATATAAGTCTTAGTGACTTCATCATACTCATAGACAGTAACATTGACCTTGACATCATCATATGTAGCGGTTAAGACGTAGTCATTATCAGCGACGACAAATGAACCAGTTAAATCAGTTGGATCATAAGTATTTGTTCCATCTGACCAATGAGCATTGGTCTTTCCAGCGACAGAAGGAACTGCTAACATGCTGGAGAAGTTAACTGTATCACCAAAGGTGACTTCTTCAGTCTTTAAGATATTACCAAATCTATCTTTATAAGTTAAAGTATGAGTATTGCTTTCATAAACAGCGGTTAATTTTAATGTTGTACCAGCTGCAGGAACATGATTTAATAAGATATTTGTCAAATCTTTATCATATTCATTACCACTTTCATCAACCCATTTAGTGATGTGATAACCGGTATAACCTTTATAGGAATTAAATCCGATTCCACCGATAGTTGCATCAGTTGAAATCAAAGTATCAAAGGTGATCTGAGCATTAGAGTTTCTAGTGACATCAGCACCTGTGCTATCCTTGTAGTTTAATTCAACGAAGTAACTATTAGCAGTGAAGACAGGATGTAAGACGACATTCTTAGTGAACTTAGCTGCTTGAAGTGCGGCATCATCAGCATAGACTAATGAATTATCATTTGCATCGACCCAACCAGCAAAGGTATAACCTTCTTTAGTGATACTAGGTCCAACTAAAGTAGAACTTGCTTCATTGTAGTTAACACTGACTTCCTTAAGCATAGCTTCACCGTTTTCAGGATCACGGAATTCAATCTTAACTGTTGAGCTGTTATATGTAGCCTTGACAGTAACCGAAGATGTAACAAAGGTAATCAAACGGTCCCAACCAGTGAAGTATTTACCTTCAAGCACTGGCTCAGGAACATTACCCATTGTTAATGTTGTGCTGAAATCACCACTTGCTTCATCGTATTCATAGTAAGAACCAGTGGTTAAAGCATTTTGACCATGAGTGACAATGACTTTTGCATAGTCAACATAAGCACCTGTCTCATCTTGAACTTTGAATATAACTTCGTATTTTTGTGCGACAAAGTAAGCGGTGAATGCGACATCACCAGTTACTTGTAAACTTGCCATATCGACGAATGTATATCCTGTAGGAAGTTCTAAGTCAGGTTCAGTACCGAAGTAATAGACTTTATTATCAGCACTTCCTTCGATAATCCAACCAGCAAATTCATATCCACTTCTTGTTGGATCGACTGTTGGTTGATTGGTTAATGCACTAGGTGCATCATTGTATTCGACTTCTTGTACGCCAAAACTATCACCGTTAGAATTGGTGAATGAAACATCGTATTTAACTTTGACAGCCTTAACTTGTACTTGAATATCTCCACCAATTGCATCTAAGCTTTGGTCGAATTCTAAGACGTAGTGTGCGCTTTCGCTCAAGGAAATGCCTTGTAAAGTTAAAACTGCATCTTTAAATCCAGTTAAGGATTCTACCTTAGAAGTGATGTTCTCTAAGTATTCTGCACTGACTTTGAATTCATCGCCACTAGTATCGACGATAGGATTTCCTGATACATCTACAAAGGTGACATCATAAGTTTGTGCCTTAAATACTGGATATAAAGTGATATTATCGACAATACTACTAATGCTGATCTTCTTATCAGTTGTAGCTACTGCGTATTCTTTATAATCAGGTGCGGTCTTATCAAGTCCATTAGCCCAGGCGATAAGATCATAACCTTCTTTAGCATAGTCAGGTGAATAAAGCTCAACATTTCCCTTCTTAACAGTGTCAAATTCTAAGACATTACCACTGTCAGTCATAAAGGTAACAGTAGCTCTATTAATTGTTGTGTATGGATAAAGATTAATTTCTTGACCATCGGCAAATCCTGATGGTGTGAATAAAGAACCTAAGGAAATTAAATCTTTACCATTGGCTACATATGTTAAACCGACAAAGTTGTAACCTGGATCATTTAATGTGATAGCATCTTGTCCAGTTAATGTGCCAGTCTTGATCTTATCGATGATATCTTTTAAGGTGGTTTCACCATAGACAACTTCGATATAGTCTTCTAAGACCTCGCCACCACCATCTAAAGGCTTGCTGAAGGTGACAAGATTTCCATCGACATCGTGAATCTTGACCTTATATGTATCCTTTTCAAAGACAGGTCTAACGGTAAAGCTCATACCGTTGTTGTTAGCTGGTGAAGTTAAATCGATTCCACTTGCAGCCCAGTCCCATCTGACAAAATGATAACCTTCAAATTCAGGTTCCATGATAGTGCCACTGATTGGATCATAGGCATTATCAGGATGTGTATAACTAGGATCTGAAGAATAATGATCAGTATTTGAAACAAAGACTGTATCATTAGCATTCATAAAGTTGATTGTATAAGCGTTCAAACGATAAGTTAAAACAACTGTACCATCAGCGGTAACATTTGTAACAATACCATTGACATCGTCCAAATATTTACCGACTAAGAAATTAGAAGTTTGAGTTATCTTATCTAATTCACTTGAAGAAGGATATTGGGCCATGCCACCATCAGGAACACTTGCTCTGATGATTTTATCTTCATAGATTGTATCTTTACCATCTTTATCAGTATATTTAATGATAAATGTGACAGTGTGAGTCTTGGTAGTTGTGATTATTCTAGCATTAAAGACAGTGTTATTTGATGTGATTGGTGTTGATAAATCACGATCCCAACCACCAAACTGTGCTTCATCAATCTCAAAATATGAGAGCGCTGGAATAAGATGTTTATAAGTTTCACTATCTAAGATTGCACCATAAGGAACATTGATAGTGATGTTTTTGCCGTTACCAGTGAACATGACAGTGCATTGAACTGTTTCAAAATTGGCGTAGACATTGATAGCATCTTTGCCGATGAAATCACTAGTAGAAGTGATCTGAGTCTTATCCTCAGTCATCCAGTACTTAAATGTTCTTTCAGGTGTAACTGGAGGAGTATAGGAATTGATGTCAGAAAGTTTCTTTGTCAAAGTTGTAATCTTCTTACTATCGACAGTGTTGATGCTTCCATCAGCATTATAAACTGTATCATAATAAGTGATACTAACTTGCTTTTCAATATATGTACCATGAATGACCATGTTGTTGGTGATTGATGTTAATGGATCACCAGCACCAGATCCTAAGATGGTATAGGAAATATATTCATATCCGATTTGAACCATTGAGGAATCATTTAAGATGTCCTTAATCTGTTCCAATGTATATGTTGCACCATAGGTAACACTTTCTTTATATTCTTGTCCGTTTTGACCAACAAATGTAACAGTATATGTTGCATCGGTGTATACAGCTCTGACATTCAAATCACCGGTAACTTTTCTTGTACCAAGCATAGTTCCGTTTAAGGAAGCATCAGCGTTATCAAAGATTTCCCATCCAGCGAATTGCTTTCCTGGTTGTTCAGGAATTGAGGATGAAGGAATATTACATATAGAACCATGGTTTACTGAAACAGCATTGATATATGTATTATCAAGGTAATATGCGACAGTATAAACTTTTGGTGTCTTAGTAGCTCTGATTGTGAAGTTTTCAATGACATTTAAGCTGTTGAAATCAATCGTCTTCTTACCATCAACTTCCCAAGTGACATTAAATCCTTCAACAGGTGTAGGATTACCGATCAAATCGTTGATATTATCACCGAAAGAAGCGATGATTGTGCGTTCTTGATTTGAGACTGCATTATCATCGATGACAGTGATTTCAACTGTTTTAGCAACGACCTTGATGGTGATTGTCTGATCGTCGACGATATTTGATAAACTTCCACCTTCAAGACCGACAAGGTCATATCCGTATGGAATATAGTTGTCGATATTGACATTTAGTAAGCTAGCTCCGTGTGAAACACTAAAACTTGCGAGTACTGTCTTTGGATCGATACTCAAAACAAAATCGACACTATGTAAAATAGCTTCTTTAATCGCAGTAATCGTAACTGGACCATTGATTTGAAGATTTTCGATATCACTAGTATCCCAAGAATACTTATATCCTTCCTCAACTGGAAGTTGTGGAATGCTAGTTGGATCGATATATGCACCGGCCGGAACGGAAACATATGTCTTTTGTCCATTGATTACAAAAGTAACTGTATATTGTGTGCTCTCATCATAAGATGGCGTAAAAATCATATCTTTAGTAATAGCTTCGGTTGTAAATGGATTTGGATACCATGTACCAGGTTTACCACCGAGTGTTGGAACATTAGGAATTCTATCCTGTGGAATAGTTTCACCATATGGAACACTGAACGAGGAGATAATATCTCCGTTGCTATCAGTAAATTTAATTAATAAAGTCTTCTTTGCTCTAGTTGGAGTTAAATTCAAATTTGATTTAACAGTAATGATTGTCTTATTGATATAGCCAATCCAACCAGTGAACTCATAGCCTTCGCCAATATCTATTGGCTTATAAACTGAAATATCAAGTTTTTGTCCTTGATGAGCAACAGTTTCGGCTAAAACAGTTCCATCAAAGTTGTAAAATCTAACGTTATACTTAATGTTGACATTTGTGGTAATGTCAGAATCACCACCACCTGTATCAGTTGTTGGTCCAGGCGCTGTTGGTGATGTGTTGTGATCTCCACTGCCTGGAGTGAAGGTACAACTTGACAACAAGCCGACAAACGCAGAAACTACTAAACCACTTCCGACGACTAGTTTAGCTTTTTCTTTAGTCTTTTTTTTCATAGTAAAGTCCTCCTTTATAAACTTATACATATATATAATAAACTATGAGAATTCAAAAATAAACCTTTTTTGCAAAAAAAGTGCATTTTTGTAGTAAAAAGTAAAATCATACCCTAAACACACCCACTATTTCGGGTGTGTTTAAGGGGGTTTTTATATTGACTCTTCTAAAACAAGCACGTAGTTAATCGTTCTTGTAAGGCTAGAAATTGTTGAACTGAGGAAGTCATCGATTGGTATAACCTCTTCATTTGTTCCCAATTCTCTAACTCCACTAATACGATATGCTTTTCCTTCAATAAAGAACTCGTCGTGTATTGTAATTGATGAAGATTGGGTTGAATTATTGTTAGCGATGTAAAGAATCAAAGCATTCTTTAAGACGTCGCTGCTGCTAAGATTAAGTTCTGAA
>ERZ777305.2326-NODE-2326-length-16734-cov-2.651178_pt1 | contig 16734 bp, 10 predicted proteins | sample MGYA00374965_ERZ777305 | MGnify/ENA primary metagenome ERZ777305 (study PRJEB29328, sample SAMD00013331) | mouse gut metagenome | study: EMG produced TPA metagenomics assembly of the Metagenome analysis of fecal microbiota from mouse which was promoted... | reverse complement strand
GCGTCCTCTCATCGAGGATGAACTTAGACACATTAAGCCGTTCAACCCGGCAGCCGAGACAAACGATGAAAGCTGACAAAATTCTTATTCCTCGCTGGATAATTCCGGTCGTGCCCCGAGGCGCAGTTCTTGAAGGACATTTTCTGGCGATCCGGGACGGTCGGATTTCAGCGATCGCTCCGATCTCGGAATTAGCGGATTTTGAAGCTGACGAAATTGAGCAGCTTGAAAACTGCGCTCTGATGCCCGGCTTAATTAATTGTCATACGCACGCTTCGATGAATCTGCTTCGCTGTGTCGGGCCCGATCTGACCACTCCGCAGTGGCTAACCGAGTGCATTTGGCCGATTGAAGGCAAACTGATGAGTCCGGAATTTGTTTATCAGGGTGCGCTTTTAGGCGGAGCGGAAATGATTCGCGGCGGCACGACCATGTGCCACGACATGTATTTTTACGGCGCTGAAGCCGCAAGAGGCCTAAGGGAAAACGGGCTTCGCGTTGTCGAAGGCGCGTTTGTGATCGGCTTTCCGTCCAAAGAGTACAGCGGAGAGGCGCAGTGTCTTCAGGGCGCGGAAAAGCTCTTTGCGTCAGCCGCCGACGATGATCTTCTCAGTATTAATTTAGCGCCGCACGCGCCCTACTCTGTTTCCAAAGAAGCGCTTCAGGCATCGATGCAACTTGCGCAAACGCTTGACACCACATGGCAGATTCATCTGTCGGAGACCGATGAAGAGCGCGAAAACGCCATCAAAGCGTTCGGATGCTCACCGGTGGAATACTTATCTCGGATCGGCTGCTTAAATGAGAGCACGGCAGCGGTTCACTGCGTAAGTCTTTCAGATCGTGATATTGAGATTTTGAGCAAATCAGGTGCAAGCGTTATCCATTGTCCGGTAAGCAATATGCGGCTTGGATGCGGCGCGAGCCCGGTCGCCAAACTGCTTGAAGCGGGCGTCAATACGGCGCTTGGCACAGACGGAGCCGCCAGCGCGTGCACGTTAAGCATGTTTGAGCAGATGCGCACAGCCGGGATGATTGCCAAAGGATTTTCCAAGGATCCGTGCGCGCTGAATGTAAATCAAATTATCGAAATGGCAACAATAAACGGGGCCAAAGCGCTAAAATCTGATGAGCGGGTCGGCTCTCTCGAGATCGGGAAGGATGCCGACCTAATTGCCATTGACTTGTCACGGTTTGTAACCGTGCCCGTTTTGGATGTTTTATCCTGCCTTGTTTACGCGGTTGAAGCACAATGCGTATATCAGGTTTGGGTTAAAGGCGGATGTGTTGTGAAAAAACAACATAAATCCGCACAAAAATCTGATCTCGGCGAGTTACTGACAAAAAGTGACTTAATGTCGTGGCAGAATAGGGTGTGTGAGATACTACAGGACGGCTCTCGATGACGTTCCGGTGGTAAGCACTCGGAACGCATTACGGCCGTTTCCTGAAAATGCCGTATCATATTGTGTGGTTTTATCTGCATCAAAAGAGGAAAATGATGAATACAAAGACAAAATTGGGACTGCTCGTTGCTTCTGTTGCAATGGCCGCTTCCGGAGCTGTTTGCGCAGCTGTTGCCCCTGCCAACCCCTATGTTCAGGCAGCCGGACAAACTCTTATGACTAACTTCGGTCTGTGCGTCCGCACAGGCTACTGGACTCCGGCTCTTGCCGAAGCTCAGGGCGCTCTTGGCCAGAACTGCCAGTGCGACACTGACATCATCAAATGCGAAGCCGGCGCTGAAAGAATTACTCTTTCCGCTGACACACTGTTCGCTTTTGACAAAGCCGTTCTGAAACCCGAAGGCGTTGCCAAACTGACAGAACTCACAAGCCGCATGTCCGGCCTGACACTCGACGTCGTCATGATCGACGGCTATGCTGACCGTATCGGCGGTGCTGCATACAACCAGAAACTGTCTCAGCGCCGTGCTGACGCTGTTAAGACATTCCTTGCCGAACACGGTGTTCCTGCCGCTCGCATCCACGCTGAAGGCAAAGGCCAGGCTGACCCTGTCGTCAACTGCCCGAACCCGTCCGCCAAGGGCGAAATCAAGACATTCAAACAGCTTGTTGAATGCCTGCAGCCGAACCGTCGTGCCGTTATCGAAGTTAAGGGCACACGCAACAAGTAATTGCTAATTCACTTGTGAAAAAGGGGCCTTTAGGCCCCTTTATTTTTGTCATGACACCTCAGACCTATCTTTTTGACCTAGACGGTACCCTGCTTGACTCCGCGCCTGATCTTGCCGCGGCGGCCAACCATCTCAGAGAAGTTCGGCATCTTGAGCCGCTTCCCTTTGAAGTGCTTCGCAAGACCGCTTCGAGCGGCGCGCGCGGGCTTCTCGGCGCGGCCTTCGGCATCAAACCGGAAGATCCCGGCTATAAAGCGCTCGCAAACGAATTTCTGGACTACTACCAGGAACATATGACGGACCACGCAGAGCTTTTTGCAGGCATTCTCGAGCTCATCAATTCGATTGAGGCAAAGGGCTTTGCCTGGGGCATCGTCACCAATAAGCACGCTCGTTTTGTGCTGCCGCTGATTGAGCATCTCAAACTTACGCCCGGCGCGGTAGTCTGCGGCGACACGCTCAGTGTGAGCAAACCGCATCCGGAGCCGATCATTCACGCGCTTCGTCTTCTTCAGAAACCGGCCGAATCTGCGGTATATGTCGGAGACGACCTGAGAGACATTCAGGCTGCGAATTCCGCTCATGTATTTTCCATTGCCGCTCAATGGGGCTATCTCGGCTCTCCCGTTGGTGTCGAGGAGTGGAAAGCGGATGCGATCGTGCGCAATCCGAGTCAAATCTTGGAAATTAACATCTAGCGTCATTCATACTTCTAACTAGCAAGATTCTGCGTGTTGGTTTTTTATCACGAGGGATAAGAAGTATGAGTAAAAAGATTTGGATTACGACCGGCGTGGCCGCGGCTCTGGCGACTGTCTACACAGCAGGCGGTTTTTGGGGCGTTCCTTCGGGCATACAGTGGGCTATTAAGAAGTATGCAGAGCCGTTTACCGACCGCAAAATCACGCTTGACGAGGTCAAATTCAATCCTTTTACACTGCAGCTGACCGCCAACGGCCTGAGGATCCAAAAAGAAGGAGAACCGCAGGCCTTTATGGCGCTGAAGTCCCTTGACACAAAGCTCAACTGGAAATCGCTCGTCAAATTCTCTCCGATTGTGGATCATGTCACGCTCGACGGTTTTGAAGCCAACATCATCCGCACGGGCCTTGACACTTTTAATTTCAGCGACATCATCAACAAGATCGCCAAAATGCCCTCAGACAAAGATGAGGACAAGAAAAAGGATGATGATCCGGTCAGATTTGAAATTGATAATGTTTCTCTGATCAATTCCTCCATCACGCTCGATGACAAGTTCAGAGATAAGGTCGACAAATTCACCGACATCAACTTAGCGGTTCCTCTGATTTCGAATTTCAAGACCGAGGTGGACAACCCGACGCAGCCGAAGCTTCAGTTCAACTTTAACGGCGAGCCCTTCTCGATTAACGCTTCAAGCGAACTCTTTGTTCCCTCGCTCAAGACCGGTGTCGACTTCACTCTCAGAGGGCTCAACCTTGAGAACGCCGCTTCTTTTAATCCGATACCGCTGAACGCGAAGGTCACATCCGGCACGATGGATGCCGCCTTGAATCTTGACTTTGCCAAGACTGTCGATCAGCAGGAAGGCTATCTGAGACTCAGAGGCACATTAAAGATTCTGAACCTTTCGATTCAGGATGATCTTGACGCCAACGGCTATCAGATCGCGAACTTCCGTGAAATCAACATCAATCTGAAAGAGTTCTCTCTATTCAGGCAGATTCTTGAGCTTGGCGAAGTACAGTTTCAGGAACCGAAATTTGAAATTATCCGTACGGCCAAAGGCATTAATGCGGCTGAGCTTGCCACTCATATTCTGAAAGACGCAAAACCCGAAGAAAGCGCCGGAGCTGCCAACTCTGAAGCCGTCAGCGAGGAAAAGGCTCCTGAGGCAAAACCGACAGCTGCGGGCAAGGAAGTAAAACCTGAAGCCGCTAAGTCGGAAGAAACCAAGGCAGAACCGACAGAAAACAATGCGGCCGCACCGACTGAGACACCGCCGGAGACAGCGCAGACGAAACCCGCGAAGCCTGAGGAAAAAGCTAAAGAAGCTTTGCCTGAGAAGGCTTCAGAAAGCTCGACAGAAATGACGCCTCAGAAGGAAGCGGCTCTGAATATGCTGATGCGTTCGGCTCACGCTGCCGAATCAACACCTGAGGCACCCACTGCCGGCGCGGAATCGAGCAAGACAGCGGAAACCTCCGAATCCGGCAGTACTGGTGCAGGAGCCGTTCCGACTGAAGCTCCCACGCCGAATGAAATCGAGCCCAAGAGTGAGGAAGCTCAGTCAGACGTAAATCATGACAAACCATCCATCGCGGACAAAGGACCTAACGCGCAGGAGGACCCCGGCTGGAAGTGGAGTGTTGAGAAAGCGAGCATTCGCGGAGGCACGGTCCATTTCTCTGACAAGACGAACGGCTTTGATCATGACGTCACAAACATCAACGCTTCAGTGGCTTCGCTGAACGCGCAGCCCGGAAACAAGAGCGACATCAAGGCTTCTCTTGATGTGCTTGAGGGCAGCATTACCGCCGAAGGTACGCTTGATTTAACGCCTCTTGATCTTGAGCTGAATCTCGGTACAAAAGATCTTTCCGTTCCGAAGCTCTCGCCCTACATTCAGGAGTTCTCCGCCGCCAAGATCGCAGGCGGTAAATTCTCGAGCAGCGGCAAGTTCAGCCTGAGCATGAATGAAGAGCTGAAGTTCAATTACAGCGGTGAGGCAGGTCTGAGCGGCGCTGTGATTCATGAGCCGAACGGCTCTCAAGCGCTTTCCGTCGCGAGTGCCGAAGTCAAAGGCATCGACGTTTCCGGCCTTTCGCCGATCAACGTCAAGATTGCTGATATCAATATCGCAAGTCCGAACGTCAAGGTTATTCGTGAAAAAGACAATTCAATCAACTTAATGACGCTTGCCGAGCCGGGCAGAAAGCCTTCCGCCTCTGCTGCTGCGGTGAAACCGGCGCCAGCCAAAGCCTCTTCGTCTTCATCAGCTCCGCTTGGCTGGCAGATCGGCAGGATCAGCCTGAGCGGAGGCTCTGTCGACTTTACCGATGCAACGAACGGATTCCACAAAGTCATCTCCGCGATCAACGCCTCGGCCGGTCCGATCAGTAACAATTTATCTGCGCAGACCGCGGTCAGCGCGAACATGAACATTATCGGCGGGCATATCGGCGCGAGCGGAAATCTGGTGATCAGCCCGTTCAAGACCAGTTTGGACGTCACTACGAGCGCGCTGTCCATTGCCGATCTGACGCCCTATATCTCTCAGTATTCCGGCGCCCACGTGACCAAAGGCACCTTCTCCAACAAGGGCAAAGTCACGCTTTCCACCGCAACTGATCCGATCAGCTTCAGCTACAACGGTTCAGGCGACGTAAGCAATCTTAACGTCACGACGGCAAAGGGTGAACCGGCCGCATCGCTTACCAAGCTCAGTGCTTCCGGCGTCAGCATCAGCGGCCTTTCTCCGCTTCAAATCAACATTAATTCGCTGACGGCGTCTAATCCGAGCGTCACGATTGTCAGAGCGAAGAACGGCGCAATCAATCTTGCCTCTTTAGCGGATCCGGGCGGAAAAGCGGCGCCTGCTTCCAAACCCGCAGAAAAACCCGCCAAGAAAACCGGCAAAAAGGCTAAGTTCTCTTCGCCCACTGCCGATCTGCCCGCAATGACCATTAGCAAAGTGGTTCTGAGCGCCGGTCGCGTTCGCTTTACAGATAATTCCGTCTCACCGGTATTTAACATTACCGCCAACAAGATCGACGGCAGCATGACCGGTTTCTCGACAGCGAAGAACTCGAAAGCGAACGTTGACGTACATGGTTCGCTAAACGGAACCCCGATGACTCTGAAAGGCACGGTAAATCCGTTTGCATCCAATCTGACCGTCGCGATGCAGGGCTCCGTACAGTCGCTGTCGCTTCCCACCTTCTCTCCGTTCTCTGCTGAATTTACCGGTTACCCGATTGTCCGGGGGCAGATTACCTACAACGGTTCCCTTGATGTTCACAAAGATGAAGTGAAATCAGAGAACAACATGGTCATCAACAAACTGGAATTCGGCAATGAGATACCGAATGCCAAGAACACGATGCCTGTCGGGCTGGCAGTTTCCCTGCTCCAGGACAGAAGCGGTCAGATTGACTTGAACATTCCGGTAAGCGGATCTCTGAATGATCCGGAGTTCTCGATTGGCGGAATCATTGTCAAAGTCATTGCCAACTTGATTACCAAAGCGGTGACTGCGCCGTTCGCTCTGATTGGTTCGATGTTTGGCGGCGGTGACGCAGACCTTCATAATCTCGCCTTTGACGCCGGCACAGCCAAACTGAGTCCGAAGACGGTTGACGCATTGAAGGTTGTGGCCAAAGCGATGAGTGAGCGCCCGGGCATCAAGATTCAGATCATGGGTATCGCCGATGACAAGCAGGACACTCAGGGGCTGAAGGAGAGCCTGCTGATGCGTTCGATGCGCTATGCCATTTATCGGGATTCAACTGCCGCAACAGACATGAAGCAGCTTACGCCGGTGCAGATTAGTCAAGCGATTAAAGCGCTTTACAGCGAATCGGAAATTCCGGACAAGCCAAAGCTTACGGACGTACAGCAGATGCATCAGTTCCTGCTGGAGCATCAGCGTGTTGCGACCGCGGATTATGTATCGCTTGCGCAGAGGCGCGCGGATGCGGTCAGGAACTATCTGATCAATGTTGAGAAGATCAATCCGGATCGTTTGTTTATCGTTTCTCCGCAGGATCAAAAAGGCGACACAAAGGTTCCCGGGGTCGCTTTGGGTCTTCAAAATTGATAGGGCGATGAATTTTATGTAAAATGAAAGATTCCTGTGGGGGCGACATGGTTTCGACAGGGGCAATGAGGTAATTGGACGCGTGCCGAGGTGTAGTTTCCTCGCTAAACCACTTACAAAAATATAAACGCCAACGATGAGCGTTTCGCTCTCGCCGCCTAAGTCCGGTGAGACGCTGCAACCGGTTTGCTCTTAGACCGGGTCGGGAAACCGACAGCAGCGACATAGCATAAGAGCTAGTCTCCGATGGAGTTGTGACGTCGGAGGCGAAACAAAGCAACTGGCCGGCAACTGGCATCGCTAGTTTGCAGGGTTGTCGGTAAGATCTAAATGAATTAGATACGCACGTAGAGGCTGTTGCTGATAGCTTTTGGACGCGAGTTCGATTCTCGCCGCCTCCACCATTTTAGGTTCCCAGACCATCCAAAGATGTCTGGGATTTTTATTTAAATCATATAGTTATCTCACTTTCTTGTCTAATACTGTCTAAGGAAATCCAACCCAATCTAAGTTGTAAAATGCAAAAAGACCATCATAAATAGAGGAGACATCAATGCCAAAAAGGGTTTCCGAACTGACCGCTTTCCAGTTAAAAAACTTAAAAAACGGCATCCACAATGTTGGAGGAGTCAAAGGACTTTACTTTAAGAAAACAGACACCCAAGCCAGATTTTTTCTCAGATACTCCGATGTTTCTGGAAGACACGATTTCTCTTTAGGGAGCTATCCTCAACTTTCTCTTTCTCAAGCTAGAAAAGCAGCGTTTGAAACTTGGCAACTGATTGATTCCGGAAAAGACCCAATTAGAGAAAGAGAAGAAGAGAGGAAAAACAAACTAAGGGCTATTGAAGAAAAGAAGTTGGCTGAGGAAAGCCATGAACTAACCTTTTCGAATATTGCGTTGCAATGGATTGAAGATCGAGAAAGTCATGGCTACTGGATTAACAACATCAGAGAGCCGAAGTGCACAATCCAAATTTTGGAAAAAAATGTCTATCCGTTTATCGGACAAAAAAACATTGAAGAAATCAATCCTGAAATGGTAAGAGCCATTCTTGAGCCGATATGGCAAAAAAAACCGAGTACGGCAAAGAAAGTAAAAACCTATCTTCGACAAATTTTTCAGTGGGCTATTGCATTAAAAAAGAGGAAGGACAAAGAAAATCCAGCACAGATGGACGGAACGTTAGGTGTCTTGATGGAACCTTTGCAAAAGAACAAGAAAGAAAAGCAAAATTATGCTTCCTGCCCAGTCAAAGACATTCCTCAACTAATGGCCGAGATTCATTCTTACAACTCAATTTCCGCCCGTGCCTGTGAATTCTCTATTCTTACAGCGACCCGCTCTAAAGCGGTTAGATTCGCCCGATGGAATGAATTTGATTTAGAGAAAGGAATCTGGATAATCCCTATGGAACACGACAAGATAAAAATACCCAACAGGGACAGAACAATTTTTCTTTCTGAACAGGCTTTAACTCTTCTCAAAAATTTGCCAAGATTTAACGAAACAGAACTAGTTTTTCCAAGCAATCGAGGCTCTCATCTGTCAGACTGCGGAATCAATATGTTTCTAAGAGGACTTCACGAAAAGAAGTTTGCTGAAGACGGTATCGGCTGGATAGATCCGCATAAGACAGAAAAGACAGGAGAACCATGCACGATTACTGTCCACGGTACAGCCCGTGCAACGTTCCGCACTTGGGCTAAGGATGACGAATTAGGCAACAATCGAAAGTTTGACCAAGAAGCCGTAGAGCTGTGTTTACTGCATTCAAAGAACGATGCCTACAACGGAGCATACGACCGAGCAAAGCTGGAAAAGGAAAGACGCTTCGTAATAGATTGCTGGGGCAAATACTGTTACAGCCGTTTGAGCAAATAACTCAAAATCTCACTATGTAAATTTTTGCGGGGAGTTGCAGGGCTTTATTTAAAGCAAATTAGAAATTTGTCAAATTCTAGAAATAGAGCTTTTAGGTTGAATAAATATTTCACTCGTGACATGTTTTCCAATCCCGAGGAAAAAGCCCCGCAAAAACCCCGCAAACCCCGCAGAATTGTTTAAATTCAATTAGTTACGTTACGAGGCTTTTACGATAAAACCCCGCAAGTTCTCCGATCTTTAGAAATTCTCCATTTTGCACGCACAAAAAATTAAGGAGCCGCACGGTCTTGCGTGACTCCTCTTTTAACTTTTGACCCGCCCTATGGGTGGAATTTGCCAAACGAAATCAGTCTTTGATTTAATTTCCTCAGTTTTTCATCAAAAGCGTCATCGGCTTTTGCTTCGGCCTCCAAGAAAGCCTCTCTCAAACGATCATAGGTTTTATGATGCATTCCCTTCGGCTTAATCCAGTATTCGCCTCCCAGTTTCTCTTTGAGCTTAACGGCCTTACTGCGCAGCCTCTCAAGTTCATCCTCATTCTCTGATGGATAAGCCAAGTGCCCACAATGCCTGCAACACCACGTATTCGATAAATAGACACAGCAGACGCGGCGCCGGCAGTGAGGACATTCAAACCAATATTGGAAGCCTCCGAATCGGCAAGGAGTTTTCAATAATTTGATTTCTACGTCCTTATCCTCCCACGGACCGTCATTGCGGCTTACTTTGTAAATCAGCCGAATGTTGTCTTCCGCAATCAGGACTTCCATTTTTCCCCACGGTTTACCGTTGCAGCTCCATTCGATCGTTTTAACTCCCTTGCTTTTTAACAAACCATGCTTATTCATCCATCGAACATTTAAGAAGCGAAGGTTTGTAATCAGTTCCCTTTCCCTGACACGGCCACTACCATATCCGCCCATCTGTCTTTCTCCCAAATGTTTTGTTAATTCAGTGCTCAAAAACCGTCGATATCCGCACTATCCTTGATTTACGAGGTTTAAGGAACATTCCCCGAAAGACTCTTTAACTTGATCAGCATGGCTAGTGTTCGCTCATATTTACGGTCTAAGTGAGCTTCATATCTGGCAAAAGAATCAAAATTGACCTGATTTATGGCGTTCCCAAGGGCCTGTTCTTTGATTTCAGAGACGTGATTGACAACCGCTAGGGTTTGTTCAATGGCGGATTTGGCCTTTCCCGATAGGAAGACCGACAGCCCATACCTGTCGTGCTGAGCATACTCATCTGTGTACCAAAGATTAAGCAGGAAGTCTCCGAGACATTCTTCAGCTCTTTTTGTGCAGTTCCTTCCGCCCTGCGATAGGATTTCTTCTGCCCGCTGTCGTTTCTGCTCTTCGGATTCCATCTCTTTGCGTTTCTCTTCCAGTTCCTCAGCAGAGAGCCTCAGAAACTCTCTTATTTCAATTTTTTCATCTTCAATGTGTAAAGACAGGGGAGCCGTGCTGTTTAGAAGTCTTTGGGAGAGATTCAACGCATTGGCAAGGCCGTTATTGATTTTGGCATTCTCCGCTTTCAGAAGTCGTTTCTTTCGCCATACGATAGTCGCCAATTCTTCAACTAAAGTGCTCTCAGTCACATTGACGGGAACAAAGTCTGCTTCGTACTGTGCCAGCAAATCTTCAAATTCCTCTTTGGATTCATGCGGCAGGACGGCTTCTTTAGAAAGAATCCCATGTTTAACCGCGTTTAAGCGTCTTACTTGATAAATCTTTTCCATGATGGATTACTCCCGATGTTTGCGGATAGAAAGTTGATACTTGGGCTGTTTGGTATGCGCATCTATTGAGACAAGATTTAATCGAATGCCATTAACCGACCAGCCGACTTTTTTCTTTAGCCACCAACCCAAGCGATTGCGATTGACGATGCATCCGTCAAAGCATCCGATATCTTCCAGCGGCTCTCTGAGCAGTTCCGAATCAACCGAGCGTGCGGCTCGCTCTGACAAGTCCTTTACACTGAACGGCACTGTTTCAAACTCTCGCCTTATTCCGTCAAAAACTCTTCCCACCTGAACTCTTTCAGGATCGTCATTCATCGCCGTAAACACCTTTTTTACAGGGTCAGGCAGTCCCAGCCAAAGCAATGGTTGTCGGCACCACTCGGACCACTTTTCAAAAGAGTTAAGATTCGGACAGTCCGTGTGCGGTTTACCGGAGTGAATCCATGCGGAAATAATTGTTAAAGCACAACTGACGTAATGTTCTCGCCTCTCCCTGACCTGTTGCAGCAAATTGGGATTTTTAAAGGTTCGTGAAGCCGGTATCTCTTCTTTTGTATCGATACAGATAGAAACGGTTCGTCTGGTCATATCCCCGACCGGCGCCACATTATTGCCGTTAGCGAGAATAAGCGTTTTGGTTCCCACCGTTGCTGTTCTGGACTCTCCCAATACCCGTCCGGTCAATGCTTCCGAGGTAATCGCCGAGCACAGATACTTATGCGGATAAAGATCACTGGTCAGATTATCGAAGAACAATACAGACGGAGCTTTAAGCAATTCCGCTAAAAGAAGTTTCTCGCATTCAACCGAGTCTTTAGGAAAGGCGATGGGAGAGGGTTTCTCTGCTGTAGCCATAAGAGAAATCAGCTCCGAGAGAACTCCTTTGCCGGTCCCTGGCTGATGCGCTTTGATTAAAAACATCGGAGCCAACGGAAGCAGAGTTCTCACCGAGGCCGTCAGCATTGCGCACAGTGCCGCCGATTCATCACTGGAATCTTCAAACTGAAACTCTTCCAATAACTTCCTTAACTCTGCCAACGCCTTTAGCGCATCGTCTAAAAATGGTTTTTCTTCCAACTGATATTTCTCAGCGTCATACGAGCAATAAAGCCGCGTTTTTGGGTGGTACCCCCTCTCAAGATCAATTTTCCCGTCCTCTTGTAAGATAGGCTGTCTTGCAATCGCTTCGATCTCCGGCAGGAATTTATGATTCTGACTTTCCAGGAGTGCAGTCAGGCATTTGGCAGAAGGGTCTGTCGGAACACATCTTTTGGCTCTTCCGTCGTATCTCTGCCAGCGGGACAGCTTTGCCATCTCGAGCGTAAGGTCGTGGATGTTCACTTCTTTGAGTACCGAACTTCTCAGTTGTTGATAAACCGCAACCACTCTGCCTGCTCTTTGATAAAACAAACCGGTCCTTGCCAAAATTCTTTCTGCGGCTTCCACGATTCTGTTGATTTCTCCCGGATTCACAAAGATTCGATCCTTCATATAAGCTTCTTCCGGGTCAATTCCGAGAAACTCTAAAAGATCGGAAATGTTTCTCTCCTGACAGTGAGCGTGCTGACACTTAAATGAGCCGATTGGGTGTTCATCATCCGGCTCCCAATAGCAGGCACCGGAATCAACCTGATCGGTGTGCTCTTCTGTCCATGGGCAAGTAATGTCGTACTTTCCCGACTCTATCTCTGACTTAATCAGTCCATGATTCCTGAGAGATTCCACTACAATATTGACCGATGGTTTTGGCTTCCACACGGCATTGCCGTCATAAGAGCATTGCACCGTTTTTGCTTTGGTCGGCAGCGGTGCTTTCGCTTTCTTAGTTTCAGATAAAGAGATTCCGTAAACCTCCATAAACTGCTGTAGGCTGTATCTCTTCTCGGGTTCCCATAGTTTCATCTGACAGCGAAAAGGCGGCTCTGCTTTGGTGTTGGAAGCGCAGGGAAGCCGCATTAACCTTGTTGATGGACCACCGGCGCCGGGATCACTTAATCCTTTGCGGATGATTGCTTTACTTAATGCGTCCGCTGTTTGCAAATCGGTAATCGGTTTTTCCAGAATGTAGCCGACTTGGAAGTTTCCTTCGGATGTCTCCAATACCCATGACGGAGCGAGCTTAATTTGGCTCCAAGGAATTTGAGCTTTGGTTTTACCGTCTGTCGGTTGAGCAACTACATCATCAAATGCAATAGCGAACTGACCGGCAAACTGAGTTTTCTTTCTCCGGTACTTTTTGTGTTCATCAGGCTGAAAAGCCGAGATAGAAAAGTAAGAGTTGCAGTTAACGTCTTTGGGCTCGTTTACTTTGTTCCAAGCAAAGCCATACCAATCAGCAGAACGAGCAGTTGCGGGAGAACGGCTAAAAGAAACGCACACAGGTGCACAGTCGGTTCCACTAAATTCGGATGCATGGCAAAAAATGTTTTCAAGAAATTCATAGTTGGATACCTCAATCGATTGCGAAGAAAGAATGGCATGAGAAAGGGAACCGACAAAATTAGACATTTGCCGCTCCTTCTGCCAAGTGAACACGGTCTTTGACTAACCGCATGACCAGCGATTTAATTTCTTCATCCGTTTTACCCAGAATGCGAGCGGCATTGACTGCGTTAATTTCGCTTTCTACCCATCCGACACTGCGGGGTCCGAGTTGAACCGAGGGCGGCAGAAGCCCCTTTGCAACCTGAGAGTAAAAACTTGAACGGGGCAGGCCCGTAGCCTGCTGTGCTTGTGAGGCTCTTAGTATCTTCAAAGCCATGTTTGGACTCCTTTAGAAGTCTGTTTGACATGGCCTCAATTACGCCTACAGTAACTTACTTTCGATAGATACTTTTTTGAGGTCCGTATTTTCGGGGCTTGCGGAAATTATTTTTATTTTTTTACTGTGAGAGAATTATGCCTCTCTATCATTTCTTTCAAATACTTTTCCTTTAGCTTGAGAATAGAACGATCGCTTCTTGCCGCTTTCAATTCGTTCTCGATTGTGCTGAGGGACACTCCTTCTTCTTTGGCAATAGTTTTGTATATCGGACTAATGCCGATTAGCCTATAAAATTCCACGGCGGCTAATAAACGTGCTCTTCTCTGTTCTTTCGGTTCGTCAGCTTTTTCCGTCACAAGAAGAAATTCTTTTTGCGGCGGCTGTATAACATAAGAACTCCCATCAAACCCAACCACATCTTTTACCTCGAGAGTATTCTCACCAATTTTCAGTAGCCAGTGAAAGTTCTGATAAAGCAACTGTACAGTCAGCCTTAACTTGCCGGAGTGAACAATACCAATCACTTCTTGTTGCTTGTTTGTCTCTTCTTGGAGACCAGCAAAGTAGGGTTTGCAGCCAAATAATTGATATAAGAAGTTCTTCACATTTCCCAAGGAAAATTGATAACCCCTCATCTGTTCATCAGAAACGGGAATTCTTCCGGTATCTTCCCGCTGTTCACAAAAAATCCAATACCGACCGCCTCTTTGCATTACCGGAACTTCTGAACACAAGTATTCGCACTTGTCACACCGAACGGCTCTGATTGGAGGCGCCTCTTTGAGAAGTTTGGAGTGCAAAAGTGCTTCAAACTTTACCGGCACCCACTCCAAAGTCTCATACCGGCTAATAACAACAGACGGCTCTTTATCGCTGATAAGTGATAACAAAACGCATAACGGATCATCCTTACTCAGAGGTTCTACGATTCTCTTTTTAGGTCTGCCCGCCATCGCTCAAATCCCTTGGCTCAATTCCTGAGTCAATCAGCATTTTTCTGAGTACGGCGTGCGTTCCCTCTCGATGCAGGTTGCATAAATTCGGAGTTGTCAGACGAATCGTTTCTGTTACTTCTTTACCGTCTTCGTTAAGTACCACTACTTTGATCTCTGCTTGGGTGACAAAGAATCCATCCAAAGGACAAGCCTTGGAAAAAGACTCCAAAATCTCGTAAATCTTCTCCAGTTGTTTTTTCCACATCGGAGATTCCAGTACCACTCGACTGTCCCATGTATATCGTCTGGTTAAGCGAATCTTTGAAATTGCCACTCTCTGAATAATGGAGGATGGCTCGTACCGAAATTTAAAGTTTGGATTCAGTAACGGTGCCAGCTCGTAAATTCTGCTGTCCTTCTCGCTTTCGGGCAGTTTCTCTATGCCAAGGATTGTCTGCGCAAACAGCTCCTGAATTTCATAGATTCTGGTCTTGTTCCCTTTGCACATCAGGTCCAAAGTTCCCTCGTCCCGGACATAGATAAAAATAACGGTATAGGCTTGCTTGGCTACTCGGGCAGAAAGTTTATTGCCGTGCCACTCTAAGACCTCTCGGGAGTAATCCTCGGGATAGGCAAAAAAGTAATCCTGATTCCTTCTTCTCAGTACTTCCACTCGACAGTTCTTCCCTTTACCGTCATGCTCAAAGAAATAGTCGCCTAATCTTTTTGCCAAAGCCTCTATTGCTTCCGGCGCCGTTTCTGCTTTTAGATGGCCGAACCCTTTGCGTTTTTTCCACCAATTCTGAGGAAGGCAATCCGAATGGTGAAATAAGCAGGCATTGTCCCACAACTCAGAACGGTTCAAAAATGTATAAAAAACACGTCTGTTCAAAGGAAAATCTTCCCATTGGGACAAGATTTTTTCGTGGCCTCCGTCTTGAAACTCGGCTTCATCCAATATGGCTCTGATTCCTGCTTCATCTGCCATATCGCTAATCTTTATGAAGTCTCTTTCCGCAGAAACTTTGATCTCTTGCGGAAGATTCTTCCAATCCGTCAGTTGACATTCAAATTCAGTTTGTTCCGAACCTTCCTCAGGCACACCAAAAGTAATTCCATGCTTTACTGCAAAATACTCGTGAATTAAGTCCGCAGGCATTTTGCGGAAAAAATTCCTAATTTCAAAACTCCCTGACATAAACCCTCCGAAACTTAATCACTCTCTTTATCCAGACGATGAATATTCAGTGCAGGAAGTGCCTTTACAATCTTCATCGTTTCAAGACTGACTGTAATCACTCTAAGGAACAAATCGTATAGATAGGCAGGGTCTCCCAGTTCCTCCCCAGACTGATTGAAGTCATTAACGATGCCGCTGTCTTTATCAATAGAGATACGGCACCTTTCTACGATCCAGTCCAAAGCGCTCTTTTTGTTGACTACATATTCCTGTGCTTCCAAGGGAATATTCTCAATCGTGATGTCTTCGTTATAAATCAAACGAGTTTTATCTTTTGCGGCATTGCCTGTTTTACCGGCAATCTTGCCCCATTTCATCTGCGTCACTCGGAAGGTGTTTCCTTCACGCATCTTCACAGTCACGCCTTTATAGCGAGGCTGTTTTTCAAAATTCACGTGCAAGTCCGCTAATTTTCTTCCTGCCTCGGAAAATGCCTTGAAGTCCTCATAAGTTGCAACTCGCGGGATTCTAGGAAGTTCTTTGCTCAGATTGTTCGCATACTTGGTTCGATAGTCTTGATTATGCAAAATCCCGTAGATGTAGTAGAACAAGTCATCCTTTGTGATTGGGTTATTCGGATAGACCTCTTGGAAATGAGCTAATGCCTCATCAGTAATTGCATCCTCTCTTACGTAATCGACAGAAGAGGGCTTTTTCTCTTCAGAGGCAAACAAATCATCTTCCAGACCTTCGGAAGATTCCTTCGTTGGTTTGTAGATGTAGCAAGGAAAGCATTGGGAGTCGCCGTTAAAGTGGAGATCGGCAATTTGATTAACCATCAATGCGATAAAACCATCAGTTGCCTTGGCTCCTTGGTTGACGCAAATGGCAAGGTTTTCTGACGTGGATGTAGGAAAGAATGAACTCGCTAAACACCGACCTTCATTTATTAAATCAGTGTCGCAATATAAAAATTGAGGGAAAAATGGTCTGTAAAAACTTAGCCTTAACTCTTTGATATTAAATTCTAATTCCTTATCTCTTTCTATTAGCTTAGGCAAGCCCCCTGCCCAAGATATTTTTTGAGGGTCATACTCTACAAAATCTTTAGCCGCAATTTTTTGCGTACCCGTTTCTTTTACAAAATTTCTATAAAGGAGCAATTGTTGATTGTAAAAATTAATAGAATCTTCCACCTTCGCAATCAGTTGGTCCTTATTGCTATTGAATCCCCATGCATCCCGACTTGTTCCTATCCCTCTGGAGTAATTTTTAAAGATTG
>ERZ777305.2324-NODE-2324-length-16760-cov-2.959174_pt1 | contig 16760 bp, 17 predicted proteins | sample MGYA00374965_ERZ777305 | MGnify/ENA primary metagenome ERZ777305 (study PRJEB29328, sample SAMD00013331) | mouse gut metagenome | study: EMG produced TPA metagenomics assembly of the Metagenome analysis of fecal microbiota from mouse which was promoted... | reverse complement strand
GTTGTTTCCGTGAATCATGGCCCGTTCTTCCTTGGACAGCTTCATGGCCGAAAATTTATACACCCGGTCCGTAATCCGGCAGTAATGCCAGGAATCGCTGCAGGCCATCATCAGATACGGCGCCACCAGAGCTTCCCGCCAGGTATCCGCAACCGTCTGGCACAAAAGGCCCCACTCCCTGCAGGAAGTGTCGGAATCAGCGGAAGGATTTCTCCCTTCAAACACCGTCACTTCAATGCGGGGATTGTGAATCACCCGTTCCAGGTAGTCCCTTGCGGTCTCTACTGTATCCTTCCCAATCAGACGCAGGTTCATTCCCACAGATGCCTTGGGCGGAATCACGTTAAAGGCTTTCCCGCCTTCCATCTTCGTCATGGCGCAGGTCGTCCGCAGCATGGCGTTCAGCTCCCCGCCGGACTTTTGGCACACTTTGTCAAACAATCCCTCAAAACACCAGAGGTTTGCAAACAAAAGCTTATAGGCAAAGGTAGAATGGCGTCCCAGCACATCCAGCATCTCCCGCACCGGCTTGGTCAGCTGCCGGGGAAACGGATGGTTCTCCACGTCCACCACCGCCTGGGCAAGCTCTCCCACAATGGTGTGAACAGGAGGCATGGAAGCGTGGCCTCCGCCGCTCCTGGCGTGAAACTCTATATTCGTCAGGCCCTTCTCCGCAATTCCGATAAGGGCGCACTCCCGCTCCACTCCCGGAAACACGTTCTCCACCACGGCGCCGCCCTCATCCAGAACCATTGCCGGACGAATGCCCTGCTTTGCAAACCAGTCCACCATGGCCGGGCAGGTGGAACCGTTAATCTCCTCCTGGCCGGAAAAAGCAAAATAAATATCCCGCTCCGGCACAAAGCCCTCCTGAATCAGATGTTCCGCCGCCTCCAGGATTCCGCAGAGCGTCCCTTTGGTGTCCAGAGTTCCCCTTCCCCAGAGGACGCCGTCCTCACAGATTCCCGCAAAAGCCGGCTTCTCCCACTGGGACTCTTCCGCCGGAACCACATCATAGTGGGACATAAGCACCACCGGGTCCCCCTCTTTACGGCCTTTCCAGCAGTACAAAATACCGTTAACCCCCAGAAATTTCCGCTGGCAGACCCGGTGGATTCCAGGATAAAGACCGGGAAGAAGATTTCGGAATCTCTCAAACTCCTCCTGATCCATCAGGGTCTCGTCATTGTAGGATACCGTCCTGCAGCGGATCATCTCCTGCATATCCTTTACAATCTTTTCTTCGTCCAGGGAAATTTCCCGGTCCGAAGGCGTAAGCTCCGGCTTCGGCACAAACGCCGCCGCCCGTATCACAAGCACTGCCAGGAAAAGAATAACTGCCGCTCCGGCTGCACCGCACACATACCACAACATCTCTTCCACCTGCTTTCTAAAGCATATGCTTCTTATATAAAATCCTTGCCGCTCCGATGGCGATCAGGGCTCCCACCGGAACCAGCACGCCCACGGAACCTGCCAGAGAGGGAACCAGAAGAAACAGCACAATCATAAACACCAGAGGCGCAACGGAAATTTTCCAGTTTTTGCTCACGTACACCACTGCCAGCCCCCCGAATAAGGCAGGCAGGATATTGTCAAAGGCGGGCTTCACTGCCGGATTGTCCAGAACCGGCGTCAGGGGCACCAGCATAGCCACACCCAGGGCAATAATCACCACCGTCACCATGGAGGACGTCGCCACCGCAATGGTAGAAATCACTTCTCCTTCGTCGCTTCCCGGCTTTACCCTGGCATTCTCCATGGCAGTCAGAGCCGCCGGCACCTTCAGATTTGTGAGATTTCCCGTTACAAAAGCCAGGTAAGAACCGGCCGTTCCAAGCATGGGAATAAACGTGATGACCTCGATAATCCCCACAGTCCAGAAAATGGGAGCCACTCCCAAAAGCCCTTGGAGTACTGGCTTAAAGCCGGGCCAGGCATCAAAATAAACGCAGGTAATAATGGGATAAGCAAAAATCATTCCCAGGGCGCTTAAGATCCAAATTCTTCCGTAAATATGCGTCATATCCTCATAGCTTTTCTTTTTCATTCCGCTCATCCTCCTATCACCGGCGTAATTACTGCCGCAAACACCATGGCGCCCAGCATGCTGACAGGCAGGGCGTAATTCTCCAGCCATTTTACCCCGCACTTCTTAATAAGAATTCCGCAGATTCCCATGAGAAGGGCAGAAAACAGCAGGACGAAAATGGGGATCCAGCCTCTAAGTCCTGCGCGGATGTCTGCAAATACCATACCCAGGAAAGCGGAAATCATCCCCAGGAACATGGCCGTCATTAAGATATCCCCCCATTTTCCGTCTTTATTTTTAATCTTCATCAGTCCGCCCTGAATCTTCCGGATAAAAAGCGGCACCCAGATAAGGCCGGGAAAAATTCCCAGAGTCATCACCCAGGCAATGGCCGTGTACACGGCCGGATCCGTCACTGTCTCCGAAAGGGAAATGCCAAGGGCATTAGCCGTGGAGGTGGCCGCCGGCAGCTCATAGGTGATGGCGCCGATAACACTTAAGCGCAGCCAGGGAAGGGGAAGACCCAGAAATTTTGACAGGGTGATCACGCCCAGAAGAATGGATACGGCGGGGGCAATGGTAAAAACTGCCGTGGACAGCACGGTCTTTCGAAGCTGTCCCATATCCATGCCAAGCTCCTTTCCCCTGCGGAAAGCCCGGATCAGAAAAAACATGGACTGTGCAATTACAAATACAATCACCGCTCCCGCCAGAACAAATAAAAGTGTACCATTCGGATGAAAATTCATATACTCCCTCTCTTTCTCGCAAGCGCCATGGGAAACCGGCACTGCTTCTTACTATCATACATGAAATGGAAGCAGGTGGCAAGTACCGTTTCCGTTATAAGCCGCCGGCCTCATAGGCCGTATAGGTCCCCTCCATACGATAGCCCAGCTGCTTTGCCAGAGCCGCAGACCCGGGATTCTGGGCATCCCAGCTGGGATAAAGTCCCCGGTCCAGACATTCCAAAATCAATCTTGCCCCGCAGATCCGGGCCAGCCCCCTGCGGCGGTATTCTTCTTTTGTATCAATCTCAATTTCAATCCCGCCCCGGTAGGAGGAATAGGAGGAGGCTCCCGAAACCGGAACCCCGTCCTTTGTAATTACGACTCCCAGCCCATGCTTTTTAAAAGCTTTGTAATCCGCATACTGGGATACCCAGTCCCGGCACCACTCCCGGCACCGGCACCAGTCATACAGCTCCTCATCCAGCATCTGCAGGGAATACTCCGGCGGCAGAGCTTTTGCCAGAATCTCCAGATTTTTCCTCTCAAATGTACCCGGATCCTTTCGAAAGGCATAGCGGGTAACTTGCTCCGCTTTTTCCCCGCAGCACTGCTCAATCATTCCCGCCCACGCCTTATTCTGCGGAACCAAAATCCGAAACTCCATGACCGGGCCTTGAAGGCTGCAGCGGATCAAGTCTTCCCTGGGCTCCCCTGCAAAAAAAGAAAAGTCCCCGAGAACTGCTGCCGCACAGCTTGGATGCTCCGGGTGATCCCCGTAAATCTCTCCCATCACGTTTTGAAGACAGGACCAGATCATAGTCTCCTGCCAGCCTTTGAAAAGCTCACCTGCCCGGCTGGGATCTTTGAGTTTTTCTATCATAGCCAATGCTCCTTCTAAAAAACCGGACACCGCAGAGATTGCAGCATCCGGTTTTATCTTGCTTCGTTTTTACACCTGTTTCTTCCGGTAGGACTCTGCCTCCCAGTGGGTGATAAAGTAGGTCAGCTCCTCCGTCATAGGCAGGACGCCTCCAAACTTTTCTGCATAGTATGCTACCTTCATGGCATCTGCCAGCAGAAGCTTCGCATTCTGAATCTCCTTTTCGCCGGCGCATACGGCAAAAGCTCCCTCCCCCTGAACCAGGACAATCTTGGGCAGGCCCTCATGCTCCTTTTTAAAGGCTTCCAGGGCGGGCTCCAAATCTTCCACACTCTTTGCAAAGAGAGGGAAGGCGCCGCAGTACACAATGTGATCCGGCGTAAAAGGCTTTAGAAGCGCCTGCGCCCGCTCATGGCTGCTCACAAAGTACTCGGCTTCCCGGATGGGAAGATACTCTGCCTTTAATCCGGTGAGTGCGGAAAGCTTCGCCGTAATCTCTTCCTTGCCCGCTATCCGGACATGGGCCTCCAGCCTGCCGATCACATCTGCCAGAATGGCGTCAATCTCTTCCGTAGTCTCCCCGGCAATGAAAATCCCATGGTTCTGGAGAAGAACCACCTGTACATCTTTTCCCAGGGCTTCCCGGTAGGTATCCATAGCCTCCCGGCAGAGCTTTCCCAAGGTATAGCCCGGACGGCAGATGGGAATCCAGATCATCTCCTCGCCCAGGATTTTTCTTGCCAATCCTTCTGCACCCCGGCCGCAGGTAAGGCCGTTGACCAGGGCCGGATGGATATGCAGCACATACGGCTGGGGAAAGAGCCCGTGCAGAAGCGCCTCCACGCTGGGACGCTTGCTTAAATCTTCGTCGCAGCGGGCATCCATCACATCCGCCAGGAAGGCTGCCTCTCTTGCCGCATCCTCTGCCGGGTACTCCTTCTTCATCAGGGCCTCCAGCTTGCTGATGTCCATGGCTACAAACCCGTCCGCCGCAATGGTTCCCAGGCTTGTGCCGGAGCATTTTACATACAAAACACCGTTTTCCTTATAGGAGGTATTGCCGCCCCCCGCAAGCACCAGATCCGGATTTTTTCCGTGTCTGTTTGACATTTCCACTAATTTCTCTAAATTCGCCATTGTTCTTTTGCCTATCTCCCTTTATTGTCTCTTGGAAAGCACTTCCGCCTCGTATTTTTCAACTTCCGCAAACCAGTCTTCCTGTGCGGGAACACCGTTTACCTCACAGAAATAGTTCCACACGTCGCCTACCGGATACGTCTTCAATTCTTCCTGGCGCATCATCAGCTCCGTGAATTTCCCCTGATCCTGAAGCTCCTTCAGCTTCTTGTTGGGGGCGAGCATGGCGCACAGCAGGGCTTTCTGCATATTGCGCATTCCGATCACCCAGGCAGCGATCCGGTTGATGCTGGCGTCAAAGTAATCCAGAGCCAGAAGAACCCGGTCAATGGCATCGTTCCGTACAATCTCTTTGGCAATCTCTTTGAGCTCATCGTCCAGGCGGATCACATGATCGCTGTCCCAGCGCACGCCTCTGCTCACATGGAGGGCAATCTTGTCGTCAAAGAGCAGCATAGCAGAAATCTTATCGGAAATCACTTCGGTGGGGTGATAATGTCCGCTGTCCATCAGGCTGATGATTCCGTTTCTGGCCGCATAATTGATGGTAAACTCGCTGGAGCCTACGGTGTAGGACTCCATGCCGATGCCGAATACCTTGGACTCCAGGCAGACAAACACCTTCTCCTTGTCATAGGGAACGGCCAGTATTTCATCCAGGGACTGTTTGAATCTGGCTCTGGGGCCTAAGCGGTCTGCGGGCACATCCTTCATACCGTCGGGAATCCAGATATTCATGGCGCAGGGACATCCCTGCTCGGTGGCCAGGTACTCGGAAATCTTAATGCTGGCGATGCAGTGATCCACCCAGAATTTCCGCACCTTCTCGTCGGGGCTTGAAAGGGTCAGGCTGTCCGCTGCCATGGGGTGGGAGAAGCAGGTAGGATTGAAGTCAAAGGCAACTCCATTCTTCTTGCCGAACTCCACCCATTTCTGAAAATGCTTGGGCTCGATCTTATCTCTGTCTGCGTACTCGCCCTCCTCAAAGATGGCGTAGCAGGCGTGCAGGTTGATCTTATGGGTTCCGGGAATGAGGCTTAAGGCCTTCTCAATATCTGCCATCAGCTCTTCCGGGGTCCTGGCCTTTCCGGGGTAATTTCCCGTAGTCTGGATACCGCCGGTTAGGGGGCCGTCATGGTCAAAACCGATCACGTCGTCTCCCTGCCAGCAGTGCATGGAAATGGGAATGGTTTTCAGACGCTCCAGCACCGCATCCGTATCCACGCCCGCTTTGGCATAAATCTCTTTTGCAGATTCGTATCTCTCTTTCCAGCTCATAGTATGTTCCTCCTGTTTTGATATATTTTTTATCCGCTATGCCTGAAAGCTGCGGATTTCAAACGAATTGCGGATGGTGTTTCTGGCATCCCAGATGTCCTTGAGCTCTCCTGCCGCAATCATCTGGACCGCCACATTTCCGATGGCAGTAGCCTCCCCGGGCCCGGCCAGGACTTCCTTCTTCGTATAGCGGGCCGTCAGCTCATTCAGGTAATCTGCGTTGGAGCCCCCGCCCACCACGTGGATTTTATCATAGGTTTTCCCGGTCAGATCCTCAATCTCCCGCACGGTCTCCCCGTAGCTGCGCCCCAGATTCTGATAGATCACCGTGGCAATCTCACCGGGAGTCTCGGGCACGGCCTGCCCGTGGGCCCTGCAGTAATCCTGAATGGCCTGGATCATGCTACCGGGAGCCAGGAAACCGGCGTCGTTCACATCAATAACGGCCGGAAAATCCGAAACCTCTTCCGCCATCCGGCAAAGCTCTGCATAGCTGTACTTCTGGGGAAGCTCCTTGCGGACCGACTGGATCATCCAGAGACCCATAATATTTTTCAGGAAACGGAACCGGTAATTTACGCCCCCCTCATTGGTAAAGTTCGCCTTCCGGCTCTCGGCCCTGCAGTCCGCCCGCAAAATTTCGGTTCCCATCAGCGACCAGGTGCCGGAGCTGATATAGATTACGTCCTCCTCCGTGGAAGGTACCGCCAGAACCGCACACGCCGTATCATGGGTGGCCGGCTGCATGACCGTACAGGAGAAACCTACCTCTTCGGCCACTTCTTTCCGAAAGGGTCCCACCACCGTCCCCGGCAGGCTGATAGGCCCGAAGATGTCTTTTTTAAATCCCAGCTTCCCAAGCATCTCATAGTCCCAGTCCTTGGTCACCGGATCTACCAGCTGTCCGGTGGTAGCCTCCGTGTACTCCGTCTTCGCCTCACCCGTCAGCAGATAGTGGAAGTAATCCGGCAGAAACAAAAGCTGCTCCGCCTGCTCCATCAGCTCCGGCTGCTGCTCCTTCACCGCCATCAGCTGATAGACTGTATTAAAGATTTGTTTCTGGATTCCGGTCCTGGCATACAGTTCCTCCTCGGGAATCACCTCGTAGACCTTCTGATCCATGCCCTCCGTCCGCTTGTCCCGGTAGCCCACGGCATCTCCCAGCCTCTGTCCGTTTTTGTCCAGCAGAACGTAATCCACGCCCCAGGTATCCACCCCCATGCTCACCGGAATCTTTCCCAGTTCGGCGCAGCGCTTAAGGCCCGCTTTTATCTCCCCGAAAAGCCCGTCTGCGTCCCAGCACAGATGCCCGTCCTTGGGAGACATGCCGTTGTCAAAGCGATAGATCTCCTCCAGCACCATCTTACCGTCTTCCAGATGCCCCAGAATATGACGGCCGCTGGAAGCCCCGATGTCAACTGCAAGATAATAGGTACTCATTGTCTTCACCCCTTCTCCAATATCTTTATTTTCCCATTATAACAAAGAAAATCAGAAAAGATAAGGACGCTATTTTTCCAAAATATTGTCCTTATTTTCCAACCCCTTTTGTTTTCTGTATTCCCCGGGCGTCATCCGGAAACGTTTCTGGAACACCCGGTAAAAATAGCTGGTGTTTTCATACCCCACGGCGGTGATCACATCCAGGATGGGCAGCTCCGTGGCAGCCAGCAGATATGCCGCCTGGTTCAGGCGCTTGGTCTGCAAAAGCTCCTTAAAGGTGTATCCCGTATGTTTTTTAACAAATTTGCTCATCTGGGACAAGCTCTGATGGGTCTCCCGGCAGAGATCCTCCAGAGTCGCCGTGCGGTAATGGGCCTCGATGTAGGATAAGGTGCGCACCACCCGTTCCTGATCAAACTGGTTCTGATTCCCGTAGCGGATCCGGCTGTTCCCATGGACCAGGTGGAGGAACAAAAGCCCCATGGTAATCTCATTGATATTTCCCTGGTACTCTTCCCCGTATACCAGGGACCAGATCATATTTTCCAAAAGATGGCGCACCGGAAGGATATCCTGTACCTGGAAGCAGAGGTAAATGGAGCGGCTGCTCTTCCGGGTAAGAATGTCTACCAGGAAATCCCGCAGCAGGCTTTCCCCCTCCATCATGCGGAACGCCGTGTCGAAAAATTCCGGAAGCACCATAAAATTGATGGCAATGTCCCCCTCTCCTGCGGGGAGAATCTCATGAACCACATTCTGGTTCAAAAACAGGAGATCCCCCTGGGACAAAGTTACCCGCTCCTTCCCGTCCAGAATATGGGTGGTGCTTCCCTGGTACATATACACAATCTCCACATAATTGTGCCTGTGCCTGGGGAAATATACAAAACGGGTATGGCGGCGCACCCCAATGAGCCTCCCCTGCCGCAGAAGCTTCCCGCTGTCCGCCACGAAATCCCCTCCCGCACTGTAGAGTTCCCGGCGTACCTGGGCGTCTCCGTTCAATATCGCCTGTTCTTCCTGGGAAATTCCGATCAGGATCTCCTTCAGTCTAATATCCATCACATCCTACCTGCCCTATGTTTTTCTCAGTCCAGATGGAACAAAGGCGTTAAATCTTTGCTCACCGGGCTGTTGTCCGGGTTGGTCTCCATAATATCCGCCATAAAATCCCACCACTTCCGGTTGATGGCCGTATCCGCCCCCTTGGACCAAAGCTCTTCGTCCTCGATTTCAATATACCCGAACAAAATCAAGGTCTCCTTATCCAGAAAAATAGAATAATTTTTTCCGCCGTGTTCGTGAATCATGTCTTTCATTTCCGGCCACAGTTCGTTGTGCCGCTTCTCGTACTCTGCCTCCATGCCGGGGTAGAGTTTCATTTTAAAGCCTTTGATCATTTTTCTTCTCCTATCTCATGGGAAAAAGGGGACTGCAGACGCAGTCCCCTTATGTCATCTGTCTTTTACAGAACGTTAATCCACTCAGCCATGTTGCCCTTGTAGAAGATGTACGGTGTTCCTGCCAGAACGAAGGTTCCGTCGTTCTGGGTGTATACCGTGTACTCTTCCTCCGCATAGTCGCGGAATGCAGCCATGGTGAAGGTCTCACCCTCTGCTCCGGTCCAGCCGTTGGTAACAGCTGCGTCAACGGCAGCACCTGCTACAGCGCCAAGATGAATTACATCCCACAGCATCATGTAGGGGCATACGGATGCAAACGCATCGTCATCCGCCTTCAGAGGCATGAAGCCCTGCATCTCGGAGGGAAGTCCAAGATCAATGGGGTTCCACAGATACATGTAGGGGCATACCTTATCTTCGCCAACATAGTCAGCCATCTCAGAGGGAAGTCCAAGACCGGTCAGCTTAATCTCGCTGCCTGCTTCCTTGAGCACCTGGCCTGCCGCTGCGATACCAACGGTGGTCGGGGAAATGATGCAGTCAACCTTATTCTCTGCTACGAAAGCGTTTGCCTGGGTAGTAGACTCCTGGAAATCATCATTGCCGTACTTCTTATCCAGGTTCGGGCTTACTTTTCCTTTGTACATATCCTTTGCCAGCTCTACTTCCATCGCCGCGATCCAGCTGTTCTGCACCGGGGTATCTACGCCTGCGGAAAGAACGCCGAGAACGATCTCGTCACCGGAGTAGTTGGGAAGCTCTTCTGCCAGAACATCTTCCATCTCTTTTCCTTCCGGATAGTCGATGCCAAGGGTAATCAGAACGGCTGCCTGTACCAGATAAGATCCGATATCCTGAACTTCTGCCTGGTTGATGTGAGCCAGACGGTAGTTTACACTTGCCTCGGAATCGATGGAGATGATGGGAATTCCGGCAGCTTTCGCTTTCTCAAATACCTCGTCATATCCTGTATCGCCGTTGGTAGAAATGGTGATGGAAGCAACACCCTGGGTAATCAGCTCATCCAGCATCTGAACCTGAGCCGCTACGGTAGTCTCCGCGGGGCTGTCATACTCGGTCTCATAGCCAAGTGCATTCATGTACTCGCTGTAGCCTTCGTACATCAAATCACCGAAGCTGTTTCCGGTAGACTTGAACATAAAAATGTGCTTTCCGGAACCGCCGCTGGGTGCGGCGGGCTCTGCGTCGCCGCCCGTCTCAGCCGGAGCTTCCGTCTGTGCCGGAGCCTCAGCCGGAGCTTCTGTTTCTTTGGAGCCGCAGGCAGCAAGTCCTGCAAGCATGCTCACGCTGAGCATCAGAGCTAAGAATTTCTTCATCATAAATAAAATCCTCCTTTAAAATTTTGTCTATATAGACAGGGCGCTCTAAACCCTGCATATAGTGTGGTTGGGTTAGGAGAAACGCTCCTTATTCCTGCGGGCGTCTTCCGCCAGCTCTGCCTTCATCTGAGCCGTCTTCTCCTTGCAGGTATTCCGAAGGGAAACAACTTTCTCCTCCATCTTGCGAATCTTATCGGAGGAGCCTCCCTCCTTCTTAAGCTTGGCAATCTCAGCCTTCAGGTCCTTCACCTCTGCCGCCGTCTTCACATTCAGGGCCTCAATGTTTTTGTTGTTCTTGTAGAGAACCTTTAAGCGGATATCCGCAATCAGCTGGCGGTTTACGCTGGGAATCAGCACCGCAATCAAAAGCACGATGCCCGTTACAATCTTCCGGGTATTGGCGTCCACACCGATCAGACCTAAGGTATACAAGAGGAATGCCATAATAAAGGTAGAGATAAAAGGTCCGTACACCTTGCCCTTGCCTCCGTTGGTGGACACGCCGCCCAGCACGCAGATGGCGATAACATCCATCTCATAGCCCGTACCCATGGAGGAAGAAAGTCCGCCGCCCATTCGTCCTACGAAGAAGATGGAACCAATGCCTGCCATCACGCCCATAAGGATAAAGACGATAAGCTTCACCCGCTCTACCCGGATACCGGAATAGGCGGCTGTGATGGGATTGTTTCCCACAATGTACAGCTGCCGCCCGAAGGTGGACTTGTGCAGAATGAAGAAAAAGATTATCGTGATAATCACATACAGCACCAGGCTGATGGGGAGAATCCCCCAGTTTCTCCAGCCGATGGCATTGTAGAATGCCGGAAACTGCTTTAAGGAATTTACATCCAGGATAATCTCCACAATTCCCCGGAACAGCATGGAGGTGGAAATGGTCACAATAACCGCGGGCATCTTCACATAGCCCACCAGGACTCCGTTAAAGGCTCCACAGACAGCGCCGGTGAGAATGCCTGCCAGCACCGCAGCCGCTGCAGGCGCTCCGTTCTGGTACAAAAGTCCCGTGGACATGCCCGAAAGTACCATAATGGACGCGATAGATACGTCGATATCTCCCAGCATCAGCACAAACACCATGCCCATCACCATGGGGGAAAGATCCAGACCTGATTGGATAATGGACTGGATGGTGCCGATGTTAAAATACAATCCCGGCCTGGCAGCCGCCAGAATCAGATTGATTAAAATCAGTATGTAAATCAGCATCATTTCCCATTTTACAAGAAACTTGCTCAGCTTAAATTTTTCTTTGACCGTCAGATCCCTGACCGCCGCCTTGTTTTCACCAGCCATCAGAGCAGTGCCCCCCTTTCTTTCAGGAAACGCTTCTCAGAAGAACGCGCCATGGCAATGTTGATAAATACGGCAATGATAATGATTGCTCCCTGCAGGGCCTTCTGCCATACGGACAAGCCGGGGAGAAGGCTGATAAACTGGGTAATCACGCTCATCATCAGCCAGCCAATCAGCACGCCGTCCACGGTTCCCCGGCCTCCGGTAATGCTCACGCCGCCTAAGATGCAGATGGCAACCGCCTGTAGCTCATAGCCGTCGCCGATACTATACGTACAGCTTGCATAATTCGACGTGAAGAGCATTCCGGCCAGTCCGGCCAAAGCGCCGCTTATGACAAATGCCAGAAAACGCACCCGCGCCTCTTTGATGCCGGCTACCTTTGCGGACTCCACATTGGTTCCGATGGCGTAGATCCGGCGGCCGCTGGTCCGGTAATTTAAAAACCACGCCGCAATGATAAACACAATGGCCGAAATCCAGAGAATTGCAGGAATCCCCAGAATTCTCTTAGACGCCCATGCCTGATAGCTTTGTGAAATCTGGTGGGGGAACCACCAGTTTCCGCCGCTTAGGAGAAATGCAAGGCCCCGGTAAATATACATGGTGCCCAGTGTCGCAATCATGGGAACAACCTTTAAATATCCAACTACGAAACCATTAAAGGCTCCGCAAAGAATGCCAATTACCAGGCTTAGCAGCACCCATACAACCGTGGGAATCTCCCCGTGGCTGCTCATTAAGGAGGTACATACCACGCCAGCCAAAGCCAGTGTCGCGCCGATTGACAGATCAATACCGCCTGTCACAAGCACCACCATCATTCCCACTGCCAGGAACACATACACCGCGTTGTTCCGCAGCATGGAAATCACGGCGTTTACAGAAAACATGGACGGCGTAATGATGGCCGCCAGCACCAAAAGGCCAATCAGACCAAACACAAGACCGATATTCCGGTATCCCATTATCTTTTTCATGCCCTGGCCTCCTTTCTCTGCTCGCCCAGGGAAGCTGCCATAATCATTTCCTGGGATACCTCGCCGCTGTTAAACTCGCCTGTTACATGGCCGGATTTCATAACCACAATCCGGTCCGCCATGCCCAGCACCTCCGGCATCTCGGAGGAAACCATAATGATGGCGTATCCGCTGGAGGCAAGCTCGTTCATAATCTCATAGATGGAATATTTGGCGCCTACGTCGATACCTTTGGTAGGCTCATCCAGAATCAGCACCTTCAAAGGCCGGCTCAAAAGCTTGGCAAATACTACCTTCTGCTGGTTGCCGCCGGAAAGGGAGGACGGCGGCGCGCTGATATCCTTGGCCTTCAGGGATATCTTCTGGCACAGCTCAATAGCATTCTGAATCTCCGCTTTCTCGTCCAGCATATAGGCCTTGGCAAAGTGATTCATATCCGCAGAGGATACGTTCTGGTAAATGGGAAGCTCGTTGATAAGTCCCTGGGTCTGCCGGTTCTCCGGCAAAAGGCCGATGCCCTGCTTAAAGGCTTCCACCGGGCTCTTCACCTGAATCTCCTGTCCCTCCAGGGAGATCCTTCCGCTGTCCGGGTTCATAATCCCGAAAATCGTCTGGCAGACTTCTGTACGTCCTGCGCCTACCAGGCCGGTAAGAGCCAGGATTTCACCCTTCTTTACCTCAAAGGAAATATTTTTAAAGTAACCTTCTTTGGAAATATTTTCCACTTTCAGCACGGTCTCGCCGATCTTTGCCGTCTTCTCCGGGTACATCTGATCCAGCTCCCGGCCTACCATCGCCCCGATAAGCTTCTGGTTGGAAATCTTATCCACATCCCAGCAGCCGATGTACTGGGCGTCACGGAACACGGTTACGCGGGTGGCCAGCCGGTACATATCCTCAAACCGGTGGGAAATCAGGATAATGGAAACTCCCTCGTTGCGGAGCCTCTCCGCAATGCTGTACAGCTCCTCGCACTCATTGGCCGTCAGGGAAGCTGTGGGCTCATCCATAATCAGAATCCGTGCATCCCGGGAGAGCGCTTTGGCAATCTCCACCAGCTGCTGTGCAGCTACGCTTAAAGACCCCATAGGCTTTGTCACGTCGATCTCTTTGCTCAGGGGCTCGATCAGTTCCTTGGCCCGCTTGTTCATCTGGCGCCAGTCATACATGCCCAGCTTATTCTTAATCTCCTGCCCCATAAAAATATTTTCCGTTACGGACAGGTCCGGAAATGCGGTTACGTGCTGGTAGATGGCCGCGATTCCAAGTTTGGCAGAATCCATGGTGTTCCTGGGGCTGATCCGCTCTCCCTCCAGGAGCATAATTCCGCTGTCCGGCTGGTGAACACCGGTGATAACTTTGATAAACGTGGACTTACCTGCACCATTTTCACCCATGAGCGCATGGATTTCGCCTTTCTTCAGCTGGAACTGGACGCCTGCCAGAGCCGTTACGCCGCCGAAGGTTTTGACTACATCTTTCAGCTCAAGAATGTAATTTTGCTCATGCACCTTACCCTACTCCTTCCTTGCATTAATCTCATGCCTCTACATAACCCCAAATCGCCCCAATTTTCAATATCAAATATTGTGTTTTCGGTATCATTTATTGTTTTTTTGTTAAAACTATGTTATATTACTTGTGTGTGGAGCTCTTTTTTATAAAAACGCACAAAACGTTCCATTATCAGCGAGGTACGGACTATGAAATTGCCACAAAAAGAATTTCCGCCAAATTATATACATAAAACAAATCCACTGCCAAACAAATACGTATCCCTTCCTTTCCAGCTGGTCCGGTGCGGCTTCACCAATGAGCGCCACTTAAGTTTTGAATCCAACTATACGGATTTCGTCATTTTCTATGTGCTGGAAGGGGTTGCCCAGTATACCAAATACAAAGATGTGCGCTACATCAATCCCGAAACTATTATCATTTCTAATTGTAACACAAAACTCTCTTTTTCAAAAGCTACCGCCGGCTGGAAATATTTTTACGTGGTTTTCTGCGGAAGCCATGCCAAACTCTACTACAACATGATCCGGGACACCCAGGGCATCATTCCTATCCTGCCCCTGCACAATATCCGGGGCTATTTCACCGATCTCTGCCTGATGCACTATAAGGAAGATATTTATGTCCAGATGCAGGCCTGCTATCTGCTCCACCAGATCATCCATGAACTGATCCAGGTGACACGGAATATCAACGAAGCCCGCCTCCTCACCCCCGTCCAGCAGACGGTGGTAAACACGGCTCTTAAATACATTGATGAGCATTACAAAGAAGAGCTGACCATCGACAAGATCTGCGCCAAGGTAAGCTTCTCCAAATACTATTTCTGCAAAATTTTTAAGGAACACACGGGTATGACTCTGCACCAGTACCTGACGGAATACCGGGTCAACAAATCCAAAGAATACCTGACCTACTCCAAGCTCCCCATTCATGCCGTCGCCCTGGAGGTAGGCTTTAAGAATACCCTCAACTACAGCCGTAGCTTTAAGCAGTATGTGAAGATGACCCCCAGCGAATACCGGGAGGCCTTTTAAACAGAATTTACAACTGGCTTCTGTGACTTTGTCACGGAAAAAGAAAATCTCTTTCTGTATGCTGATTTCAAAACAGAAGGAGATTTTATTATGGCAAAAAGAAAAGCGGCCGTCCATATCCGGGAATGTGTTGCCTGCGGATGCTGCATCAAAGTTTGTCCCAAAAATGCGATCGCAGTTCCCAGAGGAATCTACGCCGAAATTAACGAAGACTTGTGCGTGGGATGCGGAAAATGTGCAAAAGAATGTCCCGCAAGCGCTATCACACTGGAGGCGGCCGGACAATGAAAGAAAAAAAGAAATGGTACGATTACCTGTGGATCTTTTCCCTTACCTATTTGATTTTAGGCTTTTTCAATATCCTTTTTGCGTGGCTTGGGCTTCTCTGCTTCTTTATTCCCCTTCTCATCGCCCTCCTAAAAGGAAATAAAGCCTACTGCAACAAATACTGCGGCAGAGGACAGCTTTTTTCCCTGGCAGGCGGCAGATTCGGTCTTTCCCGCAGAAAAGACATTCCCAAATGGATGAAGTCCGGCTGTTTCCGTTACGGATTTCTCATCATCTTCTTTGTAATGTTTTTTCTGATGCTGTGGAACACCTACCTGGTATTCGCAGGCTCCCGGGATCTGAGCACTGCGGTAACGCTTCTGTGGACCTTAAAGCTTCCATGGCACTGGGCCTATCACGGCACCCTGTTCTACGACGGCACCGCACAATTTGCCTTCGGCTTTTACAGCGTGATGCTCACCTCCACCGTGCTGGGATTTATCACGATGCTTTTGTATAAACCCCGTTCCTGGTGCGTGTACTGTCCCATGGGAACTATGACACAGCTCATCTGCCGGGCAAAAAATGTGACTTCGTCACAGAAATAAAACAAAACACACGATATGATAGACACAGCAAAAAGAAAGGAAGGTAACAACTATGTCAGTACTTCGCGTAAATAAAACTAATTTCGATTCTGTGAAAACAAGCGGCAAGACCGTTCTTCTGGATTTCTATGCCGACTGGTGCGGTCCCTGCCGCATGGTGTCTCCCCTGGTGGACGAAATTGCAGAGGAAAATCCCCAGTATCTTGTGGGCAAAATCAACGTAGACGAAGAGCCGGAGCTTGCTCAAACCTTCGGAGTGTTCAGCATTCCCACGCTGGTTGTCATGAAGGACGGCGCCGTAGTCCATCAGTCAGCCGGAGCAAAGCCGAAGGCACAGATTCTTTCCTTATTAGAGGGCTAATCTGCGGAGGCGTTTCTTATCAAGGATTTTCACGCCTTTCCGGGAAACCTCCACAAGCCCTTCGCCGGCAAAATATTTCAGCATTCTTGAAACTACTTCACGGGCAGATCCCATATAACGGGCAATCTGCCCGTGAGTCAGTGCTATGGTATCCGAACCCGTCCTTGCGGACTCATCCGAAAGGAAAATCGCAAGACGTTTATCAATGCTTAAAAAAAGAATCTGCTGCATAACCCACATGACATCCGAAAAACGGCTGACAGCCGTTTCCAGGGCAAATATTTTCATGCCGGGATTACGCTCCGAGACAGCGGCAAAAACAGGGCCTGCAATCACACAGCATTCGCTCTCCTCCTCCGCGTCCAGAAATACATCAAAGGTGACGGCGTCCAGCACGCAGGATGCAGAGAGCATACACATATCGCCTCCAT
>ERZ777305.2323-NODE-2323-length-16772-cov-3.683316_pt1 | contig 16772 bp, 14 predicted proteins | sample MGYA00374965_ERZ777305 | MGnify/ENA primary metagenome ERZ777305 (study PRJEB29328, sample SAMD00013331) | mouse gut metagenome | study: EMG produced TPA metagenomics assembly of the Metagenome analysis of fecal microbiota from mouse which was promoted... | reverse complement strand
AGCCGGAGGCCATCAGCAGCTGCTTGAACTGCTGGGGGGCCTGGGGCAGGGCGTAAAACTTGCCGGGGTGCTTGCGGGAGGGCACCAGATAGTCCCGGGCGCCCTCGGGTGAGGAGGCCGTCAGAATGGGGGTGGTTATCTCCAAAAAGCCCTCCTGCTCCATGGCCCGGCGCAGGGCAGAGACGACTTTGCTGCGCAGGACGATATTGCCCTTCACGTTGGGGTTGCGCAAATCTAAATAGCGGTATTTTAACCTCTGGGACTCGTCTGCGTCCCGGGAGAAGTTTATCTCGAAGGGCAGCTCGTTATACTGGCAGCGCCCCAACACCTCTAGCTTTGTGGGGGTTATCTCTATGTCCCCGGTGGGCTGCTTTGGGTTCTTGCTGGTGCGCTCCCGGACGGCGCCGGTGACGGAGATGGTGGTCTCCTTATTAAGGGCCTTTACCTGAGCCAGAAGCTCCGGGGTCTCAAGGACCACCTGGGTGGTGCCGAAAAAGTCCCGAAGCACCAGAAAGGCTATGCCGCCGCCCACCTCGCGCAGGTTCTCCAGCCAGCCGCAGAGGGTGACGGTTTCCCCGGCGTTCTCCAGACGGAGCTCGCCGCAGTTATGTGTTCTGAGCATTGTATGAAATCACTCCTCTTATAAGGTCGTCCCGATGGGCGTTGGAAAATGTGGCATAGTCGTCCATAAAGTCCTCCCCGATGCTCACCTTCCCGGTCTCGCCGCCGGACATATCCTTTAGCACGGCCTGTCCCGAGGACAGCTCGTCCTCACCCAGCACCATGCTGAACTTCGCGCCAATTTTACCGGCATACTTCATCTGGGCTTTTAAGCCCCGGCCGCAGATATCGCAGTCGGCGGTTATGCCGCAGCGGTGAAGGGTGTCTGTGAGCGCCAGGGCCTTTACCTGGGCCTTATCGCCCATGGCGGCGATGTAGACCTCGCACTTATCCTCCTCCGGGAACTCCACCCTTCCCTCCTCCAGGGCCAGCATTATCCTGTCCATACCCAAGCCAAAGCCCAGCCCCGGCGTGGGGCTGCCGCCCATCTCCTCCACCAGGCCGTCGTACCGCCCGCCGCCGCCCAGAGCAAAGCCCAGGCTTTTTGAGGGGAACTCGAACACCGTGCGGGTGTAGTAGTCCAGGCCCCGCACCAGACCTGGGTCCAGCTCGTATTCTATCCCCAGCGCCGTCAGATACTCCTGCACCTTGCCGAAGTGCTCCCGGCAGTCCGCGCAGAGGTAGTCGGTTATCACCGGGGCGTCCTTCGCAAGCTCCTTGCACTCCGGGTTCTTGCAGTCCAGTATGCGCAGGGGGTTGCGGTCAAGCCTTGACAGGCAGGTATCGCAGAGCTTGTCCTTATTCGCCGTGAAATAGTCCTTTAAGGCCTTATGGTACTCCCTGCGGCACTCCGGGCAGCCGATGGAGTTCAGCTGCAGCCCCACGTCCTCAAGGCCCAGGCGCTTGAAGGCCGACATGGCCATGGCGATTATCTGTGCGTCCGCTATGGGCTCCGCCGCGCCGAAGACCTCCACGCCGAAGGTGCGGAACTCCCGCATACGCCCGGCCTGGGGCTTCTCGTACCTATAGCAGGGAAGGTTATAGTAGAGCTTCACCGGGTATCCGGCGTTATACAGCCCGTTTTCCAGCATGGCCCGCACGGCTCCCGCCGTGCCCTCGGGCCGCAGGGTGACGGAGCGCCCACCCTTGTCCTCGAAGGTGTACATCTGCTTTTCCACCACGTCGGTCACGTCGCCCATGCCCCGCTGGAACAGCTCCGTGTGCTCAAAGGCCGGGGTGCGTATCTCGCCGAAGCCGTTGAGCCGGGCCTCGCTTATGAGCACCTGCTCCGCCGCCTGCCATCGGCGGGTCTTTTCGGGGGTCAGGTCCTGGGTGCCCTTGGGGGCTTTGGTTATCAGGTTCATTTTTATAACTTCTTTCTATTGCATATTACTGTTAAATTATTCGGCCTTCTTCGGCCGGTACTTTTCGTCGCCAGTCTCTATCCACAGGATAAAGCCGGCTATCTCAGTGTCGGTCCAGCCCTTTTCGCGCAGACCGATTATGAGCCTGGAGCTCTCAGACATATTTATATTTAACGCTCCCTCGTTATTACGGCTTCACAAAGTCTCTCCAGTCCAGGTCCCCGCGCTCCAGCCCGTGGATAAGCACCTCGGCCGTGGCTATATTCGTCGCCACGGGGATGTTGTGCATATCGCACAGCCGCAGCAGGTTCAGCGCGCTGGGCTCGTTGGACTGGGGGTTCAAAGGGTCCCTAAAAAACAGCAGCAGGTCGATCTCGTCGCAGGATATCCTGGCCGCGATCTGCTGGTCGCCGCCCTGGGGCCCGCTTAAAAAGCGCTGCAATTTGAGCCCTGTGGCCTCAGAGACCATCTTACCGGTGGTGCCCGTCCCGCACAGCGAGTGGCGGCTGAGTATGCCGCAATAGGCAATGCAGAACTGTACCATCAGTTCCTTCTTTGCGTCGTGGGCAGTTAATGCAATGTGCATAATGAACTCCTCCCGGTTATAAAAAATACATATTTATATAAAAATATGCTAAAATTTGCCCTATCTCCTAGCCGAGATACCATGCGGGCATGGGCACGCTCTCCCCCTCAAGCCTTGCCGCCGCGCGGCTTAAAGCCAGCCTCCCCGGGGAACTCTCCGGCGCGGGTTTACCCCGCAGAAGGGCCGCCGCAAGGCTGTGGTCCAGGGGCACCAGGGCGCAGAGCTGTATGCCCGCCGCGTCGATAACGCCGTCCAGGTCGCTATAGGCCCCGGTCGCCCGGAAAAGGCCCCGATCGAACTGGTTGATTATAAGCCGCATATCCTTAATATCCAGTTGCTGCAAAAGCAGCCGCACCCTTGCCGCGCTGCGCACGGACACCGGGTCCGGACCACAGAGCACCAGGGCTCTGTCCGCGGCGCAGGCCGCCGACTGGAACCCCATGCCCACCCCTGCCGGGGAGTCCAGCAGCACATGGTCGTAGTATCGCTTTAAAAGGGGTATCAGCCGCCGCATCACCGGTGGACGCACCATATCCTCCACCCGGGCCGGGGCCGGCAGCAGGAACAGCCCCCGGGAGTCGTCCTCCGGGCTCTCGGCCCTCCTGTCCCCGGCCTCCTGGCAGGGATAGATAGCCTGTGCGGGGGAGCACCGGCCAAAGACCACGTCGGAGATGTCGTATACCAGTTCGCTCTCCGTGCCCGACAGCCTGTCAAGGCCCCGAAGCCCCGCGTCGCAGTCCACCAGAAGGACTCTGCGGCCACGGGCGGCCAGCGCCCGGCCAAGGCCCACGGCGGCGGTGGATTTACCCACGCCGCCCTTTCCAGAGGTGATTACCGTTGCAATTCCCATGCTGAACACCGCCTTATCATACATCTTACCACATAGAACGTGATTTGTCAAAAACAAAACACGGTTTTTTGAAATTATATTCGCCCTGCACAAATTTGCGGGGCGAACTTTGTTAAATATTTTTTTGTGAGAGTTGGCCGTTAAGCCAACTCTTGTCTCTAGGAGCTGTCTCCTGAACCGTCTCCGTTGTCCCCGGAGCCGTCTCCGTCCTCGCCGCTGCCGTCGGGGGCGGGGGAGGGCGAGGGGGTCGGGGTCGCGCCGCCGGTATAGTAGGGCGTATCAAGGGCCGGCGTCGGGGCCGGCTCGGGGGAGCTGCCCTCCTCCGGGTTATCTGCGGGCACAGAGCCGTCGGTAAAGATATGGTTCGGGATATCGCTGCCGCGCTTGGGAGCGGGTGTGGGCGTGGGTTCGGTCTCTCCGGTCCCCTTGTTATCGCCGCCCTCAGGGCCCTCCGTGGGGGCGGGGGAGGGGCTGGCTTTAGCCTTATCAAGCTCCTCCTTGGTCTTTATTATCTTGCCCTCGTCGTCCACCTGATTGCCCTCCTGGTCGAACTTATTGCCCTCCTCGTCCCAGGTGTAGAACCCGAAGTAGTAGTCCAGCATATCTTTTGCCACGTTCATGGCGTAGGAGCCTGAGCGGCCGTGCTCCAGCACCACGGCCACGGCTATCTTTGGGTCCTCGGCCGGGGCGTAGGCGATGAAGCTGATGTTCTCCTCGGTGCCGCCGTCCTCCCAGTCAAGGCCAGAGGTCTGGGCCGTGCCGGTCTTGCAGGCCACGGCCACCGGGTAGTCTGAGAAGACCCGGCGGGCCGTGCCGGTGAGGGAGGTCTGTATCATGGCCTGGCGCACCACCCCGAGGGCCTCGGGGGAGAGCATGGCGTCGTAGAGCACTTCGGGCTCGTACCGGCGCACCAGATCCTGGCGGGAATAGTCGGTGACCTCCTCCAGGAAGTGGGCCTTCATGCGCACGCCGTTGTTGGCGATAGTGGCCGTATAGGCGGCCAGCTGCATGGTGGTAAACCAGTTGTCCGCCTGACCGATGGCCGCCTGGGCGGTGTTGCCGTCGGTCCACTCATCGCCGCGCTCGCTGTGTATCTGCTGATAGCTCTGGGGGCTGGTCATATTGCCCACGGACTCGGAGAGCTCCACCCCGGTCAGGGACCCAAGGCCGAAATAGTTGGCGTAGGCGTCAAGACGCTTTATGCCCAGGTCCAGGCCCAGCTTGGCAAAGTAGCAGTTGCAGGACCCGGCGATGGCCTCGTACAGGTTGGCCCAGCCGTGCTTGTCGGTACAGTGCAGCTTCAGGTCATGGTACTCGAACACGCCCACAAGGCCCGGGCCGTCGCAGTCATAGAGACCGTCGCCGTCGCTCATGACTCCCTCCTGAAGCCCCGCGATGGCCACCATGGGCTTGAACACCGAGCCGGGGGCGTATACGCCGTTGAGGGCCCGGCAGAAAAGGGACTGGTCCTCGTCCATGAGGGCGGCTGTGCGGTAGTCGCTGTCCGTAAGGTACAGGTTCTCGTCATAACTGGGGTAGGAGGAGCAGGCCAGCACCCCGAAGTCCTCAAGGTCGATGGCCACCGCCGCCCCCGCCCGGCAGTCGTGGGCCCGGTCGTCGCCCTTCAGGCCGGTGTTCTTGTTGGCCTTTATGTTCTGCTCCAGGGAGCGGTTCGTCACCCGCTGCATATTGGAGTCCAGGGTCAGCCGGACGGTGTGGCCCTGCTCGGGCTGCTCCTTGATGGCGGTGGTCACCACGTCGCCGTTCTCGTCGGTGAACACGGCCCTAAGACCTCTGGTGCCCCGCAGGTCCTCCTCGAAAGCGGCCTCGGCCCCCACGGAGCCTATCTTCTCGTCGGGCTTGTACCCGGCCACGTTTTTTTCGCTGTCGTATATCCGGCCGTTCTTCTCCATCTCCTCATAGGTCTTGTCGTCTATGGTCCAGGTATAGCCGATGATATGGGGGGCGATGGTGCCGTCGGGATAGTACCGCTCCACGCTTACCCGGGTCTCTATGCCCTGCCAGCGGTCCTGGTACTCCCCGAAAACCCCCACTGTCTCCGGGGACACGCCGGAGGCTATGACAAAGGGCTCGTATATGGAGAAGTTCTCGGAGGTCATGCAGTACCTTACGGAGGCCACCGTGCGGGTGTCCTCCTTGGAGTGGCCCTGGTAGTGGTAGCGCTTTGAGAGCTCCTCCATGCAGTCGTCGGCGGTGGCGTAGTCCGCCAGGTTCAGGAAGGTTTTCAGGTCTCCGACCTCGTCGTCCTCCTCGCTGCCGTCCTCCTTAAAGCGGTAGTTCCCCTCCTCGTCCAGCTCTATGGGCAGGAGGTCCCGCCAGGATTCCCCCCGCTCCTCCAGAAGGTCGGTGACCTCCAGAATAGTGGAGTTGCGCTGGGAGTCGTCCATATAAAGGGCGTTATAGATGACCTCGTATACCGTGTGGTTTCCGGCCAGCACATTGCCGTCCCGGTCCAGTATCTCGCCCCGGGCGGCGCTTATCTCCACCGCGTCCGTGCGGTTGCTCATGGCCTCCTGAAGATACAGATTGCCGTTTATAAGCTGCCAGTTGGCCAGCTGTAACACATAAATGAAAAAGAAAACGCATACAAACAGGATACAGGCGCCGGTGCGCCCTATCCTTATCCTGGGCAGCTTCAAAGCGCCCACCTCCTTTTATGGCAGCAGCTCCTCCCCGGGCAGGGCCTCCGCCAGGGCCCTGTTCAACAGGTACAAGAGCGGCACAAAGATCAAAGTATACAGGTACTTGGGCAGATAGTGCATACGCAGGGCATAGCCCGGCGAGGAATAGTGGAAATAGTAGAAGAAAAGCCACTGGGCCCCAAAGGCGAGCCCCAGGGCCACGATGCCCGTCAGCATCGCCGTCACGGGGTTGACCTGTAGGAAGGTCCTTACAAGCAGGCTTATGAAAAAGCACAGCACACCCATCACCAGGGCGTGAAAGCCCAGAACGCCGGAGTAGCCGAAATCGCAGAAAAGCCCGGCCGCTACGCCGAAGGCCATAGCCCGGGTCTCCTCCTCAAACATGGCTATAACGGCCGCGGCGGGCAGCACCAGCACAGGCCGGGCCCCATACACGTGGGGCAGAAGGCCCGGCGTCTCCTGCAGCATAAACAGCACCAAAAGCTCCAGCACATAGGCAAGGCTGCGCACGATACGGTTAAGGTCCCTCATTCCGCGTCCTCCTCGCTGTCCCCCGGGTCCGGCTGGGTAACGGTATCGTCCTCCCCCTGGCCGGGGAAGGAGATTATGACCTGCACATCTTTGACAGAGGCCAGGTCCTCAAAGGGCCGCACCACCGCGTATTTGGACACGTCGGTCTCGGATTTCTCCACGCTCTCCACAACGCCTATCTTCAGGTCCGCGGGGTACACTCCGCCCTCGCCGGAGGTGGTGATTATGTCGCCCTGTGTGAGGGCGGTTTCCACGGTAAGGTAGTCAAGGCGCAGAAGCCCGGAGCTCGCCATGGTTATGTTGCAGCCGATGAGCCCGCTCTCCCGCTTGTCGATGGAGACGGCGGCCACGTTCACGTTCTCGCTCAGTAAGCACTCCACCTTGCTGGTGGTGGCATAGGCGCTGGTGACCACGCCCACAAGCCCCTTGTCGGTTATCACCGGGTCCCCCTCGCTGACTCCTGAGAGGGTGCCGATACCGATAGAGAACCCGGAGAAGGGGTCGTTGGGGTCCCGGCCTATGACGGCGGCGGAGCGCATCTCGTTTTCGGGCCGCTGCTCGCTTATATGCAGCTGCACCTTCAGGCGCTCATTCTCCTGCTCCATCTGGGTGTAGTCGATGAGCTTGTCGTAAAGCTGGCTGTTCTCCTCCTGAAGGGCGGCCACCAGAGCCTTGAGCTCGTCCTTTGTAAGGCCGTCTATGTCTAAAAACTCCGTGACCCCGTCGGTAAGGTCCGTGGCCACGGACTGCATCGGCGTGGACACAAAGCCCAGTATGCTGGCGATAAGGGAGCCGCCGGCCGAGGCGGTGTAGATAATAAGCCCCAAGAGCACCACCACCGTGATGATGAGCACCTTGAAGGAGCTGCCTTTCAGAAAATCTCTCACGGCTTATTTTCTCCGGCTGGTGCGGTAATAGGACTTGGGCAGCTCGATCTCAAGGCTCTTGCCCGTGCCCTCCACCACGCAGTCCAGGGGTCGCTCCGCCACGTGGACGGGTATGCCCGTCTCCTGGCTCACAAGCCTGTCCAGGCCCTTTAAAAGCGCGCCGCCGCCGGTGAGCATAATTCCCCGGTCGATAATGTCCGCGGCAAGCTCGGGCGGGGTCTGCTCCAGGGTCTCCTTTATGGCGTCCACCACCACCATCACGCTGTCCGCAAGGGCCTCTCGGACCTCGTCGGCGTGTATGGTCACGTTCTTGGGAAGTCCGTCCACCAGGTTCCGGCCCTTTATCTCCACAAAGGCATTGATGGTCTCCTCGGTGGGGAAGGCGGAGCCTATGCGCATTTTGATCTCCTCGGCGGTGCGCTCGCCTATAAGCAGGTTGTACTTCTTCTTCACGTAGGTGACGATGGCCTCGTCAAACTTGTCCCCGGCCATGCGCACGGACACGGCCGTGACAATATCCCCAAGGGATATTACAGCCACTTCAGAGGTGCCGCCGCCGATGTCCACCACCATGCTGCCGGTGGCCTCGGCCACGGGTAAGCCCGCGCCCACGGCGGCGGCCATGGGCTCCTCCATCAGGTCCACGTTGTTGGAGCCCGCCTGGCGCGCAGCGTCCTCAACGGCCCGGCGCTCCACCTCCGTCACCCCGGAGGGGATGCAGATTATTATCCTGGGCCGGGCCAGGGCGCCCGAGCGCAGGGCCTTTTTGATAAAATACTTGAGCATGGCGGCGGTCACGTCGAAGTCCGCGATAACACCGTCCTTCAGGGGCCGCACGGCCACTATTGAGCCAGGTGTGCGCCCCAGCATCTCCTTGGCCTGCTTGCCCACGGCCAGCACCTCGTCGGTGCGCACGTCAACCGCCACCACCGAGGGCTCGCGCATGACTATGCCCTTGCCGCGCATGAACACCAGGGTGTTCGCCGTGCCAAGGTCTATGCCGATATCCTTTGAAAACATGGAAAACATAGAGAGAAAGCTGGAAAATCCTGCCATAAATGACCTGCCTTTCCCCGGCCGGGCCGGTAGCAAATGTAAAGTCGCGCCTACTAAAGTGTTCCCAGGAAATGCCTGGATATTTCAAAATACAACCCATAACTAAACCCATTATACCGCATTTCACCCGGATTCTCAACAAAAAACTTCCAAAGCCCCCTCAAAATCCGGGAATAACCGAAGATGTATAGCTTTTTGGAAGAGATTGGCACAAGATATCCCGCCGTGTTAACAGCCGGTGCTGCCAAATCCCCCTTGGCCTCTTTTGGTGCCGGAAAGTTCCCCGGTCTCCACAAATTCCCCCGGAGCCGCGGGCAGGAACACCACCTGGGCTATGCGCTCTCCTGGCTCTATCACGTAGTCCTCCGTCCCAAGGTTCCGAAGGGGCACCAGCCATTCCCCACGGTAGTCGCTGTCTATTACGCCCACCCCCTGGGCCACCACAACGCCCCTTTTGGAGCCCAGGCCGCTCCTTGAAAAGACAAAGCCCGCATACCCCTGGGGTATCTCAGCGGCAAAGCCCAGGGGGACCAGGAACACTTCCCCGGGGCGCAGGACCTGGGGGCCGGGTATACAGGCGCAAAGGTCACAGCCCGCGCTGCCGGCCGTCTGGCGGCTGGGCGTAAGGCAGCCCGGCTTTAGTTTGACAAAAGGTATCTCCATGTAAAAGCCTCCAGTTTTCCACATTTCTTGTAAAGCGGCGGTACTTTATCAACATTTTCCACCGGGTTTTCCACATTAAAGCACACCCCGGCGGAAAAGTCCCCGGGTATAGGCGGCGTTTAGGCTTATCCCGCCCCGGAACGCCCGGAAGATTTCCCCACATTCCACAGAGTTTTCCACAGAAAAACGCAGTACCGCAAAGTCGCAGGCCAGCTCCTCCTGCATATCCCCCAGCCAAATTGGCACGCTGTTCAAAAGCTCAACACCGTATTTTCCCCGCTCCCGGCACGTGACAGGAAAGGTTTTCCCCTTGCGGTCGGTGAGACAGCCTGGGGCTTTACACCCCAGGCACCCCTTGGGAGAATTACAGAGGGGGCAGTTCCTGGTGAGCATTAAAGCCTGCCGCCCATAGGCGGTCACGCCCCGCCGGAGCCCCGCCCCAAGGCCGGCAATCTCCCGCCCGGAGAGCTCAAGGCTTACCTCGGCGCTCTCAAGGCCCAGGCTTTCAAAGGCCATAAGGGCGGGGGTGTTGGTGACGTTCAGGGAGAAGCTCCCGTGGGCTGCGACGCCCAGCTCCCGGCAGAGCTCAAGGGTCCCCAGGTTCCCGCAGAGGTACTCTGTGAAGCCCTGATCTTTACGCTGCTCCATGAGCTCGCGCAGCTCCCGCTCCCGGCCGAACATGGCCCGGGGCAGGTCCAGTATGAGCCGCGGGCCCATAGCGCGTAAAGCCGAGAGCTTTTCGGGGGCGGTCTCAAGGGGCAGGCAGACCGCCTCGCACTCCCGCATTTCCGGGCAAAACTGCCCTGGGTCCCGCAGGACGGCACGTATGGGGAGGGGGCCCTTAGGCCTTTTGAAGGGGCCGGGGGAGGGAGGGGGCGCATCAGTAAAGGGTATGGGCTTTCTACGCCCCCGGGCCTCCAGCAGGGCCTCAAGGGCCTCCCGGCGCAGCCGGTTCAGCTCTGACACAGGGAGGGGCACGCCCTCCTCCGGCACGGTGACGCTGCGGGCAGTAAAGGGCGTGCCGCCGGTTTTTTGCAGCTGACTTATACAGCGCTCTTTGGGTATACTATTATATATAGGGTCGTTCTGCTGAAGTTTGCCGGCGGCAAACACAGTATGCCCGGCGCAGGAGGCCCCAAGGGTTATCTGGCCGCCCTCAAAGCTTAGAGCCAGGTCCACGGGCACGCTCTGCCTCTCCTTCCTGTAGAGCTCCCGAAGGCCGGAGAGCACCTTTTCCGTGGCGGCGGTCACGTCCTCCTTTGTCCGGGTGCCGAACATCTCCCGGCCCCGCCGGGCGTTGATATAGCCGTCCGTAAAGCCCGAGCGGGAGAACACGGCCCCAAGGGCAGAGGAGAGCTCCTCCGGCACGGGCTGGCCGTCCGCCGCCAGCCGGCAGGCCGCCGTGGCCGCCGCCACATACTCCGGGCGCTTCATGCGGCCCTCTATCTTTGCCGAGCAGACCCCGGCCTTCTGAAGCTCTCCTATACTATTTATATAGCTCAGATCTTTAAGAGACAGATCGTGCCCGGTGCCGCCCGGGGCCCCGAAGGGCAGACGGCAGGGCTGGGCGCACTGGCCCCGGTTGCCGGAGCGTCCACCCAGCAGGGCGCTAAGATAGCACTGGCCGGAGACGCACATACAAAGGGCCCCGTGGACGAAGCCCTCCAGCTCGATATCGCAGCCTTCGGATATCTCCTTTATCTCCGAAAGGCTCAGTTCTCTTGCCAGCACCGCCCTCTTTACACCCAGCGCCTTCAGGAGCCGCACCCCTGCCGGGGTGTGCAGGCTCATCTGGGTAGAGGCGTGAACAGTAAGGCCCGGGGCCCGCTCCCTTATAAGGTGCAGCAGGCCCATGTCCTGGACCAGCACCGCGTCCACCGATATGGAGCAGAGGAATTTCACAAGGTCCAGGGCCTCTGGCAGCTCACTGTCCTTTATAAGGGTGTTCACGGTCACATGGACCCGCACCCCGCGCTGATGGCAGTATCTTACCGCCTCCGAAAGCTCCTCCCGGGAGAAGTTCTGCGCCCCGGCCCTGGCCCCGAACTGGGGCCCACCCAGGTATACCGCCTGCGCCCCGGCCCGCACTGCGGCCTCGAGGGCCGGCCAGCCCCCCGCGGGGGACAGCACCTCTATGGGCTTACTCATCGGCCCGGGTCTCGAAGAAGCTGACCATGCCCTCCTGCTCCATGTCGGGCTCCTGGCGCAGGGGGTTGCCACGGCGGCGTTTTACCGGGGACTTTGGTGCGGCGGGCTTTGACTCAGGCTCCTTGCCCGCCTGGGCCAAGCGCTCCTCCAGAGCGGCCAGTCTGCTGGTAAGCTCCCGGTTCTGGGCCTCCAGATCACCCTCCCGCCGGGAGGGCCCAGAGGCGGCAATAGCGCTCTGGCGCAGGGCGGCGTTCTCGTCCTCCAGGGCCAGGGCCCGGGTCTCGAACTCCTTCAGGCGCTGGATATGCTCCTCGAGGCGGGTGTTCTCCGTCTCCAGCCGGCTGGCCTTTTCAGAGAGGCGCGCGGCCTTCTCGGCCAGCTGCGCGTCCTTCTGGGTGTCCACGGCGGATTTTAGGAGTTCCACCTTCTCCTCCTGCCATAGCTCCGCCTCCACCTCCAGCTCTTCACACCGTTCCCGAAGCTTCGCCGCCAGCTCCGCGTTTTTGTGGCAGTCGTCGCAGATGCTCAGAGCGGCCGTAAGGGCGGCGGCCTCCCTGGTGATAAAGGGGGAGGCGTCCATGACCTGCTTCATCAGGTCGCCCACCTCGTCGGCCAGGGTCTGCATATATTCCTCGCTCTCGCCTGTGATAAGCCCGCAGACCACGCCGTTTATATTCAGGCGGACCCGTCGTTTATCCATAAAAGAATCAAATCCTTTCCCCAAGATATATTGGCTATATTTATATTATAGAGCAAAACTAAGCGGGAGAAAAGGGCTTTTTGACAAAAATTTTCTTTCTCTGCGCCCAAATTCCATATTGCGGTTGCATTTTCCGCTAATTTAGTGTATAATCCATATATTACACTTGAGCAGCAAGGCAAGAGGACCTTCCTTTCCCACATATTATACATAATACATATATATTTTATAAGATGGAGGAATGTTGTAATGAATTACTCTTTATCGGTCTTACAGATCAAGGAGGCCATACGGGATAAGCTGTCCCACACCTTTGGCGTATCGCTTCAGAACGCCACCAATGAGGAATATTATAAAGCCGTGGCCTTGATAGTCCGGGAGCTGATGGCCAAGGGCCGCGCGGAGTTCCAGCAGAACGCCGTGCGTACGGAGACAAAGCGTATCTATTATCTGTGCATGGAATTTTTGCTTGGGCGCTCGCTGAAGAATAACCTTTATAACCTGGGCCTTGAGGACAATATGCGTGAGGCCCTCTCGGAGTTTGGTATAAAGCTCGACCACCTGTACGACCAGGAGCCTGACGCGGGCCTTGGAAACGGCGGTCTGGGCCGGCTTGCCGCCTGCTTTCTGGACGGCCTTGCCACCCAGGGGTACCCGGCCATGGGCTATTCCCTTCGGTATGAGTACGGCCTTTTCAAGCAGAAGCTGGTGGACGGCTGGCAGACGGAGCTGCCGGATTTCTGGCTGCCGGGCGGGGCTGTCTGGATGCAGGCCGTGCCTGACAACTCCGTTGAGGTGCACTTTGACGGGCATATCGAGGAGAAGTGGAACGACCAGTACCACTCTGTAAAGCATAAGGACTATACCACCGTCACGGCCGTGCCCTATGATCTGTACGTTTCCGGCAAGGACGGACGGGGAATAAGCCTTCTGCGGGTGTGGAAGGCGGAGAACAACGCCTTTGACATGAACCTCTTTGGGGGCGGCAACTATATGCGCGCCATGGAGCAGCAGACCATGGCCGAGGTGATAACCAAGGTCCTCTACCCCGAGGACGACCACGCCGAGGGGAAGCTGCTGCGCCTGACCCAGCAGTATTTCCTGGTGTCGGCCTCGGTGCAGGATATAATAAGAAGGCATCTCTTTGCCCACAGCAACCTGGACGACCTGCCGAAGCTGGTGGCAATACACCTTAACGATACCCACCCGGTCCTGGCCATACCTGAGATGATGCGGGTCATGCTGGACGAGTGCGGCTATGACTGGGAGTCGGCCTGGGGGATAGTAAAGGAGACTGTGGCCTATACCAACCACACCGTCATGAGCGAGGCCCTGGAGACCTGGAAGTGCGACCTTGTGAAGATGCGCCTGCCCCGTATTTACCAGATAATCGAGGAGATAAACCGCCGGTTCTGGGAGGAGATGAAGTATAAGGGCGTGGACCACGGCAAGATCGCCCGCATGGCGCCAATAAGCGACGGCTTTGTGAGAATGGCGAACCTGGCCGTTATCGGCTCCCACAGCGTAAACGGCGTGTCCGCCCTGCACAGCGATATACTCAAGGAGGACCTGTTCCACGACTTCTACGTGGAGGAGCCCGCAAAGTTCACCAACGTCACCAACGGCATAGCCCACCGCCGGTGGCTCTGCCAGTCCAACCCGAAGCTCTCCGGGCTTATCACCGAGCTTATTGGGACAGACTATATATACGACGCGGATAAGCTCTCCGACCTTTTAAAGTATCAGGACGACAGCTCTGTGCTGGAGCGCCTTGAGAGGATAAAGCACGAGAATAAGGAGCGGCTTGCGGAGCACCTGAAGCGCACCCAGGGTCTGGTGGTGGACCCGGACTCCATCTTCGACGTGCAGGTGAAGCGTCTGCACGAGTATAAGCGCCAGCACATGAACGCCCTGTCCATACTTGCCACATATCAGTGGCTTCTTGACAACCCCAACGCGGACTTTGCCCCCCGCACCTGGTTCTTCGGGGCCAAGGCCGCGCCCGGGTACTATTTCGCCAAACAGATCATACAGTTTATCAGCGCCCTTGCGGACACGATAAATAACGACCAGCGGGTAAACAGCAAGATGAAGGTGGTTTTCGTTGAGAACTACTGCGTCACCTGGGCCGAGACCCTTATACCCGCCGCCGAGATAAGCGAGCAGATCTCCCTTGCGGGCACAGAGGCCTCAGGCACCAGCAATATGAAGTTCATGATAAACGGCGCCGTTACCCTTGGCACCCTGGACGGGGCCAACGTGGAGATACACGAGACCGTGGGGGACGAGAATATCCTGCTTTTCGGCATGACCGCCAGCCAGGTGGAGGAGGTCAAGCGCTCGGGATATAACCCAATGCAGCACTATCAGCACGACCAGCAGATCCGCCGGGCCCTGGACGCTCTGAACCAGGGCATAAAGGGCAAGAACTTCCATGATATCTACCGGGCCATAATCCAACAGGACCGCTATATGGCCTTGGCGGACTTCCAGTCCTATAGGGCGGCCCAGGACCGGGCCGTGGCTTTGTACCACGACAAGAGGCTTTGGAACCGTATGTCCCTTATAAATATAGCCGGGGCCGGGCGGTTTGCCGCCGACCGGGCCATCCGGGACTACGCCGGGAACATCTGGCACGGCTCGCCGGTGCCGCCGGAGAAGAACCTGGCGGCGAAGATAACACTGTAAAAATTTCACACAACAGGGGAGGGGACTTGTGCCCCTCCCGGTTTATATGCGGCCAAACGGGCTGCCTTTAGGAGGAGTTAAGATGCTGTTCAATTCACGGGATCCGCAGTACCGCTTTCCCACCGGCGCGGTGGAGGCCGGAGGGGTCATACATTTTAGGGTGACCCTGCCAAGGGAGCTGTCCTGCTCCGCCGCTCGGCTCATAGTGGAGCCGGAAAACGAGCCTGCCATACTCTGTGATATGTTCTGGTGCGGCATGAACGGAGAGGATAGGGAGTGGTGGGAGTGCGACTTTACCCCGGACCATAAGGGGCTGTACTTCTACCTGTTCGAGGCCAGCACCTGCCGGGGAGTGCAGAGACTCTCCAGGGGGGATCACGGTAAGGCCATCTTCGGCGGCACATACCGCTGGCAGCTGACGGTGTATCAGCAGGGCTTTAAGACCCCGGACTGGCTTGAGGGGGGCGTGATGTACCAGATATTCCCCGACAGGTTCTATAAGGCCGGGGGGGACAAGGGGGAGCTGCCCGCGGGCCGGACCTATCACGAGGACTGGTATGAGCAGCCGGACTGGCGGCCCAACCACGAGGGGCGCATTACCAACACGGACTTCTACGGCGGGGACTTAAAGGGCGTTGAGGCGAAGCTCCCATACCTCAAGGAGCTGGGGGTAACCTGTATTTACTTGAACCCCGTGTTCGAGAGCCACTCCAACCACCGATATGACACGGCGGACTATATGAAGATAGACCCCCTGCTAGGTACGGAGCAGGACTTTAAGGACCTGTGCCAAAGCGCCGGGGAGATGGGCATACGCGTGATGATAGACGGCGTGTTCAGCCATACCGGCAGCGACAGCGTGTACTTCAACCGGGAGGGCCGGTATGAGGGCCCGGGGGCCTATAATTCCATGGAGTCGCCCTACTATAGGTGGTACGATTTCAGAAATTGGCCAAACGAATACAACAGCTGGTGGGGCTTCGATACCCTTCCCAACGTGAACGAGACCGAGGAGAGCTATAACGAGTTTATAAATGGCGAAAACGGTATTGTGCGCAGGTGGCTTCGTACCGGGGCCTCGGGCTGGCGGCTGGACGTGGCCGACGAGCTGCCGGACCTGTTCATCGACAGGCTTTCCGAGGCGGCTAAAGCCGAGGATCCAGACGCCATGGTGCTGGGGGAGGTCTGGGAGGACGCCTCCAACAAGTCGGCCTACGGGGTGCGCAGGCGGTATCTTCTGGGGGGCCAGCTGGACAGCGTGATGAACTATCCCTTCCGGGACGCGATTTTGGGCTTTCTGCTGGGGGGCGACCCGGCGGCCTTCGGGGAGGCAGTGGAGAATATTGTGGAAAACTACCCGCGGCCCTGCCTTCGGCTTCTGATGAACCCACGACACCGAGCGGGCCATTACGGTGCTTGGGGGCGAGCCCGCAAACGGCAGGGGCCGGGAGTGGCAGAGCTCCCAAAAGCTGGACCCCAGGCAGCGAGAGGTGGGTGTGCAGCGCCTGAAGCTGGCCGCGGCGATGCAGTATATCCTGCCGGGTGTGCCCTGCATATATTACGGCGACGAGGCGGGCCTTGAGGGTTATAGGGACCCCTTTAACCGGGCCTGCTACCCCTGGGGGCGGGAGGACAAAGAGCTGCTGGATTGGTACAAAAAGCTGGGCAAAATGCGCCGTGAGCACCGGGACATACTGGCCCGGGGCGGCTGCCGGATACCGGCGGCAGAGGGTAATCTGCTGGTCATGGAGCGTTTTGTAGTGCGCGGCGCCGAGGGGGAGGACTGCGCTTTTAGAGAGAGCCTTCTGCTGATAGTCAACCGCAGTGAGCGGCCCCAGAGCATCCTATCCCTGGCGCTGGATCTGTCGAACGCAAAGCCGGTGCTGGGCGAAAATCTCGAGGGCGTGCGGGTCCTGCGTCCATATAGCTGTGCGCTGCTGAAATTCTGCAAAGAAATCAAAACTTCCCCTTGACAAACCGAGTAAAAGGCGCTATAATTGAGGAGTTGAGACAAGCGCCAGTAGCTCAGCTGGATAGAGTGTTTGGCTACGAACCAAAAGGTCGGGGGTTCGAAT
>ERZ777305.2322-NODE-2322-length-16772-cov-3.974816_pt1 | contig 16772 bp, 20 predicted proteins | sample MGYA00374965_ERZ777305 | MGnify/ENA primary metagenome ERZ777305 (study PRJEB29328, sample SAMD00013331) | mouse gut metagenome | study: EMG produced TPA metagenomics assembly of the Metagenome analysis of fecal microbiota from mouse which was promoted... | reverse complement strand
CGGCGGGAACCTGTCCGGGGTGGCGGTGTCCTATAAGCTGTGGGGCCTGGAGCAGGTGTGCGCTATAAAGGAGCGCAAGTTCAAGCGGGCGCTGCAGCGGCGCATTGAGCTTATCACCACCATGCTGAATATCCAGGGCGGGCACTATGATTACCGGGATATCGACCTGCAGTTTAGGCGCAACCGGCCCCAAAACCTCCTGGAGAGCGCCCAGATCGTCACCACCCTTTCCGGGGAGCTTTCCAGGGAATCCCGGCTGCAGATGCTGCCCACGGTGGATAATGTGCAGGATGAGCTGCAGAAGCTGGAGGAGGAAAAGAAAGCGGACATGGGGGACTTTGGCGGCTACAATGCCCTGGCTAACGCCCTGCAGCAGGCCCAGGCCCCGGAACAGCCCCAGCAGCCGCCCCCCGTCCCTGCTGCAGGAAGGGGATGAGGCATGAGCTATCAGACCCGCAATGAGTGGATAGAGGACGCCAAAAACCGGCTGCTAAAGAATGAGCGCCGCGCCGATGAGGCAGCGCGGGAGCTGCTTTTCCTCTATGATGAGGCGGCCTATGCCATAGAAAAGGATATCAATACCCTTTTTGCCCGGTATGCCAAAGACAACCGCCTGACCGCCGCCGAGGCTTCCCGGCTGCTGTCGGGCCGGGAGTACAGCCATTGGCGCAAGTCCATAGAAAAGTACATAGAGGACGCCAAGGGCAAAGATAAGGCCAAGGCCAGCAAGGCCCTGCTGGAGCTGAACACTTTAGCCATGAAAAGCCGTATCAGCCGCAAGGAGCAGCTGCTTTCTTCCGTATACATGGCCATGATGGACTTAGCTGAAGACAGTGAAACAAAGCTCACCACCCTTATGGGGGACATGCTGCGGGTGAATTATTATGAGAGCTGCTTTTCCATGCAGAAGGGCATCGGCATGGGCTTCAACGTGGCAAAGCTGGACACAGCCTTAATTAAACAAATCATTTCCTACCCCTGGAGCGAAAAGCACTTTTCCGAGGCCATATGGGGTGCCTGTGACCATATCGCGGCTGTGGCAAAGCGGGAGATCACCCTGGGCTTTATCCAGGGCAGCGGCGTGGACAAAATGGCAAAGGCCGTGGACGATATCATGGACAGGGGCCGGTACAACGCCCAGCGCCTGGTGCGTACTGAGTGCAAATACTTTGCAAACCAGGGGGAGTTGCTGGCCTACAAGGAAAACGGCATCCAGAAATACCGCTTTATCGGGGGTACAGAGGGCAGTACACACTGTGACTGCGCCCTGCTCAATGGCCGGGTATTCCCGGTGGAGGAGGCGGTGGCGGGGGTAAACTTCCCGCCCATGCACCCTAACTGCCTGTGCATTGTAGTGGCTGCCTTTGCCAGGAGCCTGTTTGCAGACCGCAAGGATGCGCGGCCCCTGTCGGAAAATATCAAGTTTAAGGAGTGGGCAGAAAAATATGCGGGAGGTGCGGCATGAAAGCACAGATACAAAAAAACTGCCCCTTTTGTAAGGGGAAGGTGACCCAGCGCCTGGGCTTTGCGGGCGTCCGTCTTTTTGAGTGCCACCAATGTGGGGCTATGGTCAGTTTCAATAACAAGGAGTGCAATAAAAATAAGGCGGTGGCTCTTAAATACTGGAACCGCCGCGCAGAGGATGATAATTTAAGCGCCATGTAAAGGGCGTTTTTATTATACCCAAAACCATTTTACAAGGAGGATTTTCACAATGGCAGATGAAGTCAATACCACCCAAGGCACGGCGGCCCCCGCTGTCGGTACGCCCCAGGCGGCCCCGGAGGCCGCCCCCACCCAGGAGCAGCAGAACGCTTTCCAGCGCTTCCTGGGCAGCCTGTTCGGCGGCAAGGCCGAGGCCCCCGCCCCCGCAGAGGGTACGGATACCACCCCCGCCCCGGCCCCCAAACAGGAGCCGGAGGGCAAGACCTACACCGAGGCCCAGCTGCAGGCCCAGCTGGAGGCCGCAAAGGCGCAGTGGGCCGCCCAGCAGCAAGAGGAGGCGCGGCTTTCTAAGCTGCCCCCGGAGGAGCGGGCCAAGGCGGAAGCGGACGCCCAGAAAAAAGAGGTTGAGGACTTGCGGGCACAGCTGCTGCAGCGCGACCTTAAGGACGCCGCCTTGAAACAGCTGGAAAAAGACGGTTTCCCCGCTGGCCTTGCCGAGCTGCTTACCTACACGGACAAGGAATCCATGGAAAAGAGCATGGCCCACGCACAGGAGGTTTTCAAGTCCTGCCTGGAGGCCGCTGTCAAGGAACGGCTGCGGGGCAAGACCCCGGAGGGCCTGGGCGGGGCCGCTTCTGCGGAAAACGCCATCAAAGACCAGATCGCGCAGAATATCAGAGGAGGGTTAAACTAATATGGCTAACAATGTTTTGCAGTATGCGTCTGTTTTCCAGAGTGAGCTTGACAAGGCGGCGGTGGAACAGGCCACCAGCGGCTGGATGGAGCTCAACAGCAAGCTGGTGAAGTATGAAGGCGGCAGCGAGGTGAAGATCCCCCAGCTGGATATGGACGGCCTTGCCGACTATGACCGCCAGAATGGCTTTGTGGAGGGCGCTATCAGCCTTGCATGGCAGACCAAGCAGATGACCATGGACAGGGGCCGCCAGTTTACCTTTGATGAACAGGAGGTCAATGATACTAACTTTGTGCTGACCGCCTCCACGGTTATGGGCGAGTTCCAGCGTACCAAGGTGGTGCCGGAGATTGACGCCTACCGCTACAGCCGTCTGGCGGCCCTGGCCGCTGAAAAGGGGCGGGCGGTATACGGCTACACCCCGGAGGAGGGCACCATCCTAAAGCAGCTTTACACGGATATCGCCGCCATCCAGGATGAAGTGGGGGACGATACCCCCCTGGTGATCACCATGGCTACCCCGGTGGCGGCGCTGTTTGACCTTAATACCTCCCTGGCCCGTTCGGTGGCGGTGGCGGACTTCCAGCAGGGCGGCATAAACCTTAAGGTGAAGTCCATCAATGGCCAGCATCCCATTATCCGGGCAGGCTCCGGGCGGCTGAAAACTGCCTACCAGTTTAATGACGGTACTACCGATGAGCAAAAAAAGGGCGGCTTCACCCCTGCCGAGGGTGCGCAGGATATCAACTGGATTATCTGCCCCCGGACGGCGGCCATCGCGGTTTCCCGCACAGACAAGGTGCGTATCTTTGACCCGGAGACCTACCAGAAAAAGCGGGCCTGGGCCGTGGACTACCGCAAGTACCACGACCTGTGGGTGCTGGAAAACAAGATGAACACCATCCGGGTGAATATCCGGCAGGCCAAGGCGTAAGGAGGGTTTCCCATGATCAAGATGAAAAAGCTTAATGTGGTGCTGGAAGTCCCTACAGAGGAAAAAGCCAGCATCCTGGAAAAACAGGGCTTTGAACGTGTGGGCGGGGAGCCTGCCCCTGCGGCTGACCGCTTTGCCACCATGAAAGACCTGCAGGAAGCTACCGATGCCATCTATGCGCATATAAGCGAGACCTTTCAGAAAATGGGCGAGGCCATGTATGAACGCCTGCACAGCGCCCTGACAGCCGCCCAGGATAAGCCCAAGGCCGCAAAGGCCAGCAAAAAGGAGGAACCCCATGGAGGAACAGATCAGCCGGATAGCGCAGACAGTGCAAAGTAACCTGGGGCTGCCGGAAGAGCAGCAGCCCCTTGTCCTGCGGTATGCGCGGCGGGCGGTGAACCGTATCTGCATATTCTGCAGCCGCAAGGACTTACCCGAGCCGCTGGAGGACGTGGCGGCGCAAATGGTGGAGGATATGCTGCGGGCCGACCAAGCTGGCGCTGGCGGCGGGAACGAGGTATCCAGCATCACCCGTGGGGACACCAGCATCCACTACCGGGATAAAGCCTCGGCCTATCAAAACGCCGCCAATTTTGTCCGGGACTATGAAAAAATGATTATCCCCTTTCGCCGGATGAAGTACCCCAAGGAGCATAGCTATGACTGAGGCGGATATTTTAGCCAGCACCTATACCGACACCTGCACGGCCTACCGGCCCGGTAAGACCTTGCTGCCCAGCGGGGAGAGCGTGTTCAAAAAGGGCCTGGAGGGGCAGGTGGTGTATGAAAATATCCCATGCGCCCTTTCCAGCCCCAGCGGGGGTAAGTTGAATCAGACCAACACCACCGCCAGGGTGGACACAGACTTTTCGCTGTTCGTGCGCCCGGAGGTGGATATCCAGCCGGGGGACACGGTGGTGGCGGTGCGCCTGGGGAAAGTGTTTATCTGCGGGGCTGGTTTGGCAGAGCGGCACCCCTCCCACAACAATGTCCCCCTGAAACTGCAGAAGGACAAAGCATAATGGCTGGCACGGATTACAGCTTTGAGGGCCTGGACAGGCTGGAGCAGCAGCTTTCCCGGATGATAGAGCAGGAATACCCGGCAGAATTTGAGCGGATGGTGCTGCAGGTGGCCTATGAGCTGCAGGGAAAGGTCAAGGAGAAAACACCTTTCCGAACCGGTGTTTTACAAGATAGCTGGAAAGTGGGGAAAATCAAGCGGTTTGGCGGCGAGTATTACATAGAGGTTTATACCAATGTGGACTATGCCGAGCCTGTGGAATACGGCCACCGAACCCGCGGGGGCCGGGGTTTTGTCCCCGGCAAGCACATGATGCAGCTGTCCCTGGAGGAGGTGGCGGCCCGCCTGCCTGGTTTCCTGCAGGGCTGGCTGGATGATTTTATCAGCACACACGACCTATAAGGAAAGGAGGCGGGACGTGGCGTCCACTATCTTTGAAAGCATAAAAGAAAGCCTTGTGGGGCTGTTTAAGGGCCTGTATCCGGCCTTTGACGTTTTCTGCGAGGAAATACCCAAAACCCGGCATGACGCGCCGGAGCCGGATATAGAGGACTATATCTTTCTGGATATCGTCCCCGCCGCCAACACCACGGCCAGCGCATACCACACAGACCGCCGGGTGCTGGTGGACGCCGCCCTCCATACGGCCTCGGAAAGCAACGGGGAATACCTGCGCATGGGCCAGGAGGTGGACGGGGCGGTGCGGCCCGTGTTCCGCTTTACGGACGGGGGCGAGGCCCGGGCCATTACGGTGCCGGAGGTTTCCCTTAAGGTGGTGGACAGGGTGCTGCACTGCACCTTTACCCTGAGTTTCCGGGACAGCATCCAGGAAGCGCCCCAGCCGCCCCTTATGGAGGAGCTGGATATTCATATAAGCAACAAAGAAAGGACGTGAGGCAATGGGATTGCCTGAGATCAATATCATTTTCAAGACTAAGGGCCTAACCGCCATCCAGCGCAGTGAGCGCGGCATTGTGGCCGTTATCCTCAAGGATGATACCGAGGGCGGGCAGCCTGTAAGTATTTATAAAAGCATTTTGGGCGTGGACTTTTCCCAGTTTACCCAGCGCAATTATGAATATCTCAAGCTGCTCTATGAGGGCGGCCCCTACAAGGTCATTGTGGTGAAGGTGCCCACCAACGTGGAAAGCCTGTCCCCCTGGCTTAAAAAGCTGCGTGACCTGAAATGGAACTATCTCACGGTGCCGGGTATCACGGAGGAGGAAAAGCCCCTGGTCTCCGCCTGGATCAAGGAACAGCGGGAAAAAGACCACAAAACCTTTAAGGCCGTGCTGCCGGAGTGCGTGGCCGACCATGAGGGCATTATCAACCTTACCACGGGCAATATCCAGAGCACCCTGGGCGGGGAGGCTTTCTCCACAGCTGAATACTGCGCCCGGATAGCCGGGGTGCTGGCGGGGCTTTCCCTGGCCCGCAGCAGCACCTATTTTGTGCTCTCGGACATCGTGGGCGCGGACGTGCCGGACGACCCGGACGAACGGATCGACAAGGGGGAGCTGGTGATCGTCTTTGACAGCGAGAAATACAAGATAGGCCGGGGCGTGAACAGCCTGACCACCTTTACCCCCGAGCATGGCGAGGAATTTTCCAAAATCAAGATCATGGAAGGGGTGGACTTGTACCAGGACGATATCCGCAGCACCTTTGAGGACGCCTATGTGGGCAAGGTCATCAACGACTATGACAACAAGCAGGCGTTTGTGGCGGCCATCCGGGCCTATCAGAAGTCCCTGGAGGGCAATGTGCTCGACCGCAGCTTTGACAATACCGCCGCTGTGGATATCGAAGAGCAGCGGCGGTATATCGAGAGCAAGGGCATCAACACCACCGATATGAGCGACATTGACATTGCCAAGTACAACACCGGCTCCAAGGTCTTTATTTCCAGCAACGTCAAATTTGTGGACGCCATGGAAGATTTGAGCCTGGTGTGCAATATGTAGAAAACATTGCACAAGCGCAAGTTTTGTAAGCGAAAGGAGGAAAGCGCATGAGCAAAATCAGGGGAAATAAGACCCTTTCCGGCACCTGGGGCGAGGTGTGGGTGGATGGCGAGAAAATCTTTGAGCTGTCCAAGGTGGAGCTGAAAATAACTGCCAACCGGGAGGACGTGCAGCTGGGCCTGGACGTGGACAGCAAAATGACCGGCCTCAAGGGTGAGCTGACCCTCACCACCAAAAAGGTGTATTCCCGGTATAACGCCGTGTTTGAGAACTGGAAAAAGGGCATCGACCAGCGCAGCCAGATCATTACCAAGCTGGCAGACCCGGACGCCGTGGGCGGGCAGATCGAGCGCTACAGCTGCGATAATATCTGGTTTAACGAGCTGCCCCTTATCAGTATGGAAAAGGGCGCTATTATCGAACAGGAGGTAAGTGGCGGTTTTACCCCGTCCGACCTTGTGAACCTGGACAAGATCGCATAATTTAGGAGGTACTTACAGTGGCAGAAAATAAAAAGAGCCTTTTGGCTGAATTTTCCCGCAAGGCCATGCAGCGGCTGCAGGCCAAAAAGGCGCACAAAAAGCAGGTGCTCCATGTGCCCAGCCTGGAACAGGATATCACCATCCGCAGCCTGACCTACAACGAGATTGCGGAATGTAACGAGATTGACGATAGCACAGACAGGGGGCGCAGCGACAAGTACGGCGTTTATCTGGCTATGGTTGAGCCGGACTTAAGGGCCGCTGCCAAGGAGATCATGGAAGCCGAGGCCGACCTCCCCCCAGAGGAGCGCACCCTGCACGAGCCTTTGGATATCATGAACATCTTTGAAATATTCGAGCTGAACCAGATCGCGGCGGCGGTCATGAAGCTGAGCGGTGTCATTGGCGGCCAGGGCAAAGACGTTACGGCGGTAAAAGAGTTAAAAAACTCATAACCCAGGATGGCGATGCGTACCTGCTGCACTACTACATACAAAAGGGGTGGGATGCGGAACGGTTTTTGAGCCTAGACCGTGAATCCCGGCTCTTTTATGCTGCGTCCATGGAAAAGGCCCTGGAGGACAGGGCCGCCATGTTCCAGATTGACACAAAAGGGGGTGGCTGATTGGGCGTTATCAAGGGCGCTATTTCCATCAAGGACAATATGTCGGCCACCCTGCGCAGCATACGCCAGGAGCAGAGCGCTTTCCGGCAGGACGTGGCCAAGACCAAGCAGGAGCTGCAGGCCACCTGGGATAAAAAACGCACGGCACGGCTGGACGCTACGGCGGCCCATAAGGCTATGGAGAGCCTAAAGCAAAAGGCCCAGCCTCTAAGAAAGAAAATCGTCATGGCAGCGGCCCTTAAGGACGCTGCCAGCGACAAAATACGCAATGTAAGCAATAAGGTCAAAGGGGTGGGCAAGCTGGTGGCCCGCCCCTTTGTGAAACTCAAGGACGGGGCCACCTCCCTGATAAAGGGCGTGGCCAGCAAGGTAAAGTCTGTAGGCAAGCTGGTGGCCCATGCCACGGTGAAGCTGAAAGACGGGGTGACGGCAGGGCTTTCCAAGATAAAGTCCGGCCTTGCGGCTGTAGGCAAAAACGTGGTGATCCCCGTGACCCTGGCAGCCGCCACCATCACCATGGGGGCCGTAAGCCAGGGGGCCAAGCTGGAACAAAGCCTGGGGGGCGTGGACACGCTCTTTAAGGACAGCTCCAGCGTGGTCAAGGCGAACGCCGCCTCGGCTTTCAAAACGGCTGGCCTGTCCGCCAACGAGTACATGGAGCAGGTCACCAGCTTTTCGGCCTCCCTGATTGGCAGCTTAAGCGGGGATACCGCCAAGGCCGCCACGGTGGCCGACATGGCCATGGGCGATATGTCCGACAACGCCAACAAATTCGGCACGGACATGGAGTCCATCCAGAACGCCTACCAGGGTTTTGCCAAGCAAAACTATACCATGCTGGACAACCTTAAGCTGGGGTATGGCGGCACCAAGGAGGAAATGCAGCGGCTGCTGCAGGACGCCCAGAAGCTGACCGGCACCGAGTACAATATCGACAACCTGTCGGACGTGTACAACGCCATCCACGCCGTACAGAACCAGCTGGGGGTGACCGGCACCACGGCAAAAGAGGCCAGCGAGACCTTTAGCGGCTCTTTTTCAGCCATGAAAGCCGCTGCCCAGAACCTTTTGGGCAATATGGCCATTGGCGGGGACGTGACCGGCTCCATGCAGAGCCTGGTGGACACGGCCTCCACCTTCCTGTTTAACAACGCCATCCCCATGATAGGGCGGGTGTTATCCTCCCTGCCGGGGGCGATAAAGTCCGGCATCAAGTCCGCAGGCCCGAAAATCAAGGCGGCGGGCGGCGAGATCGTCAAGAGCCTAAAGGCCGGTATCAAGGGTATTTTGCCCTCCAGCATGGGCGGGCTTGTCACGTCTGTCTTTGACGGCCTGCTGCCCAAAATAGGGCCAGCCTTTGGGAAGATAACCTCGGGACTGGGCTCCATGCTGAAAACCGCTTCCCCCTATCTTGTTTCCTTTGGGGAGGCGGTCATAAGCGGCATAGGCGGGGCCATCGACTTTGCGGCAGCAGCCATGCCCACACTGGTGAGCGCCTTTGACACGGTGCTGCCGGTCATAGCCAGCATTGCGGGCGGCTTCCAGACCCTTATGCCATCCATTATGAGCTTTGGCGGCGCGGTCATGGGGGCCATCCAGCAGGTGGGCACGGCGGTCATGCCGGTCATTGCCAGCATAATGGACACGGTGCAGTCCGTGATCCCGGCTGTGCTGCCGGTGCTGGAAACGGTAGTCACACAAATAGGCTCTATCATAAGCGCGGCGGCCCCGGTCATAGGCGGGCTGGTGGAGGGCATCGGGCAGGTCATATCGGCCCTGGCCCCTGTGTTCCAGACCATCTTTGACGGCATCGGCCAGAAGGTGGGCACAGTGCTGGAGTTTGTGGGCAGCAAAATGGGGTGGATACAGCAGATCATAGGGCAGGCAGCGCCGCTGATTGCCAGCGTGCTTTCCTCTGCGTGGTCGGTCATTTCCCCCATACTGGACATGGCGATCAGCGTGTTCCAGCTGCTTTTCAACGTAACGCAAACTGTCTTTAACGGCATTTTGGGTGTGGTGCAAAACGTCTGGAACGCCATCCAGCCCATTATCTCCTCTGTGGCGGACGCCCTTTCCTGGGTATCCAGCAAGGTGAGCGGGCTGTTTGGGGGCATATTCGGCGGCGGTGGAGGCGGCAGCGTGGGTGCGAACGCCGATGGCACCAACAACTGGCGGGGCGGCCCCACCTGGGTGGGCGAGAAAGGCCCGGAGCTGGTAGACCTGCCCCGTGGCAGCCGGGTGCTGCCCAATAAGGAAAGTGTGCAGGTGGCCAGGGCCGCCGCCCAGCCCCAAAGGGGCGGCACGGTGATACACCTTACCATTGCCAAGCTTGCAGACCAGATCATTGTGCGGGAGGACGCCGACATCGACCGCATAGGCGAGGCGGTGGCTAAAAAGGTGATACTGGCCATAGAGAACCTTGTGCCAGCGTAAAGGGGGGGCGGCATGAAAGAACGTATCATAGAATTAAGCTATAATAACCATGAGGAAATGTTCGAGCTGCCCATAAACCCGGAGGAGTTCGAGTTTACGGAACCCCATAACAACCAGCGCATTACCCTGCTGAATATCGGGGAGGCAAACCTTATGGGGCATAGGGGGCTTTTGACCGGCTCCTTTTCCAGCTTCTTCCCCTCCCGTTCCTCCCCCTTTGCCCGGTATGCGGACAGGGAGCCTATGGAATATATCAAGCTGCTGCAGAAGTGGAAATCCAAGACCCAGCCCATCCGGGTGATCATCAGCGACTGCGACTTTAACCTGGCCATGACCATAGACAGCTTGAAATACAGCCACAAGGAGGGCGATAAGGACGTATATTATACCCTGGATCTGACCGAGTACCGCTTCCTGAACGTGCCCACGGTCAAGCAGGAGGCAGCCGCCCCCAAAAAGGACAGCGGCCTCAAGGAGCGGCCCAATACCCAGCCTGCCCCCAAGACTTATACGGTGGTATCCGGGGACTGCCTCTGGAATATCGCCAAGAAATTCTATGGGGACGGCAGCCAGTACACAAAGATTTACAATGCCAATAAGGGGGTGATCGGCAGCAACCCCAACCTGATAAGGGCGGGGCAGGTTTTTACAATCCCGTAAGAAAGGAGGCGGCGGTATGATTGACTGGTTTATAGGCGGGGCCACGAAATACAAAAAGCTGGTGGTCAATAACCGCGACCTGTCCCAGCTGGTGGGGACGGTGACCTGGAGCGGGGACAGCAAGCAGGTGGCCCGGAAACTGGTGTTTACAGTGGCCTCCAGGGCAAGCGACCGCTTCCTGCCCAAGGTGCCCATCCGCGAGGGGGATCAGGTAGTTTTCTCCTACAAGGACAAAAGCGCCCCGGAAAAGGTGCTTTTCGGCGGGCCTATCCTGGACATTGACAAGGCGGCTTCCGGGAACAGCATCACATACACGGCCCTAGACCTGCTGTTCTATATCAATGGCAGCGACATCAGCCACGTGTTTGACGATACCCCGGAGGCCATTACCGCCTGGGTGTGCTCCCACCTGGGGGTGCCCTTTGGCTCGGCTGCCCCTACGGGCATCCGGGTATATATGCCGTGCCTGGGCAAGAGGGCCTATGAGGCCATCATGGCAGCCTACACAGCCGCCAGCCGCCAGAATGGCAAAAAGTATATACCCATGATGCGGGATATCAACAAGGTATGCGTCATAGAAAAGGGCACTTTGTGCGGGGCCGTCCTGGAGGGCGGCTACAACCTGACCGAGGCAACCTACAAAACAAGCCTGCAAAACATGGTCAACCGGGTGGTGATCACCAATAAGGAAGGGAGCCAGGTGGGCGTGGTGGAGGATGCGGAGGCCCGGAAGAAATACGGCACCCTCCAGCGGGTATACCAGCAGCAGGACGGCAAGAACGATACTGCCGAGGCCAAGGCCCTGCTGCAGGCTATAGAGCAGTCCGGCGCGGTGACGGCCATGAGCGATGTGCGGGTCATATCCGGCTATGGCATCATCGTGCAGGAGCCTGTCACCGGGCTTTACGGCAAATTCTACATTGAAAGCGATACACACACCTTTTCGGACGGCAAGGACGAAATGCAGCTGACCCTGGCTTTCTCCAACATGATGGACGAAAAGGAAATTGACAAAGAAACGAAAGCATAAGGGAGGCGGTAAAGTGGCGGAGCATTGGGCGGCGGCAATGGCCAGCGCCATGCAGGGCCTTGCAGGCGGGAAAGGCAGCGGCCAGGGGCTGCTGTTTGCCCGGATAAACAGCCCCAGCCCCCTGAGTATCCAGGTGAACGGGCAGACCATCTCCCGGCACCTTTACAGGAATTATGGCTATACCCCCCAGGCAGGTGACCAGGTGCTGGCCCTGCGGCAGGGGGACGCCTTTTACATTTTGATGAAGGTGGTGCCTGCATGAGCGTTTTCCCCTTTATCGACCCGTCTGCCCTGGGGCCGGAGGAGAGCACAGAGCTGCCCCTGTTCCGGGAGTATGCCTATGACTTCCAAAACAACTGCCTGCTGCTGAAAAGCGGGCAGACCTACCTGGTAGAGGGTAACGAGGCCCTGCGGATATGGATATACAAGGCCCTTACCACCGAGCGGTTTCGGTATACGGCCTATGACGCAGACTTTGGCAGCGAGATAGATACCCTCATCGGCAGCCCCCTGAATAGTGATATAGCAAAGTCTGAATTAAAGCGGTTTATCACCGAGGCTTTGATGGTAAACCCCTATATTGAGGAGCTGGGCAATTTCCAGATAAGCCAGACCGGCAGCGGGGTGACGGCAGAGTTTGACTGCACCACCATTTACGGGCCGGACAAAATAGCATGGGACTTTAAGGGGGTGAAACTGTAATGAGTGATTTAGACTTTAGTGCCAGCGCGGTGCTACAGCGGATGCGGGAAAGCCTTAAGAATGACGCCAACCGCATGGAGGGCGGCTTCTGCATGGACAACCTGCAGGCGGTGGCGGAGGAGATATCCAGGCTTGACACCATGGAGGTCATGCCCATCCCGGACAGGGTGCTGCTGGACACAGCCGAGGGGGAGTTTTTAGACCGCAAGGCCCTGGACTATAACGAAATCAGGACCCCTGCCACAGCAGCCACGGGCACCCTGCTCTTTACCGGGGACGTGGGCGCGGCCATCCCCCAGGGCACCGGGGCGCTGTACGGCGCTCTGGTGTTTGAAACAACCACCCCGGCCCGGATCGGCGCGGACGGCACCTGCCAGGTAGGGGCTAAGTGCCAGGAAACCGGCCCAGCGGGCAACGCCCCGGCAGGGGCTATAGCAGCCCTGCAGGCATCGGTGGACGGGGTGAAATCCGTTACTAACCCCCAGCCCTTTGGGGGCGGCACCGGGGCCGAGAGCGATGATTCTTTCCGGCAGCGCATTTTTGACAAGATACGGCGGCCCATCACCAGCGGGAACCGCAACCACTTTATCTATTGGGCCAAGCAGGTGTCCGGGGTGGGCGGGGCCAAGTGCCTGGGGGCGGAAGTCTGCGGGGCGGGCAAGGTGAAAGTCATTGTTTTGTCCGACCAATACAAGGCCCCGGACAGGGTGGTGCTGGAAAACGTGAAAGCCCATATCCAGGAGGAACGGCAGATCGGCGCGGACGTGACGGTGGCGGGGGCAGCCCCCAAAGCCGCCCATATCGTGGTGGAGGTGCAGGCGGCCCCTGGCTACAACATAGCCGACATACGCCAGAACGCCATAGCGGTGCTGCAGGCATATGTGGACAGCGTGAACCGGGAGGACTTCGACCAAGCCCCGGCCCGGGGCGATGAGGGCCGGGAAAGCACCATAAGCTACTACCGCATAGGCGACCTGATTTTTGGCGTGGAGGGCGTGGCCGATATCGTAAGCTATACCCTAAACGGCGGCCTTGCCTCCCTTTCCTGCGGGTATGGGGAATACTTCACCCTGGAGGAGGTGGACATCCATGCCCCTGACAGATGATTTCATGCTGCCCCGCAGGGTGCGGACTATGGAGCAAATGGCCGACCTGCTCCAGGCGGAGGAGGCGGAAATCAACCAGGCCCAGCGAACCATAGACGCTATGGCGGCCCAGCTGGCGGTGTGTACCAGCACTTTCCTCCTGCCCCGGCATGAGCGCATATTCGGCCTGCCGGTCAATACCGGGGAAAGCCTGGAGGTGCGGCGGGCCAGGGTGCTGGCCCGCCTTAACACACGGGGCGTCACTACGGTGCAGGCCATACGGGAGCTGGTGCAGATTATAACGGGCCGGGAGGGGGAAGTCACCGAGCATTTTGCGGGCTATGCCTTTTCTGTGACTGTCCGCCTGCTTTTCCCGGACGCCACCAAAGACCTGGGGGAGCTTATCCGGCAGATAGACGAAATAAAGCCCGCCCACCTGATTTTCGACACCATCGGGGCGGTGCAGCCGGTGGTGCTGGAAAACCGAAACCGGCTGCTGTTCGTGAGCCAGTCCCTGCGGCTGCGGGTGAGCAACCTGGGTGAGGGGGCCATATACCTGGACGGGCGCAGAAGCCTGGACGGCACCTGGCAGCTCGTGCAGAGGTTTACCAGGGGCGCGGCCTTTTCCCAGCTCCTGCTCTCCATGGGGGCCAACAACTGCTTAAGCTGCGGGCAGGCCCTTAGTTGGGCTGTCCGGGCCATGGCCCATATGCAAAACAAGGTGGGCCTTGCCAGTGTGCAGGTGTGCCGCTACGGCGCAAACAACCTGGGGATAGAGGAAACCCTGCTAAACGGCAAGCGCCCCTTAGACGGGGGCTGGCATCTTGCGGCCTCTTTCAGCAAGGGACTGAGGCTGTCCCGCTTTACTTGGGCCAGCAGGGCTGTAAACCGGCAGGAGGCGCAGGGGGCGGTAACTTTCCGGGCACAGGCGAAAAACGCCCACAAAGGAGCCGTAAGGGGCCTTTATAGGGCGTTTGGGAAGAATGTGCAGACAACACGGCAGCAGAGACTTACAGCCGCCTGCAGGGCCGTGAACGCCCAAAGGGTGGCAGCCTTTGTCACCTCCCGGATAGACCGGGGGCTGGACGGGGCTTTTCATTTGGACGGCGCGAAGAAACTAAATGCTGGGACAATAAGGAGTGAATTATAATGGCAAGCAGCAGCACAAGTGTTATCACCCGCCAGAGGCGCGTTTATCTGGCGCAGATCACCAGGGGGGCCATTGAGACCATCCCCAAGATTACCCATATCGCCTTTGGTGACGGGGGTATCGGCGAGGACGGCCAGCCCCTGCAGCCCAACGAGCTGCAGACGGAATTGAATAACGAGATCGGGCGGTATGAGATTGCCAGCGTGGAAAACCCTGTGGAGACCACCAACCGCTACACCGTCACCATCCCGGAAAGCGACTTGAACGGGAAAAACATCAACGAAATGGCGCTGGTGGATGAAGAGGGGCAGCTGGCGGCGGTGAAAACATTCCTGAATAAGGGCAAGGACGAGGATGTAAAATTCACCTTTGAGTTTGACGATGAATTTTAAGGGAGGGCGCAATGGCAGAGGAATATTACAAGATACCGAAAGACCCGCAGTACAGGGCCGCCGCAATCCGCAAGCTGCAGGACAGCGACCCGGCCAGCGCCACCCTGGTTTTTAATCCCTTGATAGAGGCGATGCTGGAAAGCCTGGCCCATGTGCAGGCACACAAGGCGGCGCTGGGTGAGGACGGCAAGGTGGACGCCAGCCAGCTGCCGGAGATGGACGCTTCCAATTTTACCTATGACGGCCAGCCGCTGGATGAATTCCTGGACGAAGTGAAGGAGTCCGTTTCCGTTGACCGTGGCATCCCCCGGACGCCGTACCAGTTTGGGAGCCTTACCTACAACGGGGAAGTGCAAAAGCCTGTCTGGAATGGCTTTGACCCTGCTGCCATGCTGATAAGCGGTATCCAGGAGGCTGCGGATGCGGGCACCTATGAGGCCATATTTTCCCCCAAGCAGGGCTACTACTGGACGGATAACGGGGGCAACGAAAGCCGGAGCAGCTTCTGGACAATAGGCCGTGTAGAGGTGGAGGTGCCCAGCCAAAGCAATTCCCCGGTATATAATGGGGAAAGCCATTCGCCCACCTGGGAGGGCTACCAGCCGGATATTATGACTTTAGCCGGGGACACCAGCGGAATCGGTGCCGGGGAGTATGGGGCAATTTTTATCCTGGATAACAACTACCAATGGCCGGACGGCACGGTGGGCAGCCGGGATGTCACCTGGGCCATAGGGCGGGCCACAATAGCCTCTGTGCCCAGCCAGAGCGGCAGCCTCACCTATACCGGGGAGGAACAAACCCCGGCCTTTACGGGCTACAGCGCCGCGCAGATGGCTATTGCGGGGGCACAGACGGGCACCAATGCCGGAACCTACAAGGTACAGTTTACCCCGGACGAAAACCATCAATGGCCGGACGGCAGCACGGGGGCCAAGGAGGTAAGCTGGGCAATAGCCCCGGCAGCTGGCAGCATAACCCTGGACAAGAGCAGCCTGGAGCTGCGGGCCTCCCTTATGTCGGGGGTTATCACGGTAACAAGGCCGGGTGACGGGGCCATAACAGCTACGTCCGGCAATACCAGCATAGCCACGGTGAGCGTGGACGGGAACGAGGTGACGGTGACGGCAAAGGCGAAAGGCTCGGTGAATATCACCATAGCGGTGGGTGCTGGCACGAACCACACGGCCCCTGCCAGCCAGACCGTAAGCGTGACCGTAACCCTGCCCACCACGGTGCTGAATGATAACAGCTGGGCCACCATCCAGGATGTGGCGGCCTCGGGCAATGCCGCTAATTATTGGAGCGTGGGCGATACGAAAAATATCACTATAAATGGCAAAGTGGGGAATTTCACCTTTGCGAATTTAGCCGTCCAGACCTATATTATAGGGTTTGACCACAACAGCGCCAGGGAGGGAACAAAAACCATCCATTTCCTGATAGGGAAGATAGACGGCAAAGAGGTGGCGCTGTGCGATAACCAGTTTGGTAACGAGCAGGCCAGCGCGGGCTATTTCCACATGAATAACAGCCGGACAAATTCTGGCGGGTGGGATGGCTGCTATATGAACAAAACCCTCTTGAATGGTACCAGCAATAGCCTGCTGAAAGCGCTGCCCAGCGAGCTGCAGGCAGTAATCCAGCCGGTGACCAAGTATACAGACAACACGGGCGGCGGCTCCAATACGGCATCCTATGTAACAGGAAAGCCCTGCAAGCTGTTCCTGCTGGCAGAGTTTGAGGTGCAGGGTACAAGGAGCTATGCAAATAGCGCGGAGCAAAACTATCAGCAGCAGTATGCCTATTTTAAGGCAGGCAACCCAAAGATTGCTAATCGACACACCGCAGTAACGTCTGCGGTGTGGTGGTGGCTGCGCTCCCCTAATTACAACCACATTAACGATTTCTGTAATGTGGGCACCGATGGCT
>ERZ777305.2321-NODE-2321-length-16789-cov-4.916458_pt1 | contig 16789 bp, 20 predicted proteins | sample MGYA00374965_ERZ777305 | MGnify/ENA primary metagenome ERZ777305 (study PRJEB29328, sample SAMD00013331) | mouse gut metagenome | study: EMG produced TPA metagenomics assembly of the Metagenome analysis of fecal microbiota from mouse which was promoted... | reverse complement strand
ATGAGTTAGACCTTATTTTATTTGGTCTAGCTCATTTTTACTGCCAAAGTCAAGAGGTATGTCAATGAAAAAATACAATATTGGATTAGATATTGGAACAACATCAGTTGGATGGGCAGTAGTTGAAAAAGAAAATTTCAAAGTAATGAAAAAAGGAAAAAAGAAATTGTGGGGTGTCCGCTTGTTCGAATCAGCAGAATCTGCTTTAGAGCGAAGAAATAGTCGTAGCACTAGAAGAAGATACGATAGACGAAGAAAACGTATCAAATTATTACAAAAAGAATTTCAAAACGAGATTTGTAAAGTAGATTCTAACTTTTATCAAAAATTAAACGAAACTTTTTATCATGAAAGTGATGTTTCTCATAAAACAATCTCAATTTCAAAAGACGAAAAAGATCAAATAAAAATATATTATCAAAAATATCCAACAATCTATCACTTAAGAAATAAACTTGTGCATGGAAAAGAAAGAATGGATATTCGCCTTATTTATCTAGCAATCCATCATATCATCAAATATCGAGGCAATTTTCTATATGAAGGAGCAAAATTTAATACAAGTCAAATTCAAATTTCAGAAAAAATAAGTTCATTATTTCAAATAATCGATACTGTAAGTACCACAATAGAACATAATAGCGAAACGTTAGAATTATTGGATGTCAAAAAACTAGAAAAAATTCTTTTATTAGAAAGTAAAAATGACCGTCGTATTTACATAAAAGAAATATTGAAAAATTATTTTTCAAAAGAATTTGTAGCACAATTTACCAAATTGATTTTAGGAGATACATTCTCTATCTCTAAACTTTTTGCAGTTGAAATGGATACAGATATCAAAATAAACTTTAAAGGTTCTGATTATGAAGAAAAATATATGGAACTAGAAAAAGCAATAGGAAATCAAATAGAAATACTAGAAGAAATGAAAAACTTATACGATATGGTATTTTTGAAAAAACTATTAGAAGGAGAAACGGAAGGCAATATTTCAGCAGTCATGGTAAAGAGATATGATATGCACAGACAAGATTTGAATCTGTTAAAATCTATACTAAAATCAGAGCAAGAAATGTATCAACAAGTGTTTAAAACAAAAGGGAAACCATGTCTATATGAAGAATATATTCATAATCATAAGACTTATGATGAATTTACAAAAAAAATTCAGAGTTTCTTAGAAAAAATTGCGACAAAAAATGAAGGCAATAAAGAGTATATCCAACTAAAAAATAGAATAGAAAGTGGTATTTTTTTACCACGTGTTACGAGCACAGAAAACGGAAAATTTCCATATCAATTAAATTGTGATGAACTCATATCTATTATAGAAAATCAAGGTATTTACTATCCATTTTTAAAAGATAAAGAAAATGGAGAATACAAACTTGTTCAATTATTACAATTTCGCATTCCTTATTATGTTGGTCCTTTAAATGATACAACCAATAGTTCTTTCAAAAATCCAAATGCATGGGTTATTAAAAAGAATAACGTTGCATGTATCACACCATATAATTTTAAAGAGGTGGTTGATTTAGAAGCATCAGCAGAAGAATTTATTTTACGCATGGTTGGAAAATGTAGTTACTTACTTAAAGAAAATGCAATGCCAGCCCATTCTATTTTATATTCCAAATTTAAAGTTTTAAATGAATTAAAACAAATTAGAGTAAATGGTCAAAAATTAGAGCATGATACACAACAAAAGATTTATGAAAATTTCTTTTTAAAAACAAGTGGTACGTTAACAGATAAACGTTTTCAAACCTTCTTACACCAAATACCAGAAATGAGAATGTATGATGAACTATCGATTACGGGATATTCTGCAGATATGAAATTTGCCAATAATATGCAATCTTATATTGATTTCTTTGGTGAAAGTGGAATATTTGAAGGTACAACATATGGAATAGAAGATGCAGAACAAATCATTTCTTGGATTACTATTTTCGAAGACAAAGATATTTTAAGAAAAAAAGTAGAAGCAAATTATTCTTTAAGCGAAATAAAGCTTAATAGTTTATTAAAAAAGAAATATAAAGGATGGAGTAATTTATCAGAAAAACTTCTTACAACTGCTTATTATGAAAATCAATCGATTTTAGATATCATGGAAATGACAGAAGAAAACTTTATGCAGGTACTATATAATAAAAAGTATAAATTTCAAGATATGATTGCACAAATCAATGGAAGTGAAATGACAGAAAAATTAAATTATGATGTAGTACGGGACCTTGCTACTTCTCCTGCTACTAAAAAAGGCATTTACCAAGCCCTATTGTTAGTAGAAGAGATTGTAGATATCATAGGATATGAACCAGATCAAATTATTTTAGAAATGGCAAGAGGAGATGATAAGAAAGAACGTAAAGATGACAAAAAGAAATATTTAGAACATTTATATGAAAACTGTAAACAACAAATTGACAATTATAGTAAACTAAAGAATGAACTGAATCATTTTGAAAAGATTGATACACAAAAACTATTTTTATATTTTATTCAAGAAGGAAAAAGTTTATATTCAGGAACACCTCTTGATATTGAAAAGTTAGAATCTTACGAAATTGATCATATTATTCCAAGGACGATTTTAAAAGATGATTCTATTGAAAATAAAGCATTAGTACTAAGAGAAGAAAATCAAGAAAAATCTGCAGATTTAATATTACCATCACATTTTCGAAATGATACGATGAGAAAATGGTGGAATCGTTTAAAGGATAATGACTTAATGTCAGCCAAAAAGTATCATAATTTATGTAGAAGTAAATATTCTAGTGAAGATATTGAAGGATTCGTCAATCGTCAACTAGTAGAAACTAGACAAATAGCAAAACATGTAGCAAATATTATTCAAAAATATCATCCAGAATCTAATCTTGTATATATTCCTGCTAGTTTATCTCATAATTATAGAGAAAAATTTGAATTATATAAATTTAGAGATATCAATAATTTTCATCATGCACATGATGCCTATCTGGCAGCTGTTTTGGGGGAATATAAAGTTTCATACTTAAATGAAGCAATTGATTTTGATAAATTAAAAGAATTGACTACAAAATGGATTCATAGTAAAAATTACAAGGAATTAAATTATGGTTATGCGATTAATAGTTTAGATAATCATTTTCCTAGATATAATGAGCAAGGGGAAATTGTATTTGAACCAGAAAAGTTCAATCATATAGTTCATGATACCTTGTATCAAAATGACATAATTATTAGTAAGAAAACAGAAATGAAAACTGGAAGATTTTATAAAGAAACAATCCATTCTAAGAAGGAAAAAGGAAATAAAATTCCTCTGAAAGCTGGATTAGATCCAAAACTATATGGGGGATATCAAGATATTGAAGTTGCATATACGGTGCTTGTATTCTATCATAATCAATATAAATTAGTAGGAATTCCAATATATATTCATGAACAAGCTAAAAAGAATCCAAAAGCCATTATAGAATACATAAGAACGCACCTAAAATTAAAAGAAAGCGATTCTTGTATCATAAAAAAAGATAAAATTTTCTTTAATACATTATTGAACTATAAAGGGCAAAATGTTTATTTAAGAGGATATGCAACTGAATCACAAGGTTGTGAGGTAGCAAATGCGACGGAATTAAAAATTTCAAAGAATAAAATGGAACAATGGAAACATACACTCAATTATGTTTTAAATGAGAAAAAAATACCAAAAGCGTTAGAAGATATTTATACAGATTCTGAAATAGAATTGCAAATGGATGATATCATCCAATGGTTATTATCAAAAAAGGATTACTATCCATTATTTGAAAATGCAATCAATAAAATTGAAACGGTATTAAAAGATGCAAATTTATCATTTGATGATAAGAAACGAGTAATTAAAGAACTCTTTATCTTATATGGTACTGATAGGGATGCCAATTTATCTTTTATTCAAAATGGAGGTCTAAGTAATCGTATTGGAAGATTAAGTGGAAAAAATATTAATAATGGAACAATTATTTATCGCTCTATATCTGGTTTAAAGGAAAGATATTATGAGTTTTAGAACAGTCGTAATTACAAAACAAGCAAAATTGAATTATCAAAATCGATTTTTGGTAGTGAAAAATGGAATAGAAGAGAATTATATTCATCTAACGGAAATTGATACGATTATTGTAGATTCGATATCAGTTTCCCTTTCTTCTTATTTACTAAAGGAATTATCGTTAAATAAAATCAATATCATATTTTGTGATGAAAATCACAATCCTTTTGGAGAATTAAAATCATTTTATACAAGACATAATTCCAGTAAAATGTTAATGTTACAGACAAAATGGACACAAAAGCAAAAAGATATTTTATGGAAACAAATTGTTATAAATAAAATTACAAATCAAAGCTATATTTTGAAAAAGACAAAGTCCAAAAATTATGATATGTTGCTTTCATATGTATTGAAAGTGGAAACAGGGGACAAAACAAATCGCGAAGGACATGCAGCTAAAGTATATTTTAATGCTTTGTTTGGTTCTAATTTTGTTAGAAATCAAGAAAATCCTATTAATGCAGCATTAAATTATGGATATGCGATTTTGTTATCAACCATTAATAAAGAAATTATTAGTTTAGGGCTTCTTACACAATTTGGTATTCACCATAAAAATGAATTCAATGAATTTAATTTAAGTTGTGATTTAATGGAGCCGTTTCGTCCTATTATTGATTCATTTGTTTTTTACAATCAAGACAGAAAATTTGATCATGAATATAAAATGGATATTGTGAACATATTCAATAGTAAGTTTCGATATAAAGGAAAACAATATACATTGAAAGATGTATTAAAGTTATATGTTAAGAATGTTATAGATGTCTTAATTGCAGACAAGGAATATGAGGGCTTTATTTATGAGGGATAGAGTTATGCGAACAATTGTATTTTTTGATTTACCAAATGTATATGCAAAAGATAAGAGAAATTATCTATTATTTCGGAAATTCTTGACGAATGAAGGATTTATAATGATGCAAGAATCTGTATATTCTAAGATTGTTTTAAATTCTCAGCAAGCAAGTTTATTATCGAGTCGTGTACGGAAAAATGCGCCTAAAAAAGGTTTAATTCAACTTCTAACCATTACAGAAAAACAATATGCAAATATAGAATATGTGATAGGGGAGTCCAATACAAAAATTATAAATAGTGAGGATAAGTTGATTATATTATGAAGTTATGTATAAGTTATTTTGACAATGCCATTTCATTTGAGAGTGGATATGTGTCTGTACTAGAGATAGAAAATAAGGAATATTTTTACTGGTTAGTTAATGATTTAATACAATTAGAAGATAGTTCTTTTGTTGAAAGTATTCGTTTTTTTGAAAATAATGATACAGAATGCAGTCATATTGTACTTAAGGTAATTATCAATTATTTTGTCTTTTCTTTCGATTCTACTAAAATGAATAATTATGTCATGAAACAAATTATAAACAGCATTGAAAGTAAAGATAAAGAAAATATCAACAAGGAATTTCAAAAAATTTGTAAAGCGTTTTCTAAAATTTTAGAAAAAATAGATTTACCTTTATCATTTTCAGATGAATTGAATATAGACTCTATAATTAAATTATTGAAAATTCATATTTCTTCTAGAAATAAATTAATAGATAATCTTCTTTTACTTATAGATATTAATAAAAATCTAGAAAATAACCAATTACTTGTTTTTGTAAATTTAAAACAATATTTGACAAAAGAAGAATTGATAGAATTATACAAATATGCAGTCTATAATGAGGTTAGATTATTGCTGATTGATTCACAATCCTATGGTGTAAAAATAGATTATGAAAATAAATGGCTAATTGATGAAAATATGGATGAATTTGTGTTATAATAGTTAAAAATGATATAGATTTCCATTAAAATGAAAATATGTGTTCTCTATCACATATCATAGATTTAAGATTTTAAATTTGAGGTTTTAGATCTATGTCATTTTGAATGGTATTAAAACGGGAATTAAAGTCTATACAGATAGTATGCAGTTTTAGATCTATGTCATTTTGAATGGTATTAAAACATACAAATACTAAGTTAACTATTTCAACGCAGTTTTAGATCTATGTCATTTTGAATGGTATTAAAACTAGCGCCGTGTATTTCATAATATCGATAATGTTTTAGATCTATGTCATTTTGAATGGTATTAAAACCCATAACTGCTCTTACAGGCTTCACTTCATAGTTTTAGATCTATGTCATTTTGAATGGTATTAAAACAATGAGCGAAAATTATTATAATGTAATAAAGTTTTAGATCTATGTCATTTTGAATGGTATTAAAACACATGCATTGTTGCCGTACCGTTAAATCCAGTTTTAGATCTATGTCATTTTGAAAATATAGATTAGGTTTATTCTGTATTTTTTTTAGTAATTATCATATATTTATATTGGTGATACCATGGATAAACAAGTATTATATGCATTTCTTTTAACAACTATTGCTGGACTATCTACAATGATAGGCTGTTTTTTTATCTTTCTTCCAAAAAAAACAAAAAAAGTTATTATTGGATCCTTAAGTTTTGCTTCAGCAGTTATGCTTACTGTATCATTCACAGACTTGATTCCAGAATCATTTGATATGTTGTCAAAAGAATTTCAATTGTTTCCATGTATTATAATTATTCTTATATGCATGAATGTTGGAATTATATTTTCTTTTTTAATTGATAAATATCTACCAGATGGAGTAGAGCAAAATGGCTTATATCGTGTAGGACTTATTTCTATGCTTGCAATTGTCTTACATAATATACCAGAGGGCATGGCTACCTTTATGGCGGGGAATACAGATATACATCTTGGAATTGCATTAACATTTGCAATAGCGCTCCATAATATTCCAGAAGGTATTAGTATATCAATTCCGATTTATTATGCAACTGGAAGTAAGAAAAAAGCATTATGGTATACATTTATTTCTGGACTATCTGAATTATTTGGAGCTATTATTACTTACTTATTTTTAAAACCATTTATTACAGATCGTATTATGAGTTATTTGTTTGCTTTAATTGCAGGAATTATGTTACATATTTCTTTAGCAGAATTACTTCCAACTTCTTGGAAGTATAAAAGTAGGGGAGTTACCATATTTTATTTTGTAATTGGTTTTTTATTTATATTAATCAATCATTTTATTTTTAAGTAAAAAGAGACAAAAATCGTCTCTTTTATTTGGGTTTAAAACTATTATCTAAGTTCAAATGAATGTTCATCGTTATCGTCTAAGCGAAACGAGTGTGATTCTTCGTCATCGAAACCGATACTGTCAGTTACGTTGTTAGAATCCTTGTTTGAAACATCTTTACAATTACAATCTGTAACATTATTGTTACTTTTGTTAGTAACTTTATTATTACTTTTGTTTGTTAATTGTGTATTCTTAGATTGTTTTGCATTATTCTTTTTCATTTTTATCACCCACTAATAGTATTATCTTAATTTTAATTTATATACAAAAAATTTTGTCAAAATTTGTAGACATATGTTATAATTGGTTCATGAAGTATGTTGTATGTTGTTTGCTGTAATAGAGAAGGGAAGAGTTGAATGCAAATAACAAATAATCGTATTGTAAAACATAATCATTATAAACTTCATCGTGAAATAACTAATACTAATATTAGCAATATGGAAAAAGGAAAAATTGGTGAAAAAATTATAGTAGATCATATCAAAAAGGAAATTGATATTTATCATAAAATAATTCAAAATGTTATTTTATCAAAAGATGGAAAAGAAACAGAAGTTGATATTATTTTGATAACTTGCGTTGGAATTTATGTAATTGAAAGTAAGAATTTTAGAGGTTACATTTATGGTACAGATACTGGCAAGATATGGACCGAATGGTTTTCTCACAATTGCAAATATCATTTTGATAATCCTATTTTGCAAAATCAATATCATATAGAATTTATGGCACATAATTTAAATCGAGATTTGAGCTATTTTCACTCCTATATTGTATTTGGAGATGATGCTAAATTACAAAAAATTACAATACAAGAAGATAATAAATCAAAAGTTGTAGTCATTAATAATAAAGAATTAATTTCAAAATTAATTGGGGATATGCATTCACGAGATATTATTTTATCTCATGAAGAAATTGATAAGATGTATTTGGATTTAAAATATTTTTATTCGCATTTAGAAAGATAGAAGGGAAGGGGAGAAGTATATGCTGAATTTTATTAAATTTATCCAAACTAAAATAGAAAGAAGAAGAGAAGAAAAAGAAAAGCAGAAAATTTTAAATTATTTATCCATAATTATTTCATCAGGAATTGGACTAGCAATAATTATTGGTGGATATAAATTATTAATTTCTTTGTATAGTTATGGGATGTATGCTCATAAAAAGATAAATATTGGTTTTTTAGAATCTACATTTGAACAAGTAACGACGTGTGCATTTTTTCTAATTTTTATTCTAATTTTTTTGGTGCTAGTTGGTATTATGTTTTTAGTAAAAAACAAAAACTATATTTTGGGAACAATTTTCTTTCATTTTTTTATAAATTGGAGTGCAATAATCTTAGCAAGTAACTATTTACCTATGGAAATAATAAATAAAATTTTATTTATTATTTCCATGTTATTATTACAAGGTGCTATTATTAAATGGTTAAGAAAAGATAATAAATATGAGTATATTCGTGATTATTTAAATTTAAAATATATTTGGTATTTGTTCAATGGATTGTTGATTTATATGTGTATAGTTATAGCGGCTCCAATAGATGGAAATGTTTTTACACATATATCAACATCATTTTATATAGTAAAACAACCTAATGAAAATCCTAAAATTATTTTAAATTATAAAAGTTCGAATGGTTTAGTAATTGTCGCAGATTATAGTTGTGATAAAAATGAATTACTATGCGAAAATCAGGATATACTAGTACATGCGTCTACAACCCAAAAACTATACAATGTTACTAATCTTGAAATAGAAAGAGTTAAATTTAATAAAGTCACCTATAAATAATTCATTATAATTAGTTAACATAATATACATTATAGAAAACACAAAAAGGATAAAAAAGAACATGCTTGAAGGTGTTTTTAAGAAAAATGGATTATCTATTATCGGTATTGTATTAATCGTCATATGGGCAATTATTATTCTAACAATTATGTTATCCATAATTAGCAAGTCATCAATACCAGGAACATAAAATTTATCTTACAACCATATTATGAACTATTTTTAATCTGTTATGTATAATCTATCATGTGCTAGAATCATTTTAGATGAACAACTTATCAGTTAAAAATTTAAAAAATGCTCACAATGCACCATTATAGTTTGTAGATGAGTAATAGAGCAGTTTTATGATAAACTACCCTTCTACTCTCTTTTTTATTGTTTTGGAAAAGGGGAGTCGCATTATAAAATAAAATGTCGAGTTTTTATAAAATTCCTATTATCTAATATCTTAGTGCAACCTAAAACAAATTTTGAACCAAAATAGGGGAAGTGAAAACAAATAATTAGGTTATGATTAATATTATTTTTAAGTAATTAGTCCCCTACTTTAATTAAAAAAATACAAGGTTAAACTTGTACTTTAAGCAACTTTACGAGATTGAATTTCTGCAATTTTCTCAAATACTTCTGTGGCATTGGCTTCACTGATTTCTGTATATCCTAGTTCTTTTAATGCTTGTACTTTAATCGTATTGAGTTCCATTGTACGACTCATTTTTTCTTCCATTTTATGTTCAATTTGATTGATGAATCGACGGTGTGATTCCGCAATTTTTTGTTTAGAAACTCCCCCACCATTATATAATGTCATAGCGGAGAACATAATACTTTCAAACATAAATTGTTCTTCTTCATCAAATACATATTCTAAAGGTTTAATAAATCCAGCAGCTTTTGCTACATAACCTAGTATATATTTTAATTCTTTTGAAGTTTCCATTGCTTGAATAAAGTGATATAAATAAAGGTAAGCATAGTAAGTATCTCCACTATTCTCTGTATCGTCTTCCAAATTTTCTTTTAATAGTCCGATGATATTAGATAATAGCTCTTTTTGTTTTTTCCCAAGCCCATTATAAATAGTAGATGCATCGGTTGCTACTTCCGCTTTCATTGTAGTTTCAAATAAAGAATTAATACGTGATTCTACGCTTAAAATGTAATCGGTATCTACTTTGATTTGACTTAGTTCATCTGCAGATTTAATTCCCAATAAATTTAATAACAAAACCTTTTTATCTTTTGGCCATTTGTTGATATCATCCAATTCTAAATAATTATAAATCATTTGTCTAGATACGCCTAAAAATTTAGCGAGTTTTACTTTTGATATACCTAGTTCATGTAATATTTCGTTTAATAATTCCATATATCATAAAACCTCCTACTATCATTTTAGTCATTTTAATGTGCAATGTCAAGTGTAAAGCAAAAGTATACCTATAAATACCAAAGTTTTTCTCCGTTTTTGCGTACTTCTTTGATAATTCCTCCACCTAGGCACTCTTCACCTTGATAAAAAACACAAGCTTGTCCTGGTGTAACCGATTTTACTAGTTGAGGGTAAGATACTAAAATTTCTCCATTTTCCAAATATTCTAACTTTACATCATTATCGGGTTGACGATATCTAAATTTCGCACTACATTCAATTGGTTTATTTTTGCTAATCCAATTGACCATTTCGACAAGACAAGAATCACTAAAAAGATATGGATTTTCTTCTCCTTCTGCGACATATAACACATTACTAGAAAGATCCTTTCCAACGATAAATAATCGATCTAGATTACCACCTAAGTTAAGCCCTCTTCTTTGTCCAATTGTATAATACATAAGTCCTATATGTTGTCCAACTGTTTCTTTGGTTTTTATATTTATGATGTTACCAGGAGTATTTGGAAGGTAGTTTTTTAAAAAATTAGCAAAATTGCGTTCTCCGATAAAGCAAATACCTGTTGAGTCTTTTTTATGGGCTGTAATTAAATCATTTTTTTCCGCAATTGCACGTACTTCTGATTTTTCCATATCTCCGATTGGAAATAAGACATTGGATAATTGCGTATTCGATAGTTGGGAAAGAAAATAAGTTTGGTCTTTATTATTGTCAACACCACGTAATAGTTTTCCATTTTCTATTCTTGCATAGTGTCCTGTTGCAATATAGTCTGCTCCTAATTTTAAAGCTTCTTTTGCAAATAAATCAAATTTAATATATTTATTACACATGATATCAGGGTTAGGAGTTCTACCTTTTTTTAATTCCTCTAAAAAATAGGTAAAAACATAATCCCAATATTCTTTTACAAAATCAATACGGTGTAATGGGATATTCAATTTTTGACATACTGCTAATGCATCATTATAGTCCTGTTCCTGAGGACAGATATCGTTTTGTAAAGTTGGATTGCCTAAGATATCATTATTGAGGCTACTATCCCAATTGCGCATGAATAATCCAATTACTTCATAACCTTGCTCTTTTAATCGGATTGCAGCAACGCTACTGTCAACTCCCCCACTCATGCCAATGACTACTTTTTTCATACCATCACCAAATTTCTAAGACTATTATAACATGACACGCATAAAAAAAACAGAGCTTAGTCTGTTATTTCACGACATGAAGTAATTGTTTTAAAAAGTAAGGTACTGCAAATGTTTCATAAAGCGATGTGATAAGTAGGATTACTACTACTACAACAAGAACGCTTAAATAGGGATTCATTAATGCTTTTAAATGAATGGTTTTCTTTTTTATAATAGAACTAAATAAATAATAAGAAAATTTAATGGCATAGATTGTTAATAATGTGAAAATAATTAAATTGACTAAGTGATGAGGAAAGATATAAACGATTGCATACAAAACTCCTTTGAATTTATATTTTAAGATAAATGATGCGACAGAAAAGCCAATCATAAAGGATTTTGTAAAGTACATAAATAGAATAATGGGAATACCGATGATTGAAATACCAAGTAACCATATAACTGAAGTAAAACTAATGTTCGAAACTAGAGTGTTTTTGATTGCATCCACGTAATTTAATTTGCCATTTTGTACGATATTGATAAAATTTTCAATGTAAGATTGTACTAGGTTTTGATCCGTTTTGGAAATAATTGTGATAAAGATAGATCCAAAGATGAGTCCAATTAGTGAAATTCCACTTAAAAATAGTATGATTCTTTTATTTGTTTTTGCTTTTTCTTTTAGCTTGTCCATTACTTTGTTCATATTGCCACCTCTAATGAAGCATATGAGATAAAAATTAAAATATTCCAATTTTGGATAATTTATTGTATAATAGTTTTGTTGAGGTGAACAAGATGAAAAAGAAAACAAAGAAGAAAGTGAATGTACAAAGAATTATCGCAATTATTTTATTGATTGCAATGATTGGAATGTATCTATCTTCTATATTAATATATATGTAAAGCAAAAGAAGACAACCGTCTTCTTTTATAAATGGGTTACATTTCGATGTAATGCCTGATTGATTCCGTTTCCTAATACATCACTTAAATTCTGCATGACGAAATCTACTTCTTTCGGTGTAACCATTAAATTATATCCAATTGGTGTTAATACTTCATTGATAAGTACTTTGGTCTCTTCTTCATTAAAATTTCCAAGAATTCCAAACAATTCTTTTTTTTCTTCTTCTTTGATGTTAATTTCTTGTTTTAAATAGTTTACTTGACCATATACCATTTTATACATTGGATTATGAGCAAAATCTTTTTGAAAAGCATAAAATTTATGTAAAAACTGCAATGTATCACTCACAACAGTAACTGCATCTACTACTGTAGGAACACCGATCGCAATTACAGGAATTCCTAAAATGTCCTTACTAATTTCTTTACGACTATTTCCAATTCCACTTCCTGGATGAATTCCCGTATTACTCATTTGAATGGTTTGATTAATACGAGTGATGGATTGACTCGCCAAAGCATCCACTACAATTACAAAATCGGGTTTTGCTACTGCGATTACACTTTGAATAAGATCACTTGTTTCAATTCCTGTTTCCCCCATTACCCCTGGAGCAATCGCACAAACAGGCCTGAATCCTTCTTCTGGTGTGTCTAAGAGAAATAAGTGATTGGTTACTAAAATTTGATCAATGGTAAGAGGACCTAAGGCATCTGGTGTCGATTTTCGATTGCCAAGACCGACTACTAAGCATTGTGCATCTTCTTTCAAATTTTCCTTTATCAATAACTCTTTTAAATTCTTTGTAAATACTTGTTTTATTTCTTGTCTATTTTGATAATCACTAATATCTTTGAATTCAATCGTAATATAATCTCCTGTTTTTTTGTGAATCGATTTTGCTGATTTGGAATCTAGTGTTATTTTTGTTACTTTAATATTTTCTTGTTCATGAGTAATTTCTTCGATTCCTGTTCTATCTTCTACATTCTCAATTGCTTCTACTGCCAAATCCGTTCTAATCTGATATTTACTTAAATCGATTTCGTGCTTCATATGATCACCCTATTATATTTTTCCCAAAACGAAGTTTTTATTGCATTTTTTTCTAAAATTTGCTAGAATAGAATAGATTAGTGATGACATGGAGGTGAGATTATGCCAAATATGAAAAATGCAAAAAAAGCGGTAAAGACAATTGCTAAGAGAAAAGTAAACAATAATGATTATAAAGCAAGTATGAAAACTGCAATTAAGAATGTTGAAAAAGCAATTGCTTCTAAGGATAAAGCAAAAGCTGAAGAAGCATTACATGTAGCGATTAAAAAAATTGACAAGGCATGTGCAGCTGGTGTTGTTACTGCAAACTATGTAGCTCGTAATAAATCACGTTTAACCATTAAAGTGAATTCTATGGAATAATTTTCCTTTCCATTTATACAAAAGTGATAGAAATATCATTTTTTTGTTTTGAAAAATTTATTTTATGATATAGTTATTATAGGTGGTTCTATGAAAAAATTAGTTACAACGATTATATTGCTTGGAATTATTTATTTACTCTATACATATCGTAATCCTATTATTCAGTATATAATGATTCATTTTGTTTATCAAGATTCTTTGGAAGTACAAAAATCGAATTCTTATATGCGACCTCAAGATTGGCTATATGTTCAAAAAACTGATAATTTTTATCCGAATGATAAACAAGATATTTTAAACTTATTTTATACTGCTTTAGATGGTGGTTGGAGTGAAGTTACCTTCTATTGTGAGGAAAAATATCCTAATTGTATGAATGATGTAACCGCAATGACAAAAAAAGGGAATGCAACTTTATCAAATATTAATAATTTTGTAGTTACATATAATGCCTATAATCGTATTTATGTAGATATGAATTCATTTGGACGTGTTAATATTCGATTTGAACGTTTATATACAGAAGATGAAAAAAGACAGATTGCAGAAAAAGTAAGTGAATTATATGAACAATTATTATCAACTTCAATGTCTACCCAAGAAAAAATAAAAACAGTACATGACTATATTATTAATCATACAGTATATGATCAAGCGCATGCGGATCAATTTAAAAATAATGAAGATATAACGATTTCTACTTCTAATACAGCATATGGTCCTCTATTTACAGGAAAGGCAGTCTGTGGTGGCTATACAGATGTGATGGCTTTGTTCTTGGATAAAATGGGAATTCCAAATTATAAGATTTCAAGTGATACCCATATTTGGAATTTAGTTTATATTGATGGCGAATGGAAACACTTGGACTTGACTTGGGATGATCCTGTCGTGAATAATGGTTCTATCAATACATTGCAACATACCTATTTCTTAATTTCTACGGAAGATTTAGAAAAAATAGATAAAACAGAACATACTTTTGATAAAACGATTTATTTAGAGGCAAAATAAAAGTGAGAAAAAACTCACTTTTTTGTTGGCTAAATTTAATTATTTATTAACTTTAAAAATTTTTTCCATCATCTACTTTATATACAATGTCTGCCAATTGTTCAATATCTTCTTTTATATGAGAAGCAATAATTATAACTTTATCTTTATTTTTTCTTCTAATAAAATTTTTCTTATTTTTGTTGCCGTCTCATCTTCTATTCCATTAAATGGTTCATCTAAAATCATTACTTTAGGATTTTCCATTAAAACTTGTGCAATTCCTAGTTTTTGTTTCATGCCTAATGAATACTCACAAAATTTTTTATTCATATCTTTTTTAAGATTTACTCTCTCTAAAGTATTAATAATATCTTGATCTGATATATTTTTTTGAATATTGGCTAGTAATTTTAAATTTTCAAATCCTGTTAGATATGGTAAAAAATTAGGTTTTTCTATGAGAGAACGTGTAGATGGTGGAAATAAGCCACTTTTTTTAGATTAATATCATCATAATATATCTCCCCTCTACTCGGTTCATAAAAACCGCATAATAATTTTAGAAGAACACTTTTCCACTACCATTTCTTCCAATTAATCCATATATTTTCCCTTCAGTAAATTCTAAATTTATATCTTGTAACACATATATATTTTTAAATTTTTTAAATACATTTCTAACGACAATTTTCATTTAAAAACTCCTTTCGAATAATTTTATTATTGTTTTTTTTAAAATAAGTATATAACTTATTAAAATAATACCAAAAGATAAAATCAATAATATAATTTTACTACTAAATAGATACGGCTGTAGGTAACACAGATATTCATTATTAAGTGTTAGACTTACTAAAAATAATACAAATGCAAATAAACTTGTTTTATATAAATAGGATGCAATTAATAATATAGTCAACATAGTAACTGCACCTTTTGAAAAAACAGCTATTATATAGTTTACAATAATATTATCTATGTCCAATCTTAAAAAACGATATTCCCATGCGAATATAAAAAATAATAATCCTATTATACCTACTATGAAAATAAAACACGATACTAATTTGGCAATTGAAACTTTTAATTTATTTAAACGTAAAAACACATTATCCACACCTACTTTAAGATTTCTCAAAATAATATCTAAACATATAAATAAATAAAAAGTAAAATTGAAAAGATATATAATTACAAATATAAATGAACTACTATCAAATTTTAATCCTATATTAATTAAAAATAGATCATCAGTAGGATATCTACTTAACTTACAAAATATTGGAAAGGAAACCATTGTTATAAGATATAAAATAATCCAAGACTTTCTTTTTAAAACGATATAATTTAAGTCATTTTTTATCAAAAATATCATTATATTTTAATATCCCCCAATCTTTTTTTAGTAAAGGAGTGAAATCTTTTAGGTTAGTTAAAAAGACTACTCAAAAGGGAAAAAATAAATCTGTTGAGTATAGATATTATATTTCTAGTATGTATAATGACATAGATACCTTTTCTAAGGCAATTAGGCAACACTGGAGCATTGAAAACAAATTACATTGGCAGTTAGATTTTACCTTTAAACAGGATGAAAATTCCACTATGGATAAAAATGCTTTATTCAATCTACAAATTCTAAAAAAACTTGCTTTAGCCTTTCTAAATGATGTTAAAAGAGTATATAATCGCAGTCTTAAAAGAATTCGATTTTGGATATCTTTAGATTACGAAAATGAAATTCTTCGCTTTTTCAACATTCTTGCTCATTAATTTTTTTACAAAAAAATGGCTATTTCCCCTTTATTTTAAGGCTTTTCTAACCATTTCTTCTTTTCTTCATGTTTTTATCCTG